>Ga0315904_10003182_pt1 | contig 24545 bp, 39 predicted proteins | sample LakEriMetagenome_6_FD_203529 | JGI IMG/M metagenome (GOLD analysis project Ga0315904, IMG submission 203529) | Freshwater fungal communities from buoy surface, Lake Erie, Ohio, United States - Buoy 12 MA120 | ecosystem: Environmental > Aquatic > Freshwater > Lake | place: USA: Lake Erie, Ohio... | reverse complement strand
ATATTGGTCACATGAATGATACGATTACACTACCAAATGGTAAAAAAATTGAGTATAAGGAAAATAGGGAGATAGTATCAATTCGTGGAATAGTTCCGGGTGAATATGTTGTGAATGTGCATTGTTATTCTCGAAGAACGGCAGGGCAAGCAATTCCTGTAAACATCAGATTAGAAAAAATGAATCCGTATAAGTTGGTTTCTTTTAGGGATGTTGAACTAAAAGAAACTGGGTCAGAAGAAACTGTGTTTAGATTTGGAATTGATAAGGAAGGAAATATTTCTTATGTGACTGAAGGCCCGAAGCGTAGTTTAATAAAGAAAAAGGATGCTCCATGAACACTTTGTTCTTACCATTATTGTTTTTATTATTAGCAGTTTTATTGCTTTGGATTATCATTGGATGTCGAGGACATATCACAGCTAAAATATGGACAATAAATGTAACGATATTTTTTGTTGCTATTTTATGGGTTGGAATTGAATCATATACAGGCTGGCCTACAAGTAGTCCAATGCCTGCTCAGGCTAGATTAATACATGTCATTAGTGATGAACCAGATAGCATTTATGTATTATTAGAAAATCATGCCGATTGCGTTTTGTACTATGAAGATTGGCATGATTTCATATATTATAAGCCTAAAGATGCTGTCAGACTTTTTAAGATACCTTATGATAAAAACATGCACAAACAATTAGAAGCAGCTATGGAAGAAGTTAAAAAAGGCAGATATGTTATTTTAAGCAGGCATAAAGTTAATAAGTTTGAGGAAAATAGGTTGGATGATCGTGATAAAGACGGAGATGGAAGTTTGACTAAAAATGCAGATTTTCGTTTTTATGTTTTACCACCGTCTAAATTTATTAACAAACCTACTAATTGACTTATTTTTTCTTATTTTTTTTGATTGGCGGGTTGTCGGTGGTATATGGAAGGTCTAGTTTCTTTTTATTTTTGCAGTTTAGATCAGACATGGCCCCCCAGACTTGAAAGTTGGGATTATTCAAGTCTTTGCAGCCAACTACAGCATAACCACCAGCCATTTCTGTGAGCCATTGTTTAAAAGTTTTCATAATGAATATATAACATATGATTTTGAATTTTTCTAAGTGGCTAGAGATTAAAGAAGCTACATCTTTGATGGGCACTACAGGCACCGATCCGGGAGAACCTACTCCAACTGGTTCTGCACCTAATAAAAAAGTCACCTATTTAGGAAACGCTGGTTCGGGTGGAGGAGAGGGAAAAGTAGACCCCCCTAAAGCAGCTGGCTGCTCTGGAGGGCCTTGCCCTCCTAAGAATCCTTCGTCCCCTAAACCTAGCGGTGGAGGAGGTGGTGGCGGTGGAGCATCCCCTCAACCTGTTAGTGCTCCTACGGGAACGCCAGCTAAATAATATTTCGGATTACGGACAACAAATTTCAGAATAATATTCATCCCTGCAAAGTGCATTAGAAAGCTATTTGCATAGCAGCTTTCGTAAGCTATAAACTTGTTTTCTCTTGAATTATAAGCGTTGCAAGATATTTTCACATTTTTTTTATTACAATAAGATATCTCATTATAAATTTTATAAAACACATTATAGTTTTCTTCAAGGCCATATATTGAAATAGTATGATTGTTTCTATCATTTTCTTCAATTTTATTATTGATGTATGGAAAATGATATATAGAAAAACTTTCATGGCAAAACTCGATTTCTGAGAAAAAAAAGTTGTTTATTTGTGTCATTTTTTCGTAGATAGGTAGTGGGAATAAACAAAGCAACTAAGAAAGAAATATACAAAAAAATCAATCCAGAATCAATTAAAATCTGGTTACCGGAAGTGCAACAAAAAACGCATTTTAGTTGTGGTGCAGCAGTAGTTCATTCAATTTGTGCGTACTATGGTTTGGGCCTAGATTCTCATTATGATTATTTTGCTTTTTTAGAAACCGATGAGACTTATGGCACTTCACCGAATAAAATTGCAACTTATTTCAAATCTGTAGGCATTTGTTGTAAACTCGAATACGATATGACTATAAGAACTTTGTGTTCAGAGCTACAAAAGAGAAGACCTGTAATTTTAGCACTACAAGCTTATGGATTTAGCAAACAATATAAGAATACTGGAAGTGGGCATTATGTTGTTGCTATAGGTTTTGATAAAAAAAATATATTTTTTGAAGACCCGTGGCTAAATTGCATGCGTGGGTACATACCCAAATCCGAGCTATTGTCAAGGTGGCATGACTTAGATGTTAATGGAAAATATCACAATCAGCTAGGAATCATAGCGTGGAAAAATGCTAAGCCTTTTTATTTGAATAGTGCCAAAAAGATACCTTAGTTTTTAAGATAGTTTGGGAAACATGGTCCTATTAATTTTATGAACTTATCTCTATTTTCAGATTCGAAACTAAGAACTGTGCTTCCACCATGTTTTTTAATTGAACATGGAATATCGATAATCTTAAAATATTTAACAAATGTATTGAGAGAATCTTTATCTAATCTGCTTACACGAATATAGCAAGATTTCATCAATATTTGACCTTTGTCTAAAAACCAAATGGCTAATCCTAAATCTTGAAGTTGATCAAGCCATTCAAAAGTAATTGTTTTCTTTTTATTTTTATAGCATAATTCGTAAAAATAGTCCCAGCATGAGTTTGTTATTGAATTCCATCTGTAGCTATCTTTATCGTGAATAAATGATTTTTGTCTACTGAATCTTTTCAATTCTTCTGCTTTACACCGCAGCCAAGTACCACCTTTTTTGACACTTTCACGCATTTGTAGATGAGGATTGATAGAGTTTTTTGGAAATATAACGCTGGAATTACCTAGTAAACCGCCGAGTACAAACTGTTTCTCACGATTAGTAAGGTCTAGTTTCCTTAATTTTCTACCATCAAATTGCCAGTCATCTAACATAAATGTATATATGCAAATATTTTTTTAATTATTTTATACCAAATGTAATTATTAAATGTCATATCATTCATAACTAATTTACCTATTTTTGGAGGTAATAAATCATGGGAGCTACATCAGTTCTAGGAACCGGCCCCGGTTCAGCAGAAGGGGCAAATAAGGGCGCACAAGAGCGTCAAACACTTGGCGTAAGCCATTTGATTGGGCCACACATTGTAAAGGCTGGTCAAGCAACTTGCTCCAGCGGAGCAGCTAGCGTTATTTTTCCACTAAGTGGTTCAGCTTCTGATTTCGTAGTATTGGTAACAAATACTGATGCAACATCTCCAGCAGCAACTTCCGCAACTATCGCTATTACTAGCGGTGTTGCTACTGTCAGCATTGTTGCAGCTGGTAGCGATGTTGTTAGCTATGCCGTTGTCAAAGTTGCAAACTTTGGTCTATAAGCTTTAGCATACTGAATTATTTCGAATGCCTGCCTAGATATAGGCAGGCATTTCTATTTTAAAACTATGAAAAGCTACTTAATTGTTGGATGTGGTTTTTACGGCACTATATTTGCCAGAATACTTGCAGAATCTGGATACAAAGTTGATGTTATTGATAAAAGAAACCATATAGCTGGCAATTGTTATACTGAAACTGTAGACAATATTCCAGTCCATAAGTATGGACCACATGCCTTTCATACCAATTCAGAAGAGGTATGGTCTTTTCTTAAAAGATTTGCCGAATTCAATGATTTCAAGCTACAGGTAAAGGTTAATCATAAAGATAATATCTACTCTTTTCCTATAAACATGTTTACCTTGAATCAGCTTTATGGAGTTACTACACCCTCCGAAGCTAAAAATATTATCCGTAAAATGAAAAAGAAATCTAAACAGAAAAATTTTCCTAGCTACATTTTATCAAATCTTGGTTATGAGATTTACAATATATTTTTCGATGGTTATACGAGAAAACAATGGAATATTGATCCTTCTGAATTATCTGAATCTGTTGCGAAGAGAATTCCCATAAGATATGAATATAACGATTTTTATTTTAATGATAAATTCCAAGGTATACCAATAGGTGGATATACAAAATTATTTGAAAATATATTAGATCATAAAAATATTAAAGTAATATTGAATTGTGACTTTTTTGAAAATAGAAAAGAGTTTGAAAAGTCATATAGAAAGATAATTTATAGCGGAAAAGTAGATGAGCTTTTTGATTATAAATATGGATTACTAGAATATAGATCATTAAATTTCAAGACCAAAAAATTTAGCAAGACATTTCAGGGCAACTCAATTATTAACTTTACGGAGGAGTCGGTTCCTTACACAAGGATAGTTGAGCATAAATATTTTGCACAAATTTCGCAAGAAAAAACCATAGTCACTTATGAATATCCAGAAAACTATACTGAAAATAAAATACCTTTTTATCCTATGCCTACAGAAAAAAACAAATTAACATATCAAAAATATAAATCAGATGTTGATTTACTTGAAAACTATATTATTGGTGGAAGGCTTGGAAGATATATTTATTTGAATATGGACCAAGTTATTGCTATGGCTTTAAAAGATGCAAAAGAGGAGTTATGCAAGAAGAGAACAAGATAGAAGTCCAAGACAATCAGTTTATTTTACCTGATGATGATCCTATTCCAGAAGGAAAAGTCAAGTTTGAAACAAGAATAAAACTTCATTCAAATGGTTCTGTAGAGAGAGAAGTTTGGATAGGAGGAGAGAAGTTTGATTGGTCGGTGGATGTAACTTCATTCCATGAAGCTGTGAAGATGGGGCCTATGTATAAGAAGGCAGTACAGGCTGATATTGTCAAACATTTTGTAGACAGCGTTTCTGATTTTTTGGGCAGAAAGGTAACGATGAAGGAAGTGAACGAGGCCACAAAGAGAGGCTGGATTTAATCTACAATTTCCAAAGATTTTGACCATAGCATCATCGACAGTATTTCTGGTGGATGGACTTCTTGAAACTTGTCATTTTTAATAAAATTGTTTTTTAAAATACCTGACATGAGTCCAAGAGGTTTGTAAAAAGATATGTTATAAATTGGATGCTTGCTTTCTGCTATATCTACATTTCTCATACTGTTTGCAATGCCTATGACTTTGTTTTCATGGAAAAGCGGTCCACCAGAGTCTCCGAAAATAATTGATACAGATGTTTTGTATGACAGAATTTGTTTCGTGGTTTCTGATCGAATTACTCCCGTCATCTTTCCTTCGGAAAATCTTGATGTCTCTCCTAATCCATGTCCAATAGCTAATAGTTCATCATAAACTTTGGGTTTATATCCTTGGTTAAGTTCAGCACAAGGCATTTTTTTGGGACTAAGGAAGTATATTAGGGACAAATCGTTTTCCCCATCCACAGCAGCTACTTCCCCTTTGTATGTTTGATAGTTCGTAAATATGCCATCAACATCAAAATCAGAACATTTTATTAATAAATCCTTTGATTTTAAAATATGCTCACAAGAAAACACAATATTGCAATAGCAATCTATTGGTTCTATTTTAGTAGAGTTAGTAATAAAGCCTGTTCCTGACGCAGGTGATTTTGTCGATTCAATAAGAACAGTTGGTTTAAAACATTTTTCTATAATTGTATTTCTTTTATTATCGTCGCTGGTGACCGCACAGGACAATAAAAACATCAGAATAATTGGAAGAGTTAAAAAAGTTTTCATGTAATATAATATCACAAAACTAACTTATATTTATGGATTCTCTCGATTGTTATTTTTATTTAGATATGAATGAGCCAGAAGACACAAGATTGATGCAAACATTTTGTGTCGATTGTATGTATGTATTAAATTTCAAAGAAGCTTATTTTTGGCAAGGATCGACTAGGGGTTATGGAGAGTACAAAATAACTTGCAACAAATGTAATAAATTGATTCATGAACCAGAGGAAGAATGATTAAAATTATCGAAAAAAAAGACTTGAAAAAATTTTCCGTCAAGAAAGTTTTTGAAGAAATTCTGGATAATGTATTTAAGTCTTTTGATTATTTAGAATTTTCTGAAGGGGCTACATTTTATTTGGCAATCAAAGAAAAGAAAAATAAGGAAGTAATTTGTCTATCTGATGAGTCTAAAGGTAATTTTTTAAGAAATGTTCGTGATAGTCACAAAGATATACTGGCTCAAGTAAAAAAGAAAAATATCCTTAAAAAAATATATGAAGACATGAATGAAAGCCCAGATTTAGTTCATAGCAAGCTTGCAGAACTTAAAATTAAAACTCAGCTTCAATTATCTACTTTTTGTAAAAAAATACAACAATTAAATAAAAGACTTCAGAATGTTTTTATAGTAAACGAAAATTTTAGAAAAATAGCAAGAGTATTTGATCACGACAACAATCTCATTGTTTTGCCTGCTTTGTCTGACGAATTTGAGGAAGTCATCAAAGAAAGTAAATACAGCAAAATTGTTTTATTTATAAGAGATAAAAAAGTACCTTATAAACGACTCAAAATGTTAGGCATGACAAATCTTGCCTATAAGAAAGATTCAACGAAACATGTGTGGGTACGAAATATAAATATAAATGAGTTTGTGAACAAAGAACCATAAATAAGATATGATATCTTTTAAGAAATGGTTACAAGAGTCTAGCTATGGACAAGTTTATTCAACACTCAATGTGAACGATGAGTTCATGCAAACAAGAGTGAATAGTGGAAGAATGGCCAGAGTAGCTTTTAAAGACATGAGCGATGATAAAGCAAATTGTAATTACTTAAAAGTTGATTGCAAAAAAAGGAGCAAAAAGGGTAAATAATGCATACGGAGATTACTATGGCATCTACGCACTTTAAAAAGGCCCCTGTGGCCAAAATAAATAAAATGAATGCAGTTATGAGTTCTCTCCTACAATATATTTTTTGAGTAAAAATGAGCAACTTTGCAAGACTTTTTGAAAACATGGATTCTTTTAAAAGAGCCAAGAAGGAATTGGAAGACAGTCTTTCTTTGGATGCTATTAAGATTGGTATGAATTTAGATGAAAATTTTTGGAAAAATTTTATTTTGCTTTTAAATAATCCTGATGCTCTTGCAAAGTTGCTCGATGTTCCATCACACAAGATCACAACATGGTATTCAAAAATAAACAAATATTTAAACAAGTACATGGATAGTGTTGATTTTGATAATGAAAATAAAGCGAAAAAAAAGAAAAGACTAATTAAAACAGCTGATTACGAGGATTTTGTTTAATGTTTCCATTTGGGTACAAGGAAAATAAAAAACAAAAACTTTTTCTCAACTCTTTGGCAAAAAGCAACTTAATTTCTAACCAACCTTCTCAAGCAAGCTCTCAAATACAAAGAACCACGAACAAAAGAAAACAAACTATTTTCAACAATGTTCACTTAGCAAAAACCCAAATTTATGCTGATCAAGTGCTCTTAGAAAAAGTGAAGCTTTTTATTGGTAACAGGGGCAAAGTATATTTAACCTTTGGTGGTGTAGGAGATTTAATTCTTTTACTTGCCGAGTGCTACAAAGACCCATCTGCAAAGGTTATATTTTTTGCAAATGGAGGCAGCGATCAATTTGGCAAGAATTTCTTAGAAACATTTGGATTAAATTATTTCATTCATCCCAATATTATGGGAGGCAGAATAGCTAATGAAATAGTTGATTACATAAAAGGTTTAAATAGGCTTTCTTTATCTGCACATTTGGCAGATAATTTAGATTTTGATGACTACAGAAGAGACCCAAATAAATATAAAAATAGAATGACATTGCAAACAGGATGGAAAGAAGAGCTAGGAGTCATCCCAGAGCTTGACAAACAAAAAGTTTGCATCATTTGTCCATCTGGTTCTATGAGAGCCCGTTGGAAACAAAGGTTTTTATATCCAGATGAGTACCAAACACTTGTATCAATTTATCTTCAGAATGGATATAAGGTTTACTCAACAGGATCAGAAAACGACATTAAATTTTATCCTCAAATAAAAAACGATAATCATTTTTGGCTTACATCAGATAAAATCATCTGTAGAAACAAGGTTGAGAAAATTAATAACTTCAAAAAATTCCTGCAAATAATAAATTCCGCAACCGTTGTCGTATCAGTTGACACATGGATTAAAAGTTATTCTGCTCTTGCAGGCATCAAAACGAGAGTGATTCAAAACAGGTTCAATGATGTTTATCAGCCAGTTGGTTTTGATCCAAGTGATTACATATTTTTAAATACTGATTTTTATCCCACTATGCAAATCCACCAACTACCGAATTTGGTGCTAGAAAACTGTTTTTGCCTTGAGGACGCTGAGTGCAAACTGTCTTTGCATCAATATTAAGCAATATCTGATATTGATAATATTGTTTTGCCAATAAAATAGCTTCCTTTTCTGTCATCAAATCTTCTTCACCATAAATAGCATTGAATGTATCAATATACATAAACTTAACAGCACCATAAGTGTAATCGTTAGAGACTACACGAACTTCTTTTATGACAATCTTTTCTAGTTTGCCTTTCATGGCACGAAATCTAAGGAAGCAAGTATCGCCAACTTTAAATCTATATGTCAAATTAACATATAAGTTTATAGCTGTGCATCCCCCTATCACAACAAATCCAGAACCAGTATAATTATAATTCATTTTTCACCATATTTTACTGATTGTAAAGCTCATCTAATTTATTTATTATCTCTAAGTAATTTGCTATATTAGAATCAAATTGAGTATTAGTTGCAATATCTGGATTTATTGATGTTTTTAAGTAAGAATAATCGTAAACAACTGGAGTTACACTCGGCAGGGTACTATCGATTTCATTAAGGACTTGGATATTGTATTCGTATGCATCTATTCTTTTCTGATATATTAAATCAAATACTTCATTTTCTCTGGTAAATTTGACAATTTCATTTCCATAGAACGATTTAAGTACTCCATTATTTTGTACTACATATGTTGGATTTTCAACACTCCCCTGAATAGCAACAATTTGCCAGACATTGTGATCGACATCGTAAACATATTCACCAACTTTATAAATCTCTAAAAATTTCTCAAATATTGGTGTAAAAACAACTGGAGCCGTTCCAGAAATAACAACAGTACCTGACCCTTTATAGGTCAAAACCGTTGTGGCTTCGAGATTCAAAATGTATTGAAGAATTAACATGTAATTTATTTATATGAAATAGATGTCATTTGATAACTAATTAAAATATTTGTTTTAACTGTCATCTTGTGTTTGGTTGTACCCTATGTTCTTGTCAGCATACTTTACAGCAAGGTTTAATCCTCTAGTTAGCATTCCACACAGAGTCGTAGGGTTTCCACTTGCCTCTAGAGAAATATTTTCATGACCTGAATCTTCAATCCATAAAATTGCAAATGTTAAATTGTCTCTTTTTTTGAGTTCATCAGCCATTTGACGAATTGTGACCCATGACAAATCTGGAATTCCTTTTTTTGTTTCTCCATACCATAGTGAAACAAACTCAGAAAAATTTCTGTTTTGCAAGCAAAAACATAACTTATTTTCGAATGTTTTTATGCTCAATATATGCTCTGATTTTTCGGCTATCTCCGTTACCTTGATGACCACGCTTTCATCTGTACAAAAAAACAAGACTTTATCTGTATCGTGGGCAACCAGTTCTATGGATTCGATTTGCGAAATCCACTCTGAAAATTCTGTTGTTGTCATCACACGGTGTAACCTAATAAAGTTCCTTCGAACTCACCAGTTACACCACTTATAAAATGTGTTACTTTTAGTGTGATTACAGATGCTGCTGCTGCCGAAAATGGTGGCAAGCTAAAAGACTGCGAAATAGCTGGATTACTTGATGTCGTTCTGAAACTTAATTTACAAGCACTATCAACATAAATACGGAAAACTGCTGGAACATCACCTTGTGTGACTAATCCTGTGAAATAAAATGTAGTGGAAGCCGGAACGGTGTATGTTACTAAAGTAGTTTCAGAATTATCTACAACGGCATTATTAGTATCAAATTCTAAAACTGAATTTGCTGGAACTGCCGGAAGGGAACGCACAACTAAGCCATATTCGGTTCCATCTAAAACAGTATTCTTTACCTGACAGATATCATCGATGCCTTCTCCAGCAACAATTAACCTTGTTCTTCTTCTTAATACTGGAGCCGTTCCATATGTTACTCCGGTTTCATCCATTATTGAACCACCGGAGCCCGGATTGAGTTCTGTAAATTGATTACTCATTTTTATTCACCTTTAAAACTATATATGTTATGTCACAGCAAGATGAGCCATGTTTTTTGCTCCCGTACACAAAAGAAGATGTACTTTTTCCTCTTTCAGCATCACAATATTTAGGTTGGCATATTTCAAGTTTTAAGCTTGATGAAGTATGGTCTTTGACAAAAGGTGAAAATGTTACTGTTGCTGTTATTGATTCAGGATGTGATCTTCATCATATTGATCTGAAAGACAACCTGATCGAAGGTAAAAATTTTGTAGAAGACGGAATGCCACCAGAAGATGCTTCTGAACACGGAACACATGTTGCAGGAATTATTGCTGCTTGTGACAACAGCGAGGGAATAGTTGGAATAGCCCCCAAAGCTAAAATAATGCCCCTGAAAGTTTTGAATTCTTTTGGCATGGGAAGCAAAGAAATTGTAGCAAAAGCTATAGTTTATGCTGTTGATAATGGCGCTGATTTAATTACTATGAGCTTAGGTAGCAGGTCTCCTATTGCTACTGTCAAAGAGGCTATAGACTATGCTAATTCGAAGAAAGTAACTTGTTTTGTTGCTGCTGGCAACGCTGGATCGACCAAGCAACTTCTTTATCCAGCTGCATATTCTGAATGTATTTCAATTGGCGCAGTTGATGAAAATAGCATGAGAGCAGACTTCAGTTGTACCGGCCCTAATTTGGATTTTGTAGCACCCGGAGTAAAGATTTATAGCACAGTACCTAAAAATTCTTATGCGTTTCTAAGTGGCACATCTATGAGTTGTCCTTTTGCTGTCGGGACCGCTGCATTAGTTTTATCACAAAGAAGGGAATTAGACCCAACAGCAAAAATTGGTATAGACGAGTATAGAGAAATTCTTAAATCAAATACTTTGACAATAAAAAATCTTGATTTGAATCTAGACCAGCAAGGATCAAGATTTTGGCAGGGTATGGGAATTATAAATCCGTCACAATTTGAAGAATGGGTTCAATATCGAACGGCAGATGGCATCAAACAAAAAATATTAAAGATCAAGGATGAAATTTCGATGCTTAAAAATGAAAAAATTAAAGAAGATATATTTAAATATATTGATATTGTCAGATCAAAATAAATCTTCAAGTAAAGATTTCAGCTTGTCACAATTTATTGATTGCTCAGGATTCTTTATTTTTTCTTTTTCTAATAGCTCATCGAATAAATGAATCATAAGATTATCACTTTTTTTCCCAGTATGAAGATCATTTCCACTCTGGGAATTACGAACAATCGTCTGCAATTCATCTATAAAAATATAGCAAAAAGAACATCCAACTTTTTGACTTACAACAATATCCTCAAGAGTACTGTTGCAGTATAAACATTTTTTTGAATCTTCTATTAGGGGACTTTGTTTGGTTTGATATAACAATGGACATCTTTCACATACTTTTATTACTTTTTCAGGATTGAGTCCTACTATTTTTATTTTTTCGCTCTTTGGGTATTTGCAATGTTTTTTGAATGGGCAGTCATTCATGGATTTTTTCCAAAAACATCTTATCGACCGGATGCATTTTATTTCCATATTCTAAATACAAAGATTTTACTTGTTTGTCAATTGTATTGTTTAATTTTTCTTGAAATTGATTTATCTTTTGTACAGAAGATTCGTCGTTAATTATATTTTTCTTAATTTCTAAAAATTTTTTATTTATTGTTATACATTTTGATAATATCAATGTAGTTTTTACTTTGGTTTCTAGCTTTTCAAAAACAAGTATCTTATCAAAAATTTTCAGTTTTAACTTATCATAATTTTTTTCATCCAGAAACTTTTCATGGTCTTTTACAAATTCATCGATGATAAATTCATTTCTTTTGTGATTGTCTTTTTTTTCTGATAGTTCATGAACAACATCTGTTTGTTTGGTCGCTATTTTCTTGTTTGTAACAAAAAAAGATGCAAATAAGCATAATGCTATAGTCAAAAAAAAACTTACCCATGTTGTTAGCTTCTTAATCAATTCGGAATTCCTGTGATTTTGAATACAGCACCTGATTGATTGGAAGCATTAGTCTGTGGTGGAATAACTCGTTTTATCCATACAGGGAACCCTTCCGTTGCTTTTAATAATCCTAACAATTTTTTGTTACTTATTGAAGTCTGCACAAAATTTATGCCTGCTGGTGCAGCAAGAGAGTTTGTTATCAGCGGAGCAATTGAATTTATCGGACTTCCATTAATTGTTTTGGCCATAGTTGTTATGATTCCTGAGCCTGTCAGATTATTGGTAACAACCAAAGTTGGCTGATATCTATTTCCATCATCTCCAGAAAAAGTTATTGTATACTGCTGATATGATGTAAAGTTGGTTCCAGTACATGTTACTCCGCTAAGACCTGCCAAAGCATTCAAAGCATTTTGTATTGCTGTTGCAAATGCAGAAACATTGGTATAAGTAATAGATGATGTATTAGAACCATCATAATTCAAAACTATTGATCCTCCTGTTGGAGTCCCACTCACAGTAAGAGTTTGAACTTCGTCAACAGTATTAATACCTATACTAAGCTGAATTGGGGAATCTAGTTGTTCATCCAAATAGATACTTGTCGATGGCAAATCATCTGTGGATGAATCGTTGAAAACATAAAAACAACGGTAGTCAATTCTCCCAGCAGAAGCATCATCAGTTGTAATATTTTCAAAGAGATTTTCTAATGATACCCCGACTGGTACATTTGATGGTGTAAACCCAAGGCTTTCGTTGGGATCAGAGTTTGTCGGAGGGTAAGAGCCGTTGGACAAAACAAATATAATATCGCTTGGGTTTATCATAATATTCTATTTATAACTTTGTTTTTAGGATTACCAGTAATAGAATAATATTATCAACAAATTGTGAGGTAATTATGCTTCTTGGTGCAGACCCAGAGTTTTTTATTGTAGACACCAAGTATCAAATTATTAATTCCTATAGAGTCATCAAAAAAAATAAAAACAAACCTGTTAAAATTAATAACTTCAAATTTTTTTATGATAATGTTGCAATAGAAGCAAATTTCAATCCATGCAATACGAAAGAAAAATTTTTATCTGAGCTAGACGGTATGTTTCTGGAATTGAAGAAGCTTATATCTCCAAATAAACTTTCTTTACAAGCATATGGAGAACTTAATTCATCTGAAACAAATTTTCCTAACATAAATGAAATGGGTTGTGAGCCAGACTTAAATGCATATAAATTTTGCTACAATAAACTACCTGTAAAACAAGTTCGTGGAAGTTCTGGGAGAACAATTGGGGGACATCTGCATATTGGAGGTATAGGCGACGATGTGGTGTTAGACCCATTTCTGAAACCTTTGTTTGTTTATATGCTCGACCTTTTTGTTGGAATACCATCCGTTCTTCTTGATAATTCAGTTGATTCATATAAAAGAAGAAATACTTTTGGAAAGGCTGGCAGCTATAAAAGCAAAAAATATGGTATAGAATACAGGGTTCTGTCACCATTTTGGCTAGCAAATCCTACAATTGCAGGGCTTATCTACCAATTGACTGAATTTGTCTTTAATGCCATGAACGAGAAAATTTATAAAAAGTTTTGGCATTTCGATCCTAATAAGATGGGAACAAAAACCAAAGAGGCTTACTCTTGTTTTGGCTATGATAGTAAAGAGATAGAAGAATGTATTAATAATGTTGATATAAACTTGGCTAAAAAATACTACAATTTTATACACAATTTTATTCCTGAAGACATTGCCTGCTTACTCGATAGAGAGATTGAAAAAAAATGCAATCCAGTTGATTTTTACTGGAACTTGTAATGCTTGATTTCTTTGCGGAAGTCAAAATTCCTACATTTGTTGCAAGACCAAATGATTTTTTGGGAGTTTAAAAAAATCATTTCTTTTGCAAGTCTGTTTTTATTGATAAATATATTTTTTGCACACAAAGGACATCTTAATGATGTGTGGTTGGGTTTAACTTTATTTTTAAATTTGACATTTTGAATAGAACTTATTTTGTTCCTAATATATTCTTCGATATGTTTTGGAATCCATGGTATATCGTTAAAATGATATATTTTGCTTACCCATTCATATTTTTGACCATCTTCATGCGTACTTGGCGGTATTACAGATTGGTGTCTGTGCCCTCTAAATTCAACGCCATCAATAACAATTCTTGTTAAATTTTTAATCGTTGATCTGAACAAATGATGTTTAGATTTTTTACTTTGAAAACAAGGGTGTTCATAATCCTTCAAAAGCTCATCGATATGTTTATTGCTATCAAAACAATCTCCTTCTATATCAATTATATCTCCGAGCAACAATCCATAATTAAGATGGCACTCTTGTTCTTGGAAAAAACTTTTGATTATTTCACAGTCGTATTTTGTATTCCAGTTTTTAAATATTGGCGTTTTTGTTTGGAAAAAAAGAGGAATAACTTTATATCCCATTTCATTATAAAAACAAACTGTTTCATATGAGTTCATGCATATAAAATACAAATCCCGGTTGTTTTTGCAACCGGGATTTGTATTTTAATTTAATAAGGGTGTTATTTCTTTTTTTTGTTGAGTCTGTAAATTTCTTCCATGGCCATCATGCCAGTAACGCTCTCAAGGAAAGACCTTGGCTTCTTCACAACAGCAGACTCTCCCATATTTTTGAACTTATTTTCGATATCTTCCATGTCTTCTTCGTCAGACTCTTCTTCGTCTTCAGCATCTTCCATGTCTTCTTCGTCAGACTCTTCCTCGTCTTCAGCGTCTTCCATATCTTCTTCGTCAGACTCTTCTTCGTCTTCGGCATCTTCCATATCTTCTTCGTCAGACTCTTCCTCGTCTTCAGCATCTTCCATGTCTTCTTCGTCAGACTCTTCCTCGTCTTCAGCATCTTCCATGTCTTCTTCGTCAGACTCTTCCTCGTCTTCAGCATCTTCCATGTCTTCTTCGTCAGACTCTTCTTCGCCTTCCATGTCTTCTTCGTCAGACATTTCTTCGTGTTCTGAATCACTCATGGAATTCAATTTGTCGCTTCCTTCTTTGTCGTAAGGAACATCATCATGAGAATCATCATCAGATTCTTCGGAATCAACATCATCTTCTGTGGGAAGCTCTTCTCCCACTACTACTCCCCTGACACCGAATGAATGTGGGGTCTTTACGCCTAAACTAATAGGCCCAAGAGTTTCATTAAGCATTTTCCACTTTTCATAACTTATCATGATAATTCTCCTAATTGATCTTGTATTTATTTATCAGTAGCCCAAAAATTTCATAGAAACTGTTTTTTCAGAGCTTGTTGAATTGCCTCTCTTCGCATTTTTTCTATCCTTAGTCTTTGTGGAGATAGATATTGTGAATTATCCGAGGCGTTTGCCATGCCTAATGCTGCTGCCCGCTGTGCATTTACTGGAACTACTGTTCTATTAGAAGATGGCTGCAAATTAGGCGCAGAATTAGTATTCGGTGTTACAACATTTCTTTTTGATTGAAAATTTTTATTTGAACCACCACAACCGCAACCCATAGGCACCTCCAATTTTATATAAGTATTTATGGAACATATACAAATTTGTTTTCATACTGCGAATTTGTTTCTAGGGTCAATATACGATATATTTCTCAATGAAACATAGGTTTTCCAAAGTTTTTTCTTAATTATTGCAAGTTTAACATGGACTCCTTGTCTTGATATCATCTTGCCATTTTCGTTAGGGAATGCTTCCCGATACATTTGACACCAATTTGCAGTACCTTCATTTCTAGTCAAATAATTTTGTAATAAAAATAATTCATCAGTTTTCAACTGAGTATTTAATAACAAGTTTTTATATATTTCAGCACATTCTGCTTCCTGAATGTTTGTATCATAATCTACATCAACTGAACAAATCCTAGTTAGTTGTTGGGTATCATTTTGTGATTGAAAGTAATCGGTTTCTAAATACAATTTAGCTTTTCTGCTTTGTCTCAAGGTTTTTGCATATTTTGTTCTCAATCCCAAAATTCTATTGAAAACGCCATTGAAACAAAAAGTAAAAAGACCAGCTTTTATTTTATGTGTACGAAAATTCCACACCGCTGATCTTAGGCTTGTAAGACCAATCGTGTGGAAGTCTTCCCTAAGATGTTCGGGAATATTGAGCTTGCTTATACAATGTGCAACACAATGATAAAATTGTTCAATAACAATATTTTCAATTTCATATGCATAAAACATTTTTTTATAGTCTTTAGAAAATTGACTTTTATATTTATTTTCTAAATTATTCAGGTATTTGTTTCTATCCTTCATCATTCCAATCATGAATTTCAGGTGGTCATTTTTTTGCACACCAAATCTTTCACGCCACTTTTTTCCAAGATCATTGGAAATTCGTAATTTATTTTCATCAACTTTTTCTTTGAAATCTGGATGAGCGTACTGTTGCATGTTAGTCTCCTTTCAGATGATTATAAAAAAACCACATTGGAATGCAAGATAAAAACTAAATTAATTACATGCAGAATAATCCGAGCTTAGAATCTGAATTAGATTCAGCCTGCAAAATGGCGATGCAGGCAATCAAAAAATGCATCATGAACAAAGATTTTCAAAATGCAGAAAAACTAATTAACCAATATTTGCTTGTTAGAAATGATTCTGAATCAAGACAGTATGCTGCTATGATTAAAATGAATCTTGGTAAATATCAAGAAGCAAAAGAATTATGCGTACAAAATATAAAAATAAATAAAAATGCAGAAGATTATACAAATATTGCTTTAATTGAAAAAGCGTTGCACAACTTTGAATCGGCTTATGGTTACGCAAAGTACGCATACGAATTAAAACCAACGAGCGCTGCTATAGCTGCAAATTTTGCTATCGTATCTAAAGTTTTAGGAAAAAACCGTCAAGCTAAAAATTTGATTGACCGTGCTGTTGAACTCGATCCCAGAAACTGGATGTATATTTTCAACAAAGCATCTCTTTTTTCAGATGAAGGAAATCTTAGCAAAGCAAAAGAATTCTATGATATCGCTCTACAACTGAATCCTCTTGAAGTAAATGTTAATATTGATTATTTTTACTGCTTAGCAAAAATGAAGTTGTACAAAAAAGCTTGGCCATTTTATGAATACAGGTACTTCAAAATAAAATCTCTTCAGAAACTGATAAAGGAATTAAATCGTCCTGTTTTGCAAATTAAACAAGATACATATTCCCAAAATATTTGCATAATTCCAGAGCAAGGGATGGGTGATAATCTCATGTTCCTTCGTTTTATTACAGAGTTTCAAAAAATAGCTCCTAATAGCTATTATCTATGTCCACCTTCGTTGACAAAAATAGTCGATCAAATGAATATAAATTATAAAGATGATTTTGATGAATCATCAACCCATGTCGTTGGAATTATGAGCTTGCCATATCATTTGAACATCGAAAAAATTCCAGAGCAAAAAGTTTTGATTAATTCTAAATCGAATTCGAACAGAAAGATTAAAATTGGAGTATGTTGGGCTGGGTCACCAAACCATCCTATGGACAAAGACCGTTCTACTTATCTGTCGTATTTTGAACCATTTTTAAAAGACGAATCATTTCAGATTTACAGCTTCCAAAAAGAAACAAGGGCAAGAAAGTACGCAGCATCTAAAAAAATATATGATTATGCGAAAGGTATGGAAACATATCAAATAATTAATTTATCTGAACAACTTGCAGATGGATATGAAACAGCAAGTTTGATAAGTAACATGGACATATTCATTAGTGTCGATAGCTACCCCATTCATTTAGCGGGAATAGTTGATGTTCCGGCTTATGTTTTAGTTGGGAATCAGCCAGATTGGAGATGGGGTTTAGAGGGCAGTAAATCAGATTGGTACAATAATATTACTATTGTTAGAAAGCATAAGAGAGAATCATATAAGAAAACAATATTAAGTTTATATAAAAAAATTAAGGACGAGATTTTATCTCGTCCTTAATTTTTTAGTAAGCCAAATAGTTAGCTACGAGTAGAAGCAACCTTAGTCTTTCGTGCCTTGGCGCTTGGTCGAGTTGTTGTTTTTACCGATGCGGTCTTGCTAGCAACAACAGGTGTGGATACATACTTAATTGCTGGAGTCATGCCCAAAGATACTGCACGATTGTTGCAAACAGCTGTGATTGCAGAACGAGTACGGAATTGTGTGCAACCATCTTCAATCTTTTGGACTGCTGCTGGACGGAATCCGGGGATTCTGGCAACTGCTTCATAAACAGTAGTGCCATTTTGAACCCTTGCTGTAACATCGAAACGAAGCGTTTGTGGTGTAGACATAGATAAACTCCTTGAAAATGAAAAGTAACCGATTCAATTGTATCAATCATTACTTAGAAAAACAAAACAATCAATAAATTTTTGGCTCAACCTACTTCATTTACATGTAATTTCGAATTTTGTTTTATAATTGATGATTTTTCGTTCAAATATTGCAAGTCATATAAATATTTTAACAAGTTGTCACTATATACAATTAAGACGAGTGCTCATTTTATTTAAAGAGGTACTATGAAATCATTTACACAATGGGCCGAGAGCAAAAATCTTGACTTGCCTCTCGCTGAAAAGACTGCTAGAGCAGGCATCGCTAACTGGGCATATCCCGATGGATATGTCAGAAGTCATTATCCCGGTGGTTACTTTATGCCTGTCGCTGCCGATGCCCTTCAGAAGATGGGCAAGAAGGTTGATGACAAGAATGTTGACCATGGTGGAATTGGTCCAGATACAGCCTTAGACGCTTAATCAATTACTGAATAATTAAAAATTTAGATTGAACTTGGGAAGTCATTAATTTCCCAAGTTCAATCTTTTTTGGATGTCTTCGGAACCTACAGATTTGTTAGATTTTTTATTTAGCATTTCTGGAACATTAGCCCAATAACCCCATTGCTCTTCGTTTTTTGGATTTTGAAAAACCATCCCTTTTCTGAAGTATTTATATAAAATCTCTTCTACTCTTTCCTTAGAAAGCCCCACTTCTTTTGCAATTGCACTTACACTTCTCCAAATCCATTTGGAGTTCCTTGCCAAACTAGTAAAAACCTTTTGCTCTTCATCACCTTCTTTAGAACCACGGGGATAAACATCGTACCAATTAGCTGGCGTTTTCATATTAACCTCAGAAATATAATATACTATACTATATTAGTAACGACACTTTTCACAAGGCAAAATATTATGAAAAAACAAAGGGCAGAGGCATTGCAAGAAAAACTAGCCAGAATTCATCAGCGTCCGTGTGATTTTGATGATCAAATTACATATATATTCGAGAATCATCGTAATGCCGACTTCTCATTACCTAAGAAGTCTATCGATGGAAAAAAGCTTATACCACCAAGAGGCAGATTTCATGGGGATGAATACTTTATAACATTTGTCAAGTCTGGCGACTTGCGCCTAGCTGACACAATTCACCCTAAACCAAAAACACTCGATGAGTCAACAGGAGAAAACATGGAGAAGCTAATTTTAGATCAACCAGAAAAATTCACGCACGAAGGCAAGACTGAGCATGTCGTTGCACCACAAAAGAAGACAGTTCTAAACGACAGCACCCAACCCAATAAAGTAAATGAAGATGTTCTGCTAGTAGAGAGTCCTATGGATGGAATTGACATAATCAAGGACTAATTCCAAAAAAGCATCAAAGGCAATTTTTACAAATTTTGTCTTTGATGCTTTCTATGAATTTTTTACATTTGGGATTTAGCAGAAGTCTTGGGTATTCAGCAAAAGATACCCATGCAAAATCTTGGTGCTCAGATGACAAGATGCAAGAAAATTCATTATCAACTTCTACAAAAAATAATATTGTTTGAGCTTCCTTAAAATAATACTTTGTATTGCTATCATTTTTGATTTGAGATAAATATCCAGTTTCTTCAAACGCTTCTCTGAATGCTGCATTTGCATAAGTCTCGTTTTTGTTTTTCTTTCCTCCCGGTAATTCCCATAATCCATTTTTACTTTTTTTAAGTAATAAAAAAGTTTTTTTAGTATAAAAAATCACATATGATTTTTTTCTCAACTTTTTGGCCCTCGTTTCAAATCCATTTTGATCTCTGTTTTTTTTCGTACAGGAGCAGATTTCAATTCATCCATTGATTTCTTTAGTTTCTCTGCCATATTTGATGCAGAAGTTGGCCCATCAATCTTAGATGAAGTCATAACAGTAACGGTTTTTTTACTTCTATTGTAGTACCCTTTTGACAAAACAAAAAAACCTAGCGAAGAATTATAAGAAATCATTCCCACCCATTCGTTATCGTCCCAGTTTCTTGAGGACACAATAATTCTTAATGGTTGTTCGGAAAAAACTAGCTTGACATGGTATCCCATTTTTTTCAGGGCTGCACTAACATATCCCAACGCAATCTTGGCAAATCCGTGATTTGCTTCTTGCATAGTAGTTCTATAGTTTACATCAACAGCATATCTTGATGTTTCAACAGCTTCATTAATCAAACCTATTTTATGGTTGAAGTATTCATCGAATATTTTGGCCAATTGTTCTGGCTCAACCTGCACAATTTGACGCACATTAAACAGGGGGTTATTGTCGCTGTTCATTTTATAGTTCCTTTCTTTTATCTAGTGTTTTACCCTAAAATATACTATAATGTTTATACGAGGTGCCATATGAACGATTTGATAAAACTTGATGAACGAATTGACAATGTCATGAAAGCTATTACCGAAATGGAAGATGCTTTCAATGCTATTCAGCAGCCCAGAACAGCATATGTTCTAGAACGATTTGTTGTCGGCCAACATGATACAGAATCACAGAGATATGCACAATGTGTACTCGAAATGCAAATAAAATATGATAATTTAAGACGAGCGAAATTAAATAAAAGAAAACTTGAGATCAAGATTGCTGAATTAGAAAAAACAGGCTCGGAAGTTGATCAGATAGATGCCGACCTCATCAAAATTGATCTGGAAGAACAAGACCGTGCAGTCTTGGGGGCACTTCGTGAATTTGAAGCTTTGTATAAGATTTGGTCAAGATTTCCTAAAAAGTTTACAAGGGAAGAAATCGACGCAAACCAAGAAGAGTATTGGAAGCTGCGTCTACAAAGGCAAGCATATCAAGATATGCAGGCTACTGGCAGAATAGGAGTTGGAAATCATGAAGCATTGAGACAAATCGGGATGGCGACAATTCCTGAAGTTGGACATGTGAGAGAAGTTGAAAAAAAATACCTTGAAGTGGGTGATTCGAAGTGTTTAGTAGTAGTTGCAACCCGTGAAAAAGCTACAAGCTTGCCTGTTCTTGAAAAGCTAGAAATTCCTTCTGGCATACAAGTTAAGTATTACAATGTGTTTGGAAGAAGCGTTCATGAGGCTTACAACGATGCAGCCTTGACGGCTTTAAAAGATCAAGCAGAATTTATGCTTACTGTTGAAGACGATACATTTCCCCCACCAGATGCATTTGTTAAGCTAATTAACATGTATCGAAATATGGGCAATCCGAAGCTGATTGTTGGTGGCTGGTATCCTAAAAAGACCATGAGTAGAGAAGGAACACCAATAATTCTCGTAGGGGGCAAAAGACAAGCTCTCGCTGCTGACGGAGAGGTACATGAGGTTTACACTATTCCGATGGGATGCACTTTATTCCCAACTAGTGTTTTCCTAGAAACAGAATTCCCATACTTTGCTACTACAGAACATTTGACCCAAGATAGTTTCTTTAGTCAAAAAGCTAGAGAAAAAGGCTATAAGCTTCTGTGTGACACATCAATTCGATGCAAACATGTTGATGTAAATACCGGAGAAGTTTATGAATAATATCAATCTGTATTAGCGTTACCACCAAATTCATCGGCAGGAGAGTTGTAGTACATAGATATATTCCATGATTTCACAACTCTCTTGCCGTTTTTATATAAAACTGGATATGCTGAACCATCAATAGTTTCAACCCAGCGCATGGAATAAATTGCGCTTAATATTTCTTCTTTCCCATCAATTTCAAGCTTGGTTTCCAACTGGTGGCTGGGTGGCATAAGGATTATGTCCTTTAACGAGTTCGTTTTTAATTTTAACAAGTTCGTCATAACTTTGTAAGAACAGATTTTTATCTAATTTTTGTATTTCTATGTTAAATGAGTCCTTTTTTTGTATAAAAGTATTATCATCGTCCAAAGTACCAAAAGTACAAGTTAGTTTTATTTCTAATGGTATCACTTGCATAGTATCTCCTTGTTTATGAATAAAATAGTAAATAACATGTTAATTAACAAATTAAATTTTCAAACTGGTAAGACTTGGTTTGGATTTGATAAATAACAAAGCTACAAAACACCAGCAATATATTCAAAATATTAGTGTAAACAGGTACATAAATTAAGAGGTACAAATGTCAGATGTAAAAGTAGGTCTGCCGATTAAAATTACAGATGCCACATATAATGGCACTACAAATACGAGATCGGCTGTAGTATTAGATTCGATACCAAGTGGCTCAGAAAATGGAGTCATCGTAAGAAATATTCCATCTGGACTTCAGGCTACCGCAGAAAAACCTGATGGAACATCTGTTTACGCTCCAAATTCAGATAATTCCGCAGCATATGAAGCCTTCAGCGTTAGCAAAGTTTCTTCTGGAGTTGTCTACGGATTAAGTGGTTATAACTCAAGTTCTTCAGGTCAATTTATACAAATACATAACTCTGCAACTGTGCCTTCAGATGGTGCTATTCCAACTATAATATTTTATGTTTATCCACTAAGTAATTTTTTCTGGGATGGCGGTAAATTCGGCATATATCTTTCGAACGGTATTACTTGGTGTAATAGTTCAACTGGGCCTACAAAAACTATAGGTTCTGCCGACTGTTGGGTCAATCTCATGTATGCGTAAGAAGGATATAAATCATGCCTATTGTAAGTGATAAAGGGTTTCAGGGAATTCAAGGTATCCAAGGTGCTCAAGGAGAGCAGGGATACCAAGGTATTCAAGGTATTCAAGGTATTCAAGGTATTCAAGGAGAGCAAGGATACCAAGGAGAGCAGGGATACCAAGGCATTCAAGGCACTCAAGGTATTCAAGGCATTCAAGGTATTCAAGGAGAACAAGGCTTCCAAGGCATACAAGGTATTCAAGGCATTCAGGGAGAACAAGGTTTCCAAGGAGAACAAGGTTTCCAAGGCTTCCAAGGCATACAAGGTATTCAAGGCATTCAGGGAGAACAAGGATTTCAAGGAGAACAAGGCTTCCAAGGCATTCAAGGTATTCAAGGCATACAAGGTATTCAAGGTATTCAGGGAGAACAAGGCTTCCAAGGAGAACAAGGCTTCCAAGGTATTCAAGGCACTCAAGGAGAACAAGGCTTCCAAGGAGAACAGGGCTTCCAAGGTATTCAAGGTATTCAAGGGGAGCAAGGTTTCCAAGGAGAACAGGGCTTCCAAGGAGAGCAGGGATACCAAGGCATACAAGGCATTCAGGGTATTCAGGGAGAACAAGGTTTCCAAGGGGAACAAGGATTCCAAGGCATTCAGGGTATTCAAGGCATTCAAGGTATTCAGGGAGAACAAGGATACCAAGGAGAACAAGGTTTCCAAGGCATTCAAGGTATTCAGGGAGAACAAGGATACCAAGGAGAACAAGGTTTCCAAGGCATTCAAGGTATTCAGGGAGAACAAGGATACCAAGGCTTCCAAGGCATTCAAGGTATTCAAGGGGAACAGGGATTCCAAGGTATTCAAGGCATTCAGGGAGAACAAGGCTTCCAAGGAGAACAAGGTTTCCAAGGTATTCAAGGCATTCAAGGTATTCAAGGTATTCAAGGCGAACAGGGTTTTCAGGGAGAACAAGGGTTCCAAGGAGAGCAAGGATTCCAAGGCATACAAGGCATTCAAGGAGAGCAAGGATTCCAAGGTATCCAAGGTATTCAGGGTGAACAAGGTTTCCAAGGTATCCAAGGCATTCAAGGAGAGCAAGGATTCCAAGGAGAGCAAGGATTCCAAGGCATTCAAGGTATTCAGGGTATCCAAGGCATTCAAGGAGAGCAAGGATACCAAGGAGAGCAAGGATTCCAAGGCATTCAAGGTATTCAGGGTATCCAAGGCATTCAAGGAGAGCAAGGATACCAAGGAGAACAAGGCTTCCAAGGTATTCAAGGCATTCAAGGGGAACAAGGATTCCAAGGTGAACAAGGTTTCCAAGGTATTCAAGGCATCCAAGGAGAACAAGGATTCCAAGGCATTCAAGGTATTCAGGGAGAGCAAGGTTTCCAAGGCATTCAAGGCATTCAAGGCATTCAAGGCATTCAAGGAGAGCAAGGATTCCAAGGGGAACAAGGATACCAAGGTGAACAAGG
>Ga0315904_10003181_pt1 | contig 24552 bp, 35 predicted proteins | sample LakEriMetagenome_6_FD_203529 | JGI IMG/M metagenome (GOLD analysis project Ga0315904, IMG submission 203529) | Freshwater fungal communities from buoy surface, Lake Erie, Ohio, United States - Buoy 12 MA120 | ecosystem: Environmental > Aquatic > Freshwater > Lake | place: USA: Lake Erie, Ohio... | reverse complement strand
GAGTGAATTCAACACCTCTATCTCTTTCCTCATTGAAGAATGTCAACACCTTCCCTGCATTTTCAGCACTACCCAAAGACATTTGCAATTGATTTTTAATCATATGCTGTTCCTCCAATGATGGGATGCCATTGTTGAAAGACGCAATCAAAGATGGAAAGAATCCATTGAGAATCAAGTTAACCTGATACTCACTCAACTGCCTCATCTTTTCAATCTCATTTATCGCACCAACATAGTCAGGCTTTGGATAGTATTCGCTACCAACCATCAAGCTATGCACAAACAATACTTGCTTTGGTTCAGCTTCATTGGTATTGACATCGAACATAGGAATATAATGCGGTGTGTTTTTCTTTTTCCGCATATCCGACCAATCACGTGAATACCACACACCCACAACATCATCCTCTTCATCACTACAAGCAAGGCGACAATTCTCAAAAGGAAGGTGATTAATTTGTGCGATGGTGCTTCTATCCATTGACCAAATAATCTCCCAATAAAATCCTCCATGTAGCTTCAAATCAAGAGATGTTGGATGGATAATTGAATCCAACTTCAAACGCTGAATTTCTTTAACCGCTTGTGGTGTGGATGCAGTCAATTCTCGACCTGCAATCATATAACTAATTGAGTTAACCAGTGCGCCGTGAACAGGTGACTCATTGTAAAGTTCAATCAAATATTGTGGAAAGGCATTGCTCTCCCCATAGTTAACCCATCCCTTTCTATCTTCTTTCTCAATAGGATCAATTTTAACGTACTTGGACATCTCTATTTGAGTTGCACCAATGCGTTGTTTTATTTCGTCAATGTTAGCCATTGTATTCAATATCGTTTGGGATGGTTAATGTTGGTTGGTCAAAGTATTGCGTCAGCGTAGTAAATTCGATATAACCTCTTTTAATCTCACCAACCACATCAACAGAAGTAGGATCAATGTTGCTATTCGAATTTTGACCATAAATAATATAGTTATAGCGGCCACCATCAACAATAAGAATACTACCATTGACAGCATCGTCAACATCAGTGCTAATGGATAGCGTAGTAATTCTTTCATTTGTATCAATAACCGATGGAATAACCGCAAATAATTTTAATGTAATCTCATTTTGTAAGATTAACAGATAGTCCGTAAAGGAAGGTAAAAGCAAAACCCCTTCCTCTAATGAAAGAAGAAGGGTTTGCGAGGCGGTATTAGTCTGTAAGTAATTCACTACCTACAAATATAAATTAAATAGTTGGTGCTACAACAGTGATAGAAGCAAAGTTATCGAAAGGAGTACTTGTGAAAGATTCCAAGCGATATGCTTTGTGCGCTTCCTCAGCAGTGAAGGTAATGGTGTAACCATTCAAGTCACCTTTTGCAGTTCCTGTTGATGTAGTCATAGCGGTAACTTCTGCACCATCAGCCTTTCCAACCATCCAGATGTTGTTGTTGTTATCTTGAACAAAAACAATAAGACGATTTTTAGCAACTAATTCTAATTGCTTTCTGCGTGCAGCACTCAATGCAAAGAATGTAGCGGCAACAGTTTGCGTATAGAATATTGTACCATTCTCAACGCTTGAAGCTACTTCCTCATTGAAGCTACCAGTGTGCTTAGGGCAAGTATATTTGTAGATGGATGCGGTAGGCAAAGTATCTACTTCTTCATCACCATTAAATGCAACACCACTCAAAAAGTCAGCGTGTTGTTGCAAGTAGATTGCTTTGATACCACCGATTGTGTCTTTACAATCAAGGGTAAATCCTGCGGTTAATTCACAAGGAGGACACATATTATTATAATTTTTTTATAGTTAGTTAAAATAAAGGGAAGGCAGAGTTAACCACCTTCCCCTTTACTTGTGGTTATATTAATCGTTGTAGCAATAAACAACGTCACCCAATACACCTACTTGAACTCCAACACGGAATCTCATAGCCATACGTACGTTATCGGATGCGTCAGTCAAAGACATATCTACAACTTTCACCTCAGCGAAATCGGAGTTAGCATCAACACCTACGAACAAGTTAGTGTCTTGTGCTGCGATTACTGTTCCATTGCTGATACCAGGACAAACATAAATGTCATATCCGTTGAACTGCAAATTGAAATCGGATGAAGCTTGGAATTGTTGCAAATAACCTTCGGCAGCAACTGCTTGACGATAGAACTGAGCAGACTGGCGATTCATATACAACTTAGTTGATGGACTTCCAATCAATGCAGTTGGCAAGTTATCAATTACTTGATTCAAGTTTTCGATGATAGTTCCAACAGTCATTACTCCACCTGTTGCAGACCAACCTGCACGATAGTAAGTAGAAGCTACGTTAACTACTTTTTCGAATCCATCGAATGCAGGGTAAGTAGAACCAACAGTGGTGTTACCTTGCCAGATTGTGTACTCAATGTTTTCAGCAACTTTTGCAGCAGCATATCCAATCAAGAAATCTTGAAAGTTAGCAGGAACTACATCATTGATGAAACCGCGACCAGTTTGAGAAGCTTCAAAGTCACGTGCAAATTCTTTTTTGCACAACTCCAAATTAACTTTCAAATCACTCACAGTCAATACTGCCTCATCCAAGTTCAATGATCCAACTTGTGAGAAATCACAAGAAGCAGATTGAACCAAAGAAGCAGCGTTTGACAACTTCTTCAAGACAGCTTTGTATTTTACACCCTCTTTAAGAGTAACGTATCCTTTTGCCAATGTATCCCCTGAAAGGATGGCAGCGTTGATGTACGGTAACGCTAATTCACCTGCGTAGGTTGAATTGTTAATGGTCAATGAATCAGCCATTTTTTTTCTTTTTTATTTATTATTTGTATTTGTTTATAATTGAGAAGATTCTGTTTTTAGAATCCATTTTAGCCAAATCAATTGGTGCGCTCTTTTGAGCAACTGCAACAGACTTCTTTACTGAATCAACAGCAGGTTGCTTTGACATCTTTTCGATGGTAGCAGAAAGAGTTTCTTTCTCAGCATTCAAAGAAGCAATCTTCGCTTCAAACGCTTCAACCAAAGAGTTGATTGTTGATTCGAACTCTTCGCGACTTACTCCATCGAAAGCAGCTTGTTTTTCTTCTTCGATTTCGATTTCAACCTTTGGCTCTTCTTCAACTGGCTCTTTGATTTCAGCAATGACTCCACCGCTTACCACGATTACTTTACCCTCAGCAGTTGTGTGTTCTCCATCGGGAGCAGGAACGGGATTTCCGTCTGCATCCATTACGAATAGTTCGCTACCAACTTTGAATTCAGCATCGGGAGAGTAAACCTCAGTGCCATCAGCAAGAATGGCCATTGCCATCTGTTGCTCTTTTTTGATTTCTCCGTCTGCTGAAAGTTGAATGCCGAATGCCTTCAATCTATCTGCATACTTTGAAACGATTTCTGTGACTTTGTTCATATCTACTTTTTTGTTTTTCTAATTATAAGTAGCAAAACCACTACTTTTGTTCCCGCATAGTTTTTGTTTAGGTTCATTTGTTTAGTTGTTACAACAAGAAAGCCCCCCAAACGTGGAGGGCTTTTTTGTCGGGTAAACAATACACCTGCACTCGGTGTAATCTTACAGACCGCTTAACTCATTTTCGAGTTCTTTCATTATTTTTTCAATCTCCTGCTGCGTCATATATTCATCGCTGATTTCTGTAAAGAAACCTTCAAGTGAAAAGCCTTTTACATCGCCCTGCTTAATAGATGCCCACACCTCATCGTTATCTATCTTCATCCCAATGCACCAAGTACCTTCCGGAAAGGAGAATCCAAAGTTTTGGCTCTTATCATATTGACCTTCGGTTATCCAAGACTCCACAACTGTACATCCTGCAACTGGTATCTCGTGTTCTAAATTGGAGTTATGGTGCATATTGCGTTTAAGATATTCTTGTGCTATCTTATTGATGGTGTCTTTGCTATATTTACAATAATACTCCCGTCCAACGGCATCAACTCGGTAGATCAATTGTTCGGGAATCATCACCGCACCATACACCATCTTGCGCTCACCTTCTTCAACCGCAGCCTGTTGGACTTTGCGTGTCTTGGATAGTGCTACAAAATCCACCTCAATAGCAGGATTTTCAACAAGGCTCATTGCGTGTACTCCAAGATATCCACTATCATCAATGGTGTACTCAATAACTTTAACTTCTTCTTCTTTCATTTTATTTAATTAATTTTGATTGGTCTAAAATCTTCTGTTGTGCATCTTGTGCGCTGGTTACGTTAGTAGCTAAAACGTAGGTTTGTAACGGTTGAGCTTTCGTTTGTCCATTGTTCAAGAAAGATAAATCCAATGCAGGTGCAGATGTAGAACCACCACCGCCTCCACCCATTGCACCACCGCCACCGCCACTCATACCTCCACCTGATGGAGCAGATGCGCCACCGCTTGGATTAAATTTAGTCGCTGCAATTTTAGCAACTCTTGCTAAACCTGCTGCCACTGCTATTGCTGCCATCACCGCAGGATAACCTGGAAAACCTATTGTAATTGGAGATTTTGCTGCTGTTGTAAATGCGTTCGCAGCACCTTCATAGGTTGCGATGGATGCTTGTGCTATACCTAAGGCCTTGTTTATTTGGAAAGATTTTTTAGCATTAACTATACCGCTATCAGTAAGTAGACTATTCAAGTCCATTAGACCGCCAAGAACTTGTTGAGCAATTTGTAATCTTGCATTTTTTAATGCGATTTCCCCCTCTAAAATTGTTTGCCTCTTTTTTTCTTCAATTGCTATTTCAGTTGCTGCTCTTGATTTTGCTAAATCCTCACTCATCTTGGATAAGTCAAGACCTGCTGTTCTTTCAACTTCTAAACGTGTAGCGTTTCTACTTTGAATTTCTTTTAACGCACCAACTGCTGATTCTCTTTCCTTTTCTTGTGTTTGTAATTTTTGCTGACTATTTGACTCTTGCTTTTTAGTTAAATCAGTTTCCTTCTTATTTAATTCAAGAATTTGTACTTCATATTCAGCAATCTTTCCTTTTAACGAATCAATGTTTTTCTTTTGTTCATCAACTTTTTCTTTACTCGCCACCAATCCAAATAACTCCCCAGTCTTTTCCAATGCCATACCAATCAAGGCTTGACCTCCGATGATATATTTGGCTTGTCTTTCTGATGATTTTTTTTGCGAGGCCTCCTGTTCTTCTAATACTTTTAATTCAGCTTCCAATTGGTTTTTAGAATCCTTTAACGCTTGTGCAGTTCTTTGCCTTCTAATAGCAATAATTTCTTTTTCAGCAACACCCAATGCACGTAATTTTCTTTCTTCTAAATCAAATGCTTTAAGGGCTTCTGTACTTGCTGCACTGGCTTGTCTTGTTGCCTCCGATAGTTGTTTAGTTTGATCAGTTACAAAAGGCATTGTTTGACCATACTCATATAACGCAAGACCAACTGCTGTTAATGTTGCTGCAATTAAAAAAATTGGATTTGTCAATAATGATTTTCCAAGATTCACAAAGGCAGTTCCAAGACCTTGAATACCACTGATGATGTCATCCATCTTGACATCTGTAATTGCAGATGCCATTCCATCAAGTCCCGTAATTGCTGCGCCAAAATCTAAATTCATCAATGATGAACCCACCATTGAAAAAGAATTATTCAATCTCTCCAATGGATCACCTGCAACTGTATTAACAGACCTTCCTAAATCTTGAACCTTATCAGTTAACGCTCCAAGTTCACGTTGAATCTTATTGTATTCCGCAGTACCTTCTGGAAGCCTTGCAAGTTCTTCCCTTAATTGACGCATTTGCGCCCTTAATGATTGCGTTTTTTCGGTTGCGTTACCTTGTAATTCGAATTCTAAAACTACCTTATTGTCAGCCATTGAAAATCATTTTTAATAATTGATATGTTCCCCAAATTAAAGTAGCAACAATCGTATAATTGATGCCTTTTGTTAGCCAATTTGGTAGCTTATTTTCGTGCGATGGATGGGTTGACTTAATGCCCATCTTTTGCATCTCGCAAATGTTCTTAAAGGTTTGCTGTGGATTATTCATAGTGATACTGATTGTAAATTAATTGACCGCCAACAAAAATATTGTCTTGTGGATACGTGTCATTTTTTAAGAGTAAACGTGGTGCAAAAGTCAATCCGCTAATGTCAATATCGAATTCAAAATTGCCTGAGAATGTTTCAAGATTTTCGCTAACGATAATCGCATCTTTGATAGATAACACCCCTGCTGATGTAGCCAAATGAAGGTTGAATTCAACTACTCCATTGCCATCAATACCGAGATTGATTTGTCCCACTGTCAACATCAGTTTAGCATACCAAACAGAATCATCTGGCATAGTGATGTATGTACCCGAATTGGTTAGCGTTATTGGTGTGGTATCATTGGTGAAATCACCGCTACCATTTAGCTGAATTATTCCAGTTTGGTATTCACCTGCATACGTGCCACCGCTACCAATGGTCACACCTCTATTGATTGCCCTTGCTGAATCTCCAAGTACAAATACACTTCCCAAATTAGCAACAACTACATTATTTGACCCACTAACAATTGAACCATCATTTGATCCACCAACAAAAACATTACTACCATTTACAAAAGTTCTTTCATTAGTTTCTTGAACAATTGCATTATCAGCGATATATGCTGCTTTATTAACTGGTATTGTTTCAAAATTTGAAAGAGTAGTGGTAACATCGGAAAACATTTTAGTTCTTCCTCCTCTACCTTTTGCATCTCTTGGAGTTGCATAGCATTCACTACCTACCCAATAGTAACCATACGCATCACAGCACGATTGAGTAGCTTCCGCAGGTGCGCCTTCACTATCTAAAAAGTTTACTGATCCATCTATATTTATTGTTGGCCCTGGAATAAGTAAGCAATCGGGTTGTGCGCTCACTACCTTGATGAGTCTCACCTTCACACTCTCCTGCATACCTACCACATAATCACTAATTTCAAGAATTCTCCAATACGCATCTTTAATAAAGATTTGGTCATTATACTTGAATTGATAAATGTCTGCAAATTCGAGCGCAAAATATGCCTCTAATACTCGTGCATCAGGTGCGTAAATGTCAGCTATGTAATCGTTCCAATAACGTGCGTAAAGTGTTTTCCACGGAGTAGTATCAACGTAGTGTAATGGAGTTTCTTGACCAAAGTTCAAATCTTCATCAGCAATGGTTGGAATAACAGTTGTATAATGGCTAAACAACTCCAATGTGATTAATACATATCCTTGCAACGTATCATTAAAGATTTTGAATGTGATTTGGTCATTGGTCTTGTAAAGAATTCGAGGCCCAGGTGCAGCGAATTGTCCATTTGCGGATTGAAATTTAGGTATTGGATAGTCACTACCTTTAATTGTATTTAAAGGAGTAGCACCAAACATTATTTCAGTTTTTTGCTCTTTTGTAGCAAAGTCATTTTCGGGATCAATCAATAACAATCTACCATATACACGCTCACCTTGCGCATTGTAAAGCTGATTGTAATAGTCATTCATTGCCTTATATGTCCACGTATTTTGTTGCGCTTGATAATCAGCAGTTGATGTTAATGTGATGTCTTTGCTAATGTCTAATTTATTCGACCAATCTTTTGAATTGCCTTGCGATAAATATTCTTGAATGGGCAAAAATGTCAATAGTTTTGGGTTAACATCATCTGGAATCACAACAAGATTAAACATCTTGAATAATGATGACATAAACTCACTGCATTTCATTACAGGTGCGTTTGCACTCCAATCAATAATATTACCATACAATGGTTTTGATATGTCCAATGTACCTACCTCAAATGATGAAATAGTAAATGTTATTAAAGGATTTAGATTTAATGCTTGTTGGTAAACATCATTTGGAATATAAATCATAGGTTTAATTGTCCAACCTTGTTGAACAAAAGATGATGAAGTTCCAGTTGATAATGTTACATCTGTATTTGTATTATAAATATTATCTCCAGTATTTGGGTCTATTGATACCAAATTTATATATGCTGAATTAATCATAAAATAATTAGACGTACCATCGCTTAATATAAAACCCATCTTTATAGACGAAATTGGCAAATCTGTTTGAATAGTCATATTTCCAGAAACAACGTAACTACCACTAAATGGGGCTGTATATATATTTCCTGCACTTACATTTGAACCTGTGTCTATATCAATATTTAAAGTTGGTAATTCAGCAACGAATGAACTTCCACCATTTGTAAAATTTGTTAATGTAAAATCATTTGTATCAATAGTAATTGTACCGCTATTGGTTAATTTAAACCGTGCCGTATCAGGATTTCCTTGTTGTGCTATTAAATCACTTTCTCCAATCCAAGGAATCCACATTTTATCAAGCTGCTCTACAATTGTAGTGCTATCTCCATCATTAAATTGGAATCCACTTAATGCGAATATCTTATCAAATATGTATCTTGACCTTACAAATGGAGTAAGTTCACCAACCTTTGGAACAACCGAAGCTAACTCACTCATTATATTACGAGTTCCGCTATCACTGACATTCATTACCCAATTTTGGCCTTTATCGGTTAAACCAAGATATACGTCATCTGTGGTATTAAAATCGGTTATAGTATCGTAAGAGACAACAAAATCAAAGTCAGTTTGCAACTCACCTGCTATATAGTTTTTAAAGTCAGCATCTCCAATGGTCTTGAAGAAATCCACCACGTTACCAAAGAAAACAATCTCCAAATCAGTTACCTCTCCATTGGTTGTATACGCAGCTTTAAACTGCACATATCCATCTATAATGGGAATAGTATCAACTGTGATTGATGCGTTGATTTTTCGCTTTGGATTGAAGCCACTGAATTGAAAAGTGTTTTCTTGTATGAATCCAAAAATCTTGGCATTGGTCTCAGTAAATGGAATGCGAAAAGTCCTTGAATAGTTACCTCTTGGGGTGAGGTCTTTGATGTCATTAAACGAGTAATTCAATGAGATGTTTTCGTTCTCATAAAGGTCAACCAAATAAGGTGTAAGGTCGCCCTGAGTGTAAAGTATTAATGCTGTTTCCATTTCTTAAATTTATGGGCAGTTACCGAATCCAATTGTTACATAGATATTGCCGCTATATGTTCCCGTTCCCCATGAAGGTAATTTTAAATCAAAGTAATTCAATGGAGCTGTTGCTGATGTACCCCATACACCTGTGGCAATTATTGGAGTTCCTGCATTTTGTAAATCAAAATAAGTTATCGAACCTCCTCCCAATTGACTACCTAACTTAATCCATCCCAATTTAGCACTTGTTGTTGCAGGTGCAGGAGTGTTATTGGTGTAATCTATTTGTACATAATAAGTCTCACCTGCTACTGGGCCAACTGCACCATCACTAACTGTAACGGTTATGAAACGCCCAGCAGTTGCACTTGTAACCACTAAATTACAAGCATCACCATAATTACTACCCACTGTTATTTGAGTGCTGCCACCACTCTTTGTAAATGTATCAAAGAAGACGCAGGGATCAGGGCCTGGTATTGGATACTCGGAAGCAGTGATATTCAGCGTATCATATTCGTTCGCTAATTGCAGTCTCAATTGTTGGTTATATTTGCGACTATTCCTCTCGCGTCTCATCAAGAAATTATTGTCCTCAACTACAACTGGCAAGATGTTGTAACCATCCACGTTATCATCAACCATCCACACCGATTTCGATTGGAATAAATCTTTCATAAATTTAAACTCGGACTCCGTTACCCAATCGCTTGTTAAGTTAATGAATGTCTTAACAATAGGCTCTCTTTCAGTGAGTGACCTTGAATAGTTCTTGGTCTCAAATGGACTTGATGCAGTCGCACCATTATAGTCACCAAGATATTGTTTATAGCGTTTCTTTTCTACCTCAATGCTACGCTCGTTCTTTTTGATGAAAGAGAAACTATCCCATCCACCTTTTTGGTTTAACCAATAAACGTGGACTGGATTGTGCTTACAATCATCATCTATATAAAATCCATATTTCGCAGATATCTGAATATTTGTTAGCCCACCATATGCAAAGACTGTCCAAAATGTAGTCGCATCCGCTTCGTCTTGGTCTATATATCCCCCCAATAAATTCTTCAAACCAACTGGCAAATGATACAATGAACCTGCGCCATAGTTGTAAGGAATGTTAAATGATGTCACTACATTGTATTCGTTATCATAAAGGTCGAATTGAAAGCCAGTAACTGTCCCACTCGGAAAGATGTAATTGTTATTCAAATAAGTTGAATCATCACCTATCCAACTGAGAATCTTAAATGCGCTATCTTCTGCGCCTGTCACGTTTGACCTTGATACTCTTTGCCAATTGATAACCTCTTGTTGTAATGCCAAAGGAATGTTGATGCGTGACGCTATGGTCTCAGCGTTGAAGCCTATTGTATTGTCGAAACATTCGCTTAGTGCAATGGGTAAAGTTTCATTGCTACCCATCACCAAAAAGTTTCCTTTGCCCTTTCCGTATATGCACATCAAATCATATGTGACCATCACAGATAAATCCTCAGTAAATACCCCTGCGACATCATAACCTTCATACAATTCAATTTCAAAAGTGTTGACCATCATTTTGTCACTCAACAGAGGTTCGGTTATTTGAATGAGAATATCATCGCTATCCGGTATAACCAATGATGTTGGTACTAACTGATTAAATATAGTTTTAGCATTGAACACACCACTACCTGCTGCGTTTGGTGCAATGTAAAATTTGTATTCGTTATTTGTTGCGTTATCAACTATGTTTACCACGTACTTAAACCCACTATTGGCGAACTCGGATGAGGTCATTGTAAACGATGTATCGTTGTTTGAATAACACAAACCCTTGAATTCACTTGATCCTTGTGCGGTTAACCCTGTTAATGCTGTACTATATGCCATTATAATTTTATTTTACCTTGTAAATTTTCCTCAATTGCTATTGTTATCTCACCCTTTAATGCAGCTAAAAATCTATCATTAAAATCCACCACCGTCTCGTTCACTGCATCTCTAAAATAGAACAATGGTTTGATTCCTCTCCGTGCTATTGACCTTGCTATCTTACTTGCCATCCAATCGGTAGCATCTTCTTTCGCTTTTGGAGTTGCGAATTTCTTAAATGCCCCATTTGGCTCACGTGGTTGAATACGTTTAATCTTCATCCAGTTACGAATTGCATCCACATCAACTGACTTTTTTCTAAATGAAAATCGAGAATTGTTATTAACCTGATAACCATTCACACCTTCCTCAACAAATACTGAATACTCACTTGCTGTTCCTTTCGCAAAGAAGTCAATGCGCTTGTATTTATTGTCATAACGATAAGTTAGTGACTTACGTAAGTTATCACTCGCCACTGCTCTACGCTTCTTTCCATTCACCGTACGATATACCCCAAGATTGAGCATCGCACGTTCAACAACCTCCTGCCCAAATTCATTCATCAATGCAGTGATTGGATTAGTAGCCATTGGTGAAATTTAAGAATGCGGTATTACTATCTTGAATTAAAAGGTCAACAAAGGCATCAATACCTTTGTCAGTTAGTGCATTGCGGAATGGTGCGTAATCATCACTCGCATCGAATCCAAAAAAGATATTGTACTCTAAAACGTGAATGGTTGTCACACCATTTTTTTCATTAATTGTATATCTCATATTTCTACCTGACATGATAAATTCATCACCCTTCCACTGGTTGCAGTTGCGTTATTAACTGCCTTTATACTGATGTCATCCCCTGCGCTAAACGATACTGAATTTGCACCGCTATTCGCTTCCGTTCCACTTGCACTACCTGCTGCAATGGTTGTAACCACTGAGGTGTCAACTTGGTTTTTTCTTAATGTCAAAACCAAAGAACCAGTAGCACTTTGTGAGGTGTAAATTTTTACGTAAAATTTTGAGAATGTAGAGGCAGCAGGAGCAACGGTGAGCCTGTTAGCTTCTGTTGTTGAAAAAGTCGCACTGCCAAAAGTTATATAAGTGGTAGTTGATGCATTGACAGCATTATCTAAAAAGGTGACTAAAAAAGATTTTGAAGTGGATACCGATGGAGTTGTATTAACCCACAACCCACTCGTTGAATTGTAAGTTAATATTTGACCATTCGATGGAGATGTAATTAGCACCCCTTCATCTTTATTGATGTTACTACCTATGGTTGGTCTAACCTGCAATGTGCCATTCGCTGCTGCGTGAATAACAATAGCAACCTCAATTATATTATTTGGTGCGCTTGGAATTGTAGTAGTGAATGCACCTGCACTTGTTGTACTTGCGTAAAGAATATCCCCATCTACATACGCAGATGTGTTTACATTTCTAATTTGTCCAAAGTGAACAACCATTCCATCCGCTCCATCTAAAATAGCTTCGGCAGTGACACCCATCAAGTATTCACTTGGGTAAGTTCCATCTGCTAAAAAAGGTGCTATCTTAATTCGACCACTTGCGCCAAGTGTACCATCTGCACGTACTACCGTTCCTTTTGGAATAGTGCTACCAGTTTGATTTTTGGCAATATAAAAAACATCTTCAAGAATTCTCCCTGTTGTGCCATTCATCACAAGTTGAACGGTATTATGGTCAGTATCCCAAGACATTGTACCTTGCGTGGTTGGAGTGCCTGTTGGTGTGGTATCAAAGTTAATGAACCCAGCATCTAATCCATATTCGCCCAAGTCAACATTTGAAGTCGCACCTGTGTAAGGCACACCACCCCCACCCCCCGACATTGGTTTCCACGTGTTATCCCCTGCCAAGTAATCGGTAGAGGATGCAGGATCATTGGTTGTGTATTGCAGTTTTTTCATTACTCTCCAATATATGGTATCTCACACGCATTCCACTCGTAATCTACTGTGATGTCAATGGACAATTGAACACCTGTCAACACGTGGCTAAATTCTTCGATAAATGGTTGTGCGCTGATTGGTTTTCCCAAGACTACTGACTCATCAAAGATGCTCCCATTCTCCAACATCGCAACAAAGTCACCTGCCAACTGGATGCACTCACTCATTGACTGCCTTTGATACTCCGTCTTATCATCTTTGTCACGTGGAAGGTCAGCGAAATAAACATCAAATGAATAGGTCAACGCACCTGCATCAAATGAAAATGATGTTGGTGTAACGTGCATCCACGGCCATTCGCCTTCTTTCTCCAAGTCAGCTTGTGATATTTGTCCGTGTGTGAACCTGCGAAGGAGTGCGTGTGTATTGGCGAATTGTTCGAATTTGCCAATAACAACATTGTATGTGTATAGTGAAGATGCGCTCATATTATTTAAGTAGCTTTAATGGTCTGTTTTAGACATCAATTGTTTTTGAAAGTTGTAATAATCTATCCGGTACGATAAGTGTGCAAAGATGGTAGACGCTTGTGTCTCTGTAATGGCATCGAACTTGGTTATATCTCTGTCGGCAAGTTCTTCAATTATGTGAAACCATCCGTATCTTTCCGCTAATTCGCTTGTTGCAACGCTTCCTCCATCATCTTCATCGCCTTCGTCAAGTTCTCCTGTATCTGCGACTCTAAAAAAGAGAGGGAAGTGTTCACCAATTCTTTTTCGATATTCGAAAAAAAAAGCAGCGCACCATTCGCAATTGATAACGGCATAGACTCAAAGTCCTTTGCGTTCGCTAAGTGATCCGCAGTGTACTGCTCAATCTTGTACTTTGTTCCAATCTCCGAACTGATTGGTCGGTAAAGGATTGAAAGTAACTTGGGTAAGCTCTTGGGATAGTCCTTATTATTACTGTCAAGGTCAAGCCATTCACCAAATGACATTTTATTGATGTCGGGAATGAATCCATATCCCTTCCATTTGAGCTGATGATTAGCAAATGGATTAGCAATGACCTCACGAAAGGCAGTGATAGCTTTCTCCATATCTTCGGGAGTAAGTTGCCTCACGAAGTCTTTTGGTTGTCCCAAGATAGCGGACACTTGGCCTACATCATTTCCTTCATTATTCAGGAAGTCAACGTATTGCTTAACAGTGATGGTGTTATAGTCAAGTGATACTTTAATCTTTTGCATTGTTAACCTCCTCCAATACTTTGTTTATCCATTCGTCAAATAGTACACTCATCTCAGTTTTAGCAAGGCGTTTGCGTTGCTCTTTTTGTTGTAACCACAACCCGAATAACACACACATAGTGTAAGTGTGTTTGGCTGTATCTTTTGCTTGTTCGTTATCCATCTATCTTTATTTGATTATCATTTAATATCTCGTAGAACTTTTCTCGCAGCTTATCAATCGCATCCACCTGCTCACCTGTATAGTTTTCGCTATTGTACTTGATTTGTCTTCTCATCTCTTGGTCGAATTCCCATAACGCAATATACACCCCATTCAAGTTGGTGAATCTTTTGTGCGCCTCAATGTCTGTTGGCTCGTCTAAATCAAATTCGATTATTGCTCTCATTTTGTTCAGTGAATTGCTTACAATTTGTCCGATATGATTATTTGCACTGGGTCACCATGCGCACCTGTCAACTCAGTCATTTGTTTTGGATTACCATATACTCGGCTCAATAATGTCTCAATCGAATAAAGCGAACCTTTCTCAATACTTTTACGCATCGCATTAGCAATGGTCTTTTCCAAGACAGTTGCATCTTGATTATCCCATACCAATTTAAGTTCATCCATACTCATTGCCATCATTGCCTGAATAGTATCATTGACCTCTGATAATTTATATCCGTGTTCTTTGAGCAAAGATACATATTTTCGAGGCCTGCCATTTGGATTGCCTGATTGTCCTTTCTTCCAAGACTTTAAATTATCTTCTTTAGCCATTGTTTTTTCATTGTTTTATATTATATTTGGCTCATCATTCAACGGAGTGATGTTTCAACATATACTCAAAAGGGGGAGCCATTTGCCCCCTTTTTTTATTTATATAACCTGCCCATTCTTTTTGATTACTAATGCAGGGTCAAGCTTTCTCATTCTATCTACAATCACTTGGCAATACTTTGGGTCAAGTTCCATACCATAGCATTTGCGTTTTAGTTGGTGCGCTGCAACCATTGTAGAACCTGAACCTAAAAATAAATCAAGAACTGATTTTGCTTTTGGATTATGATTTAATCCGTTTTCAACCAATTTTATAGGTTTCATTGTTGGATGTAATTCAGACTTTTTAGGTCTTTCAAAATCCCACACATTTGTTAAAGTTCTATCATCTGTGAAAGTTTCACCTGATTTATTCCAACCAAACCAACACACCTCATTTTTATTTTGATATTTACCTCTACCTAATGTAAATTGATCTTTATTCCATACTATCATTGTTGAATTATGCAATGCTTCATCTAACGCTGTGAACATAATTCTACCGTCTTTTCCTGGACCTGCCCAACAATATACAACCCCATCACAAAATAATTTAATATTTGATACAAAAGAATTGCAAAAGTTTTTAAAGTCTGCACTACTCATATTATCGTTTTCAATATCTCTTTGTTTAAATTTTGGGTGTTTTATATTGCCGTAGTTGATATTATATGGTGGATCAGTAAAAACCATATCAGCTTTTTGTTCATCCATTAACTTTGCCACTGAATCACTATCAGTACTATCACCACATAGTAAACGGTGTTCACCTATCTCAAATAAGTCTCCCAATACAATATCAGTTTCAAGACCTCCTTCTGGTGCATCGAAATCATCTTCCACTGCATCCAACTCTACCATATCGCCTTCAAAGTTTGGAATATCTAAGCCCCATTCATTTAACTCATTCTCATCCCATTCATTGGCTATCATATCCCAATCCCATTCACCATAACCAAGATTGTCTTTAATAATAAATTGGCGCTGTTGTTCCTCAGTCCAGTTGGTTACAATGATTGGAATTTCTTTTAGTCCTGCTTCATTGCAAGCTTTCAATCGCATATTGCCACCCAATACAATCATATCTTCATTAACAATGATTGGTCGTTTGTCTAACATATCGGGAAACTCTTTAATTGAGTTCACCAACTTTTTGAACTTATCATCTTTAACAAGACGAGGGTTATTTGGATTGTTCTTTACTTTCCATATTGGAACGTATTCAATTTTGGCAATTTTATTCATATTCATTAAGTAGATAAAAATCTATATTTTATTCAAATATAGTTAATATAATTTAATCCAGAGAATAGATCCTGAGCTAAAAGAGAATGAGAATATCCCACTGATAGTTACATCAGTTGTCATTCACTCTCTTTGCTTAAAAGTTCATTCAATCCGTCGAATGAGTCCTTTCGCTTTCAAGTTTCAAAGTATCACCGTTGACCTTTGACATGGACACTACTTTAACACGATTCTCGGCTCGTGTGATGGTCTTGCGGCTTTGTCCTTAATGCTACCGCTGCGCTGTGCCATCATCCCCTTGTAACGCTTAAAACAATCACCCAAACGTATTTACACCGCCAATGATTGAGTTGTAGTCAGGACAGGATTCGAACCTGTACGCAAGGATCAACGTGTAGCCTTGCTCTCTTATTCGTTATAGCGTCTACCATTCCGCCACCTGACTAAAAAAAACTCCCCCAATCGTATTAACTTGTTGAGGGTTATAACGAAAGGGGGAAAACGTGTAACCACTCAACGGCACAAATATAGAAATTAAATATTATATTTCAAAAAAATATTTTATTTTTTACTCATTATTTTTAAACAATTCCACAATTGTCATTGCCAACACAACAGGCCAACAAATAGCGGTAAAGATTACTCCCAAAATATTTTCACGAGTAAAAGGTAGGGAGTGGTACCGGATTGCTGCCAGCATCAAGCCAGTAAGTAATAAGGCGATCAGTGAATGCCACATAAAAAAAGAAGCTACAAGGTTGCTCATCACTATTGAGATTTAGATTTTCTTCCACGTTTTTTCTTTTTAGGTTGCTCCTCCTCCATAAGTAGCACCTCCTCGCTTTTGAGTTGGTTGTGAAGGTCATCCACCATCTTTTTAACGCAAGGAATACAACTGCTCACCTTTCCTTTACTACCCTTCATCATCTCATCAAATTCAGCAAGAAGTCTGCGCTGTGGATCAGTCAATACATTGGTTGCCTTAACGGACTCCACTAACTCTTTTGCTTGTCCTTTCTTTTCTGCGTCTACCACAACAGGCCATTTACCCGCAGGGCAATCTTGGAAGGTCATCTTTGTTTTCAAATCCAAGAAACACCCACAAGGTTTGAAGGTCACACCATCCAAAGTTACAGGTGTAGCGAATGGATTAAGTTTATTTAATGGAGTGCCACAAGTTCGTGTTGTGGAATTGTAAACTGGACACTCTCGACAAATAGCCATTCGCATATTGGCCATCTCAATGATTTTATTCATATCACTATTGCTTTTTTAATTTCGTTCTTAGCGTATTTAACGGCGTTATAAAGGACTTTCTTTGGTATGCCTGTATCAATGCTCAAATCATTATATGAAAAGTCATTTAAGGCATATAAATAAAACACCTCACGTTCAAAGAAAGGAAGGCGAGAAATCAATATATCTAATTGTTCATTTGTAATGCGATCACCTAACCACACAGTAACCGATTCGTAGTCTCGCAATTGTGATTCCGTTGGTTCATCACTCATCTGGTTGAACTTGCGAATGGTGTTGTGGTAGTGACTGCGATTAGACCAGTGCGCAATCTTTAATGCGTGATTGATGTAATGCTCACTATTCCTTATCTCATTGCCATTTTCAAAAATGCAAAGTAAAGTATCGTGCAGAAGGTCATCCGCTTCGTAAACGTTACCGCTACAAAGATTGATGGCTAACCGCCTATGCTGCTCATATTGCGTTCTTGAAATATGCATCTATCAATTTAATGGCATCTTCCGAGCCTTTTACATAAGTAGCATAATAGCCACGTTTGTTCAATTGCTTAATCCATTCCTTTTGCTCCTTGCTTACAACACCTTTATCCGTCTTAACTTCGATGAATAACCCGTGATATTTTTCGTTTGGTTCGCATATTTGAAGGTCGGGAAACCCTTTAACGTAGCCAGTCATCTTCATCTTGATGGCCTGCTTCATACTCGTGAACATTCCCCCTGCTGAGGCGCAATAAAGTGCATTTGGGTACATTACTTTGATATATTGGACTATTGTAAACTGAACACCCGCCTCCCCTGCCAATGGTTTTTTGGCTCTTGGCTTCATTGATTGGAGAATTTTTCCTTTCATTGGACTAAATTAAGATGAAATTTAATAGGTTGGACAAAAAAAAATGCATCTGGAAACCCCCGAAAACATTGGAAAACTAAAAATATTTTAATTTTTTTCTTGACATATTAAAATTTATTTCTATATTTGTCAAACAAACAACGAAACAATTAAACAAATGAAAACAGAACAACAACTTCTTGCAGAATTCAAAGCATTCTTTGAACAGGCTCAAATCGAAGCTAATAATAAAGTAGAAATATCTTTGAATGTGGATGCTGTAAAAAAATTGAAATCAGTTACAGCAGAGCTAAAATCTTATAGCATTGAAGATGTCACTCCGAATGGATATGGCATATAAAACAGAAAAAGAATTAAATGTAATGAGTCGAATTGAAATGGCTCATTACATTCTACAAATAACGCAAACTGATATTTGTAAGGATAAAAAGTATTGCAATTTGATTTTAAAACTTTATTTAAAAAAATGAAAAGACAAACAGCAGTGGAATGGTTAGAACAACAACTCAAAGAGATTCACGAAAAAAACAACTTAATCATTGAAGATTCAATTTGGGATACTGCAAAAAAAAAGGAACAATCACAAGCTACCGATGCTTGGTGGGATGGATTTAGAACAATAGCAATTAAAACAACTTAAAAAAAAACAATATGTATCAAGTTCACATTTTCAAAGGCTTTCATCAACAAGCCATCAACTGCGAATCATTGGAACAGGCGAACGCAACTGTTATGGATTACGCTAACCAACGTGGTATCAAATACCACACTGATGAACACGGTTACTGCCATGCTTATTCTGGCACGTATCACGTTAATGGAGTTGAGGCATTTATCTTTCAAATTATCTAATATGGGAAAGATGCAGTACAAAAAAGTCGAAATCTATGGCACTGATTTGAGCCAATTCGATAAGGACAGATGTCCACTCAATTCAACTGTTCACGTATTGACCGTTAATCAAACCGTAGCAATAACATTTTTGGTCAACGAATTCTTAAAAGGTGATACCAATCAATGGTTGTTGTCAGTGGAAGAAGCAGAAGATTTGAAAGTCAAATTAAAAAATTTTATCGCATATGAAAAGTGTTAACCTAACCTACCCACGCAAGTTCATCTGCGTTCAATCATCCAGTTATCCAAGTGAGCAATTAGATTTTAACGCAATTGCTCAGCACATAGCTGACTCATCACCACGCAAACCATTTGAAAGAATGGAGGCATTACTCACCGAAAAAACCTATAAGCGATGAGAGATTGGAAAGAATTGGATGAGCAGGACTGCATTCAAAGGATGGATGCGCTCAATGTCAAAGGCAGTTATGGAGGTGCGACCTACATAGTTAACTCCATCAATGGCGAATTTTGGGAATGGATTATGCCAATTGCACAGGTACACGGACACAAATTAGATAACAAATTTGTTGTGTGGTACGATTGCCAAGATAAATTTATGCGATTGAGAGGGATCAATAAAGACAAAACCGCATCATCTTCGATGAAAATTTGGGAAGGTATAATGCCACCGCAGTTGTTATCAGTTTACAACGAATTAAAACAAGTAAAAATCAAAACCATAGAAATATGAAAACAAGTAAAATCAAGTCCATTCAAAACAATGGCACATGGAAAGACCTCTTTAAGTTCGAGGTAGAAATGGAAAATGGAGATGTCGGTGGATGCTTCGCTGCATCGCAGGAACCTCCCTTCAAAGTTGGAGACGAAAAGCAGTATGACTATACTCAAAATGGTAGGTACTGGAATATCAAATTTGCAAAGGAGCAGAAACCTGCGTGGAATGGTGGAGGTGGCAAGTCCTTTGTAAAAGAAGATAAGTCAGCAGATATTGCACGTGCGGTAGCATTGAAGGCAGCAGTTGACCTTCACAAAGGCGAAGGCGAACCCATCAACCAACAGATAGGGATGATATGCGCAACTGCTCAGGCTTTTGAAATCTATCTTACAAGCGGTGAAAATCCGTACAAAGATGCGATTGCTGATGGTAAATTAAACAACAGTGATGACCTCCCTTTTTAAGGGGGGACATCACGTTTGAGAGTCCCCAAGATTTATTTAACTATTTAAGAAAAAATTATGCAACGTAGAAAAATGACAAAGGAACGAATCAATGCTATGTGCAAAGATTTAAATAACCATAATTACACCAATATAGGTCAAGTGATGGTTCGTCATAAAATGGGTAAGCATTCTCCTGTTTATTTCCAACAAGCTGGAATCATTTGGAAAAAAGATGGTTATTGGAGAGGTCTTGAAAGAATACACGAGGATAGATTTTTGAAATTCAAAAAATATCAATCCAATTATTTTACACCATCGCAACCAACTTTATTCACTAAAACAAAAGTTAAGGTTGATCCGAAAAAAATAATTAAGGTTGAGCCAAGAATGGTAGCACCTCGCAAAAAAGCAACGCTTGGAATTGTCCAAAGATTAAAAGTATTATTCACTGGTAAACTATAAAGAAATGAAATTTAGAACACTTATAAGAACGCACTACCCATCTACCTACGAATTTGCAAAAGCAATGGGAGTGACTTGGCCTACTGGAAGGAAGTACGAAACCTATCCAATCACAATGTCTATTCAGCACATTGATAAACTATCCAAGATGATTGGAGTTGACAAATGCCAATTGATCTCATTGGCTGTGGCTGAAAATGAAAATGAACACGAACCTGTAAATTATTTGTAAGATGAGTAAACAAACAGCAGTGCAAATATTGGTAGAATCTATGACAACTTCGGATGTATCATTTTATTCAAAAGAAATAGCAATAGCACTACAAATCGAACGAGAGCAGATTATTGATGCTTATAATAGTGCAAGAAATGACCACCACCAAATGTATTTTGCAGATGAGTATTTTATTAAAACATACGGAGGTCAAGATGAATGAGATGATACTAAACGCAATTGATTCAATCGAAAAACAACTTGCACACCTGCGTCAGTTGGTGGTTAACCAACCAGAAGAAATGAAATCAATTGAAGAAACAAAAGTCATTGATGACATCATAAGCGATGCGTGTCTTAATTTGATGAATGTGAAATATAGCGAGATTCAAAGTAGAACACGCAGAAGGGATGTAGTTGATGCACGTGCTATTGTGATTGCCTTCAACTATTTCACGAACAACAAAAAGACTTTGAGAGATATTGGTGCGCCAGTTGGAGTTGACCATTCAACTGTCCTCCACTCAATTAAAAAGTTCTGTGACCTTTACAAGATTGATCCGCAATGGAGATTCATAGTGAATGATTTTTTTGAGGCATTCGAAAATAATGGCTATAATTGCACAACAACTAAACAATATTTGAACGATGGACATCAATACTTTAATATGCGAGGTACTCTCACTAAAAGAGAGAGTGATCCAGTTGGAAAGTCAGTTGAACAACCAACAAATAAAATCGAAAGGATGTCTTTTCACTGCGCCATCTCTTGAAGAAGTCGCTGATTATTTCCTTGAACGTATGCCCAATGCACACTCCGAAGATGCCCTTCATTTCGCTGATGTTTTTATCAGCCATTACACCAATACCGGTTGGAAGTATGGCAAGAACAAGATGAAGGACTGGAAGGCAGCAATGCGATCCGCTTGGGACTTAACTAAATTTGTAACAACTAAAAACAATCACAATGACACAATTGGTCGTATACAACGAAACAGCCTACACGAGTGGGTTAACGCATAACGAAAAGGCATACATAACAAGTCTTGAATCTTCAAAGATTTGCGATATTACGCTATCTATTTTCAAGCAAAGTATAGCGTATGGTATAGTACTATATGGTATAAAAAACCTGCCATCCGATGAAGAAACTAATCTTCTTTACGTGACAATGCAGACGCACTACCCATACCTCACCACAGGCGAAATGGCATTGGCTTTTCAACTGAATGCGGTTGGTAGCGAATGGACACGTGTGGAGTGTTTTGGGATGATGTCGGTTGCTTTCCTTTCCGATGTCTTGAAATCGTACAATGAATTCAAGATGAAAACGAATTTAGCACTCGATAAAAAGAAAGCTAAAATTGAATTGCCATCTAACACAAGTGATGAGCCAGTTGATTGGACTGAGACCTTCAATGAAGACATTCGATTGTGGAGAGAAAACAAAAGAGACTTTGTCTTGATGTTAGCACCAATGAAGGTTCGCACGTTCTACGATAAAAAGATTCTGCGTGATGAAATGTGGAGTGAAGATGAATGGAAGAAGTGGCAATTTATGGCGTATAAAAAAACATTGGATGCGCAATCAATGAGTGCGTATAAGGCCAAAAGATTGGATAAGATTACTCGCCAAAGATTCAAAGATGATTACCAGTGTGAATTGTCTCGCCTCATTTATGCTGATATAATGGATAGTCATATTTTGCAACAAAAGATAAAGGATGGGTTATGCGTGAAATAGTCTATAATGACAAACAAAAATTAGCATTAAAATATCTATCTATTGAGAGTGATATTTGGCAGGTGCTATATGGCGGAGCTGCATCAGGTGGAAAGTCATTTCTTGGTTGCGATTGGCAGATTAAACGCAGACTTAAATACCCAGGTACCCGAGGCCTAATAGGCCGCGCAGAGTTGAAGAAATTAAGGTTATCCACTATGGCTACTTTTTTTGAATTGTGCGCTCAATATGGATTAGTTGCAGGAAGGGATTATACGTACAATGGTCAAGACCATGTTATCAATTGGTATAATGGATCACAAACAATTCTAATGGACTTGGCAGATATGCCATCCGATGCAGAATTTCAGCGTTTTGGATCGATTGAAATCACAGACTACTTCGTTGATGAGGCAGGAGAGGTGAGCGAAAAGTGTATTGCGATTCTTGCCTCACGTGTGCGCTATAAATTGATAAATGATAAACCGAAAGGACTGCTAACTTGTAACCCACACAAAGGATGGTTATACAATGATTTCTATAATGCGAAAAGAAATGGCACGATAAGGAGTGACCGTGAATTTATACAGGCCTTACCCACTGACAACCCCCACATTTCACCTGTTTATCTTCAATCATTACAACTCCTTCCCGACATTGACCGCAAAAGATTATTGGAAGGTGATTGGGACTATGATGAGACCAAAGATAGACTTTACGAATACGATGATTTACTCCGATGCTTCCGACCATCCACTAATTTGGGAGACAAATTTATCACTGCCGACATTGCCCGAATGGGAGATGATAGGACAGTTATAGTTGTGTGGAATAATTTACACGCTGAAAAGTTCGTGGTGTTAAAACACAAACCAATTAATGAGGTTGTGGATACCATCAATGACCTTATCAAAAATCACTCCGTAAGACTTTCTAACGTACTGGTTGATGAGGATGGTATTGGAGGGGGTTGCAAAGATTATCTCCATTGCAAAGGGTTCTTGAACGGATCAAAAGCGGTGCGTGACAATTATATGAATCTCAAAAGTGACTGCTATTTCAAGTTAGGCGAATTGATAAGTAGCAACGCCATCACATTTGAGTCCACTCACAAGGACACAATTGTAAAGGAACTTGAAATGATTAGAAGGGAAAAGATTGATAGTGATGGAAAGCTGCGAGTGACAAATAAAGAAGATTTGAAAAAGAGGCACGGTATCTCTCCTGACTTTGCAGACGCAATAATGATGAGGGCATTCTACGAACTCAAAAAGAATTTTGGAAAGTACGCATTCGCTTAATAAATTAGCAATCTAATAACTAAATAAATAACTATGGCAGACATCACAAAATGTATGGGTACAAATTGCCCAATGAAAGAATCTTGTTATCGTTACACAGCAAAAGAAGATGAGTTCTATCAGGCTTACTTTGTTAATGTTCCAATCAAAAATGATGAGTGCGATATGTACTGGGAAACAACTAATAAAACAAAATAAAATGAAAACAGAAATTTCAAAAGACGACCTTGAAAAAATCAAGGTGCTAAACCTATTAATGTGGTTACAGGCTTCATTGTATGCAGGTGATGAATGCGAAGACATCAAATGGTTTTACAATCACCAAACAAAGATGCTATTAAAGAGACTCAATGAGTCTATTCAGCGTGAACACGGTAAGACAATAACAGCTTTATGGGACGCAGACGGTGCATTGCTGCCAGACATAACTCGCCAAATGTCGGAATTTACAGCAGTTTTGGCGGAATATGGCTACTGGATGCTACCCGAATTGACGGAATACATCCGTACACAACAAGAAAATCAACCTAAATTGCAAGTGAAATTATGAATAATGTATTAGATTTAATTCAATTTGATGAAATCAAAATTGAAAAAAAGAAAGAATGGTATAGTTATAGATAT
>Ga0315904_10003180_pt1 | contig 24558 bp, 12 predicted proteins | sample LakEriMetagenome_6_FD_203529 | JGI IMG/M metagenome (GOLD analysis project Ga0315904, IMG submission 203529) | Freshwater fungal communities from buoy surface, Lake Erie, Ohio, United States - Buoy 12 MA120 | ecosystem: Environmental > Aquatic > Freshwater > Lake | place: USA: Lake Erie, Ohio... | reverse complement strand
CCCACAGAAGATGATCAGCAGAAAACGGTCGAGCACAGAGATCAGAGCATCAGTCCGAAAGAGGTGCAGCCCTCCAAAATGACTGCGGAAATAAGCGATAAACGTGATCAGCAGTTGATTGAAAACCAGCACTCCAAGCAACAGAAGTGCATGCCCGGAATGACCGATGGCGAGTGCAACACAGAAGGTGACGAGTGCATAGATCGCGAAAAGAACGAAACGTAACCCGATCAGTCGACCCCAGTAATTGGCAACAAGATGCGGATACCTGGCCACATTTGTGGTGGTGAAATTATTGACTCCCAGATCGAGAAGTATGTTAAAAAGAAACGACAGATTGAGCAGCGAGAAATATAAACCGTAATCCTCTGTCGGAACCCTGTTCTGAACTGTCGCATCGATTCCAAAGATCGCAACCGGCTTGATAAGCAGGTTGAGAACGACCATCAGGATCAGATTCGACAGGAACTTCTTTTGCATGCGTCAAAATAACGCAATTCCGAAGGATTAATTGGGCAGAAAGATAAAATTCTGATTGCGGTGCTTATCCGAATCAAACGCTACCAGCTTGTCGTTTACGACAACGAATGACCTGTAATTCAGCCCTTCGAGTAAGTTCAGGCAGTTACGGCGGTTCTCATTATCCCACAATTCTGCATAAATGACCGGCCTGTTGGTTTCAATGATCCTCTTTCCACCTTTCAGCGCATAATATTCGAAATTCTCCACATCGATCTTGATACCCTGGATCTGCTGACCGTTGATCAGGTCATCCAGTTTGTTCAGAGGAACTCTAAATTCCTCTCCGTCATTCCATTCAGTGATCGTTTCGTGCTTGACATGGCTCAATCCCTGCATTCTGGTCTTACCCTGATGCGGAAGGATCATTTCCACCTCTCCATTGCTTTCTCCTACAGCGGTTTCGTGGATCCTGATCCTGTTCAATCCGAAATGACCGACAACTCTCTTGAGTACACGCAGGTTATCCGGCAGTGGTTCAATAGCGTGTACCGTTGTATTAGGTAGCTTCTGTGCAAGGTGCACCGTCATGATCCCAACATTGGCACCAACATCCAGTACATCACCCTTCCCGTCCTTTAACAGCGAGAGAAAATGAAAGAAATCCTTCTCTTTGGAGTCACTTTTCAAGGTGCGGATCTTGAACAGCGCAAAGACATACAGATAATTCTGAAAACCCAGCACACGCTGCAGCAGATATTTGATCCAGTTCTTCAACTTCCTTGAGACGGGGCAAAATTAGGAAAAGTTGGGGAAAACGGGCTGATCAGATCAGTTTAAAGCAGGATTCTTCAACTTCTTTTTCATCCGGGCTTTTGTGGATCGACCAATATAGACCACTTTGTACGCATAATCCGGAGTCGCTGAATCCAGATTGGGAACCTCTATATCCAGATCTCCTCCCGCAGAAGTATGTATAACCCTGTCCAAGGATTTCATGTGTTTCAGTTCATTCGTGTGCGTGCTGAAGAATTCCACCCGATACCAATGCTTTTTTGGGGAAGCAGCCCCCAAGAGTCCGGAAATCTCAAATGTTGGAGTACGTCCCTTTTCATGACGCACAATCGGAACTGAACCTGATTCATCTGTGTATTTGTCTTTAAACTCCTTCTTATCGAACCCACTGAGGTTTTCATGAACGTAGACATCCACATGGTTCCATGGACAGGGAGTCCCATATTTCTGGAACGGATGTCCATGCTCATCCCTAGCGTAATAGCAGGGTTGATTATCACTTGTTTTTCCTTCAAGGATATTCCTAACGCATGGATTCTCATCCCATAGGTTTCTCCAGTAATAAGTAGCATTATGTACCCATCCCATAGCACTTTCCTTGTTCGAACTGACCAGTGCAAAATTCTCGATCTTTCGTTTGGAAACGTTTGAATCCTGCCACTTCTGAGGCGAGTACTGGCCTTTTCTGACATCGATTCCCTCGAAGAACTGAGCTATCAACCCAAGGTCTTTCTGGTAATCGAAATCAAACACACCCCGATCCCACCACCAGTCCATACCGGTTCCAAAACCGCCCATGAAGGCAGTGGACCAGACACTGTTATGGAACTCAATGCCCGTGCAGCAGAACATGGCAACCCGTTCCGGACCCATCTCTTCGATGAACACCGGCTTCCGGTATTTTTTCCAATAGAATTCCAGAAGGTCATATCGCCTCTTGAAATTGATATCCTTCATGTCACCGTAACTGTGCAAGCCAACGATATCGGAAAGGGTGAAAAAACTGGTAGCGTTCGATTCCTCCATTTTTCCTACTGAAGCATAGGTGTGGCAGAATCTGGCTTTCTCATTCAATTCCTTTTTTATGTAATCCTGATGATCATTGATCCAGATCCTTAAACGCGCAGCTGCGTATGCTTCTGAATCCTTTCCGGGGTTTTTCATGACCCCGCTTTCAGCTGTGATCTTGTCATCAGCCGCATCCTTTGCCATCTGATAATACCAGTTATCCACCTCCGAATAGCTGAAGAATGCCATGTTCGGGCTGTATCCCCATCGTGAATAGATATAGCGCAAGCAGTTCCTCTGCCATTTTATCGCCTCCTTTGTGGTGAAATACTCTTCGACACTCTTGAGTCCCAAGGCTTTCCGGTAGGGGTTATTTTGCCACCGTATGTCTGCCCATTCCTCACGCATCATGACCTCAACGTGGTGCCGGAATAAAATAAAATAAACTCCATTATCCTCACATTTGTCAACGATCCGGTCAAAAGCCTGCATCTCATCCAGTTTATCTGAATAATTGTTGTGAGACGGCCAGTCCGGAAGCCCTGCCTGCGCTCCCAGTTCAAAGCGCGCAAAATTCCCTCCTTCCGCAATGAATTTGTCCAGCGCTGCCAAATGGCGCTTGTTCTGAGAAGGGTAATAACCACATTCTCCCGCACTCGCCAGGTTTTCCGAGATCGCATAAAAAGGCTCACCTGTTTCACTGTAATACATCCATCTGTCGGCTTCCGATTCGCCATTTCCAATAGTCAGATATCCTTTATGATTTCCAGAAATGCAGGTAAACGAAACATCATCCTTTAGCTTAGTGCTCAATTTTCCATCCACCCACAGTTCGATCCCAAGTCGCCATTTACCGGTTTCGTCCGGAGCAAAACGAAAATGAAATGGATCGATGGTCTGTATTGGGACATATTCGTTTCTGTAATTGGCAAGATCACCGCCGTTCCCCTCAATGACATGCGTGAACCTTTTGAAATAGAATGCAAAACGAGTGATCTTCTTGCCGGATGGCGAAGTTAACCGGACTCTCAGATCGACCTGGGCGGGGTCATACGGATTCAATCCATTTGGTTTTCCTGAAACGAACTTATCGATCCGTGTAAGCTGCTCTTGTGGAATAGTAATTCCCAGTTCCATGCGTTCGTGCTTTGGAACACGACCTGAACTACTTGAAGGCTCTATCCACGTGATCTCCAGATCTGATGGAGCTTCCTCAGGCGGAGAACCGGGCTGTGCGATTAATACATTGCTGAAAGTAACGCAAAGGAAAAGAATGGTCAGAATCCTTATCATAACACTGAAGTTTATACAAGAATACTGATTTTGTCGAGCAGATGAAAAACTTACTTGATAAGGAACTTAAAACCTTTCCCGTGAACGTTCATGATCTCAATAGCCGGTTCCTCTTTTAATAGTTTTCGGAGTTTGGCGATATACACGTCCATACTGCGACCATTGAAATAATTGTCATCACCCCAGATTGCCCGCAGGGTAGCCTGACGGTCGAGGATCTCATTCTGATTCCTGACCAACAACTGAAGCAGTTGATTTTCCTTCGTAGTGAGTTTCTTTGGGCCTTCTTTCAGGTGGATGATCCTAAGTTCTGGTTCATAACGAATGCTGCCGAGCATAACAGACTCCTCTGAACTCTCAGACTGCAACTCCATTCTGCGTGCGATCGCGTTGATCCTTGCCACCAGTTCTTCCATGGAGAACGGTTTGGTCAGGTAGTCGTCGGCGCCCAGTGCAAAACCCTGAAGCTTATCGTCCTTCATGGCTTTGGCTGTGAGGAAAAGGATAGGAACCTTACGGTCGATCTCCCTGATCTCCTTTGCCAGTGTGAAACCATCCATGTGCGGCATCATGACATCCAGTATGAGGAAATTGTAGTTGCCTGAGGTAAAACGTTCGAAGGCCTCTTTCCCATCTCTGACAAGATCGACATTAAAATCCTTGTTCTTCAAAAACGTGTGGACGAGTTTTCCCAGATTTTCATCATCCTCTGCAAGCAATATGTTCAACTGTTTGTTCATCATGCTTCTTTAATTATCAATGTAAATTCGGATCCTTCACCAAATCGGGTTTTCACCGTAATGTTCCATCCGTGCATCTCGGCAACCTTCTTGACGTAGCTCAAGCCCAGGCCAAAACCTTTGACGTTGTGCACATTTCCGGTCGGAACCCGGTACAATTTATCAAAGATCCTCGAAATATGTTCTTTCTTGATTCCAATTCCGTGGTCCTTAACGCTCAGGTAGATCTTTTTATTTTCACGCTTAAGGGAAATCTCCACCTCCGGTACTTTTTTACTGTACTTGATCGCATTATCTACAAGATTCGTCACAATGTTGGTGAAGTGCATGCGGTCCGCTTCCAGTTCAATGAGCTCCGTCGGGAGGTGCAGCAGGATCGTACCACCGGAATGCTGCAATCGGAACTGTGCATTGTGAGCGACATCGTGAATGACCTCATTGATGATCAGTTTCTCCTTATTCAGCTTGCCTTCACCACGATCGAGAACGGCACTCTGAAGGATCCTTTCAACCAACGTACTCAGACGTCCATTCTCATCACGGATCATCTTGACGTAAGGCTGAATATCTCCGCCACTCTTGACCATGTCTTCGTCGCCCATAGCCTCACAAGCGAGTGAGATAGTAGAGATCGGGGTTTTGAACTCATGGGTCATATTCGAGATGAAATCATTCTTCATCTCTGAAAGTTTCTTTTGAGAGAGTATCGTGCGGAACATAAAGATCATCGCAGCGATGATCAGCGCCATGAGCGACAAACTAATAAGCAGTTGCACCCACATTTCCCCCAGGAGGTAGGTATTCTTCTTTGGAAAGGAAATGTGCAGGTAGATATCCTCGTCCAGAATGTTACTTGGAAACAGTAAGGTTTTCCCTGTTTTCAATGTGTCCAGGTCGGTAGCGTAATTTGGTGGGGCATTGGGGAACTGGATCGGAATTCCAAATTCATCTGCGATCATGTACTTGTAAGTCTTGGGGAGATCATCATTTTCGAGTTCTGTTCTGATCACAGAATCCAGAAAGACCGCATCCACCCTCTTTGCCGGAAACTCATAGACATTATCTCTGAAAGCCTCGATCATCATGTCGTTTACGAACTTCGCCTTCTTGAAGATCTGCTGAAGTACTCTCTGATCCAACTGGATAGCCAGCTTCACCGAATCATTTGTAGGAATCTTCTTTTGCTGCTTTTCGAACAAATCACGGATCTGACGCACATCCCTTGCCAGAACCCTTTGCTCAGCACTTACACCGGAAAGGGAATCATACGCTTTGCCTTTGATTACAAGGTAATTATGCAATTCGCCGTTTTCAAAAACTGAAGTATCCTGTATAGAGATCGACTCTTGAGTGGAAAGTAACTGTTTGAATTCTTCTTTCAGGATATCCTTGTACTGTCCGCTGAAATCGCGGTTGACAATGTGCATGTAACGTCTGATGTCTTCAGCCTTCTCATGTCTTATCGCGATTCGTTCGAGAGAGGTGGTCAGATTGTTACGAAACCTGATCGAGGTGCGGTCATATAACTGTGCAGTCTGAAATGCCTGGATAACAAGCAAAGCCAACATTGCCAATACGACAAGTACCCAAATAAGATTAACACGAATTTTGATCACTTAGAATTAAAGTTTTCGCTAAAGTATAGTTCAGTTAGTGAGGCATTTTAGACTTAACTTTTTTTAACAGCTTAAATTCTGTGACCCTCTGTTTCCCTGCATTTTCTTTCTTCTGATATAGATGAAATTTTTATGATGCCCTGATTTTCTGCCCGTTAACATTTAATGCATAACTTTGTCGGCCAGCCACTGTAATATAACATGCCATTCAATAGACTCATAAATCGAATTATCGGAAATTTAATTGAGCATTTTCCTGATGAGAATGACATTAAATTGATCCGCTTTGCGATCTCCATTCAATTTGTAACTGTAATTGGTTCTCTGATTTGGACAATATTATGTTTGTCATTGGGAAGGTATGATATTTTTTACATCCCTTTTGGTTATATCTGTGCTTCTTTGATAAACCTTAGCTTTCTTTTTATCCTTAAGAATTTTCAGATTTTCGTTTGGATCCAAACGTTGTGTGTACTCATACTACCCTTTATTTTTCAATGGCTTTTTGGTGGTTTCTATGCGTCCGGAGGTGTTATGATTTGGTCTATTCTGTCACTGGTTACCTCAACTGTATATTCAAATAAGAAATTGTCGATTTTTTCTCTTTCGCTATTTACAGTACTGGTATGCGTCTCCATTTTCTTTGACCCATATTTCAAGTCTATGTTTAATGGACAAACCCAGGAAAACTTCATCCTGGTTTTTTTGATCATGAACTTTTTATTCGTCGCCATTACGTTATACGGCCTTTTCGATTTTTACATTAAAAAGCAGATCGCCTTAGCCAATACGGCAAAGGTAGCTCATGACATGTTGATTCAATCTGAGAAATTGGCATCAATTGGAGAAATATCGGCAGCAATCGCACACGAATTAAACTCGCCTCTGGGAGTGATAAAGGCATATACTTCTGACAATATATCCAACGACAGTAATTTAATCAATCTTTTGCATGAAATTCAGCACACACTTAATTCAGAAGAGTCTACCATTTTAAGAAAAATCATTTCTGAACACAGATTAACGCATCATTACATATCAAGCCTGGAAGAACGTGAACTTGTGCTTAACCTTAAACTTGAACTAGAAAATCAAGGGATTGATAAAGCAACTAAAATCGCGACCCAACTTGTTCAAATTGAAATGTTCAAATTCAGCCCGGAACTCCAGGCTTTTCAGAGGGAAAACCTAGAAAAAATAGTGGCTGTCTTGCATTTAATATTCATAAAACAAAAGCATAACCGTGCAGTTGTCCTAGCAGTCGAAAAGACAACAAAAATTATAAAAGCCCTAAAAATGTATCTTCAAAATTCAGGAAGTACAAACCCTGAGGCATTCAATTTGTCCGAAAGCATACAGACGATACTTGTCATTTACGATAACCATCTTAAAAATAGAATCAAGACAACTGTTGATATTCCTCCATTGCTTTCGGTTATAGGACATGAAGACCAAATTAATCAGATCTGGACCAACCTTATTATGAATTCCTGTCAGGCTATGAATTTCGATGGAGAGCTCAAGATAAAGGCATGGGAAGAAGAAAATTCCATAATAGTCTCCATCAGCGATAACGGTGTGGGTATACCTCAAGAAATTGGCAATAAGATTTTTGAGCCATTCTATTCTACTAAAAATAAAGGTGAAGGAGCAGGGATTGGTCTGGACATCGTAAATAAAATCATTCAAAATCATCGTGGGAAGATTTGGTTTGAAAGTATTGAAGGTCGTGGAACAACATTCTTTGTCAAGCTACCTCGCGATTTCAGAACAGTATAATTGATTTTTCCATAGTTCAGTAGCCTTGGTCAAATCTGGAAAAAATTTAAAACCAACTAGTTGAATAGAAAATGTCACGGATGTCCGTTTTGGTCTATTTCGGGCAACCGACGGAATTCTGGCGAGAATTCTTATCTTATCTCTTAAGGCATGGTAATGGCTGACAGATACTCATCAGTAAAAAGATTTTAGTCGCTTCATTCTTTACACGATTTTTATCCCTTACCTTGTACCTTAGTATTCAGCATGCTCCGGTCCATTGCTATATTCCTGCTGTTCCTGCTTTGTCATTCAGCACATCTTTACTCCCAGTCCTCCGGTCTAAGGGAAAAAAAGATCGTTGCCGGAGCTGAAGCGATCAGACTTGATTCCTTAAGCATTTATCCTAATTCCTTCGAACTATACTGCGGCCTGCAGCGTATCGATGGTTCTGCCTATTCGCTGGATCATGCTTCGGCTACCCTGAGGTATAAAGGATCCTGCGACACGCTGATAGTGAGATACCGTGTCTTACCGCTGGACCTGAGCCTCAACTATTCGATAAGAGACACTTCTGTGATCTATTCGGAAAACGAAGGAAATTACAATAAGTACCTCATCTCCGAGTCTTATACGGTAGACGATGTCTTCGGTGGAACTTCGTTGAATAAAAGCGGAAGTATTTCAAGAGGAGTCACCTTCGGAAACAACCAGGACCTGGGAGTGAATTCCACATTAAACCTTGAACTTTCCGGTGACATTGCTCCCAACCTTAAATTATTAGCTTCGCTTTCGGATGACAATCTTCCCATCCAGCCTGACGGGAACACCAACAAGCTCCAGGAGTTCGACCAAGTCTTCATTCAGATCTACAATGACCGATTTAAAACCGTAGCGGGGGATTTCTGGCTCTACCGTCCGAAAGGATACTTTATGAACTACAGGAAACGCGCTCAAGGTTTGACTACCGAATACGTCTGGACACAAGATACATCCCGCGTGTGGAAAACTCAGGTCAGCGGGGCCTTATCAAAAGGTAAATTCAACCGTCAGATCATACAAGGAGTGGAGGGTAATCAGGGACCATATCGGCTGAGAGGAGCTGAAAACGAACCCTTCATCACCATTCTTGCCGGCACTGAGCGCGTTTTTATCGACGGGAAATTATTGGAAAGAGGTCAGGATCGCGATTATGTGATCAATTACAACTCTTCGGAACTGGTTTTTACTTCAAGAAACCTCATCACCAAAGATTCCAGGATCGTGGTGGAATTCCAGTATTCAGACCTCAATTACGCCCGTTCACTACTTCAGACATCGACTACCTATACCTCACGAAAACTATCATTCTGGTTCAATGCCTATTCCGAACAGGATGCAAAGAACCAATCCCTTCAGCAGGAACTGAACGCTGACCAGAAGCAATTGCTCAGTACTATCGGAGACAGCCTGGAACTTGCGAATATCAACAGTATTGACTCCATAGGCTATATGGAGAATCAGGTGATGTATAAAATGATCGATTCACTGGGTTATGATTCGGTACTTGTTTACTCAGTAAATCAAGATTCTGCGCTGTACCGTGCGGTGTTCACCTATGTCGGACCGGGGAAGGGAAATTATATTTTCAGTAGTCTCAACGCCCTGGGCAAAGTGTACAAATGGGTCATGCCGGTTGCCGGTATCCCTCAGGGTGATTACGAACCTACACGTCTTATCATCACTCCAAAGCAGCGCCGAATGTTTTCCTCAGGCGTTCAGGTCCAACTCAGCAAACGACTAAAACTGGAAACTGAACTTGCGTATACGGGAAATGATCTCAATACTTTTTCTTCTTCGGACAGCAGAGACGATCACGGCTATTCGAACCGTACGAGACTGCTGAGTACGATCCCTTTGGGGCGGGATAGCCTCCAGCGCTGGGAACTCGAAAGCAAGCTCGAAGTAGAAGCCTTGAGTACCCATTTCACCCCTATCGAACAATACCGCACCGTTGAATTCGATCGCGACTGGAATACTCGTGGAAAAGGGTACCAAGGTTATCAACTGGCTTCGATCGCAGGAGCAAATCTGAAGAAGCGTAACGCCGGAAACATCAACCTGGAAGGACAGCACTTTCTGATCGGTAATGACTATCAGGGTTTACGTGGAGCAACAAACGGTTCGTGGGATGAAAAAGGTTTCAAAGCACAATGGGATGGTAGCTACTTGTCTGGTGAAGCCGAAAGGAAAAGTGAGTTCCTAAGGCACCGCGCTGACTTATCTCAGCAGATCGGAAAGAATTTCAGGATCGGGTTCAAGGATGATCACGAGATGAACAGATATACCGGAGGTGTCTCGACTCTTGATCCAACCAGTTACCAATTCTTCGACTATCAGTTCTATATCATGAACGGAGATTCCACCACGGATCAGTTCAAACTGTTCTACCGTGAACGCTACGACTGGATCTCCGACAGTACGGTTCTTCGCGCCGCTGCCAAAGCAAAAACATCGGGTGGAGAATTGAAGATCACGCGGTGGAAAGACCATAATCTCAATATCATTGGAGGCTATCGTGTGCTCGAGATACTGGATTCCACCTTGATCAAGCAGAGTCCGGAAAGCAGCCTGCTTGGTCGCATCGACTATGAATGGCGGGCCATCAAAGGAGCGCTGACCTTATCCAGTTTTTATGAAGTTGGATCAGGACTGGAGCAAAAACGAGAATTCCAGTATCTCCAGGTGAACGATGGACAAGGGATCTATGCCTGGATCGATTACAACAACGACGGCGTGAAGGACCTCAACGAGTTCGAGATCGCCCAGTTCGTGGATCAGGCAAGTTACATCAGGGTATTCACCCCGAGCAGTGAATACATCAGAACCTATTCCAATGAAGTCAACCAGTCTGTATTCTGGAGACCGGAAAGGATCTGGGGAAACAAGAAAGGTGCACTCGGGTTTTTATCCCGCTTCTCGGATCAGGCAAGGATCAGGATCAACCGGAAAACTGACCTTTTCAGTGGCGCAAATGCCTTCAATCCATATTTGACAAGAATTCAGGATACGACGCTTATTTCGACAGGAACTAATCTCAGAAATTCGATCTTCTTCAACCGGACCTCAAGCATTTTTGGCGCTGAATATTCGTATCAGCTAACCAGCAGCAAGACCTTGCTTGCAACGGGTTTCGACTCACGGGAGAATGAGTATCACGAGATCTCCTTCCGATGGAACATCCGGAATAAATTTACTTTCGAAACGAAGGGTCAGACAGGCACGAAAGCTTCAAATGCCGATTATGTGAGCGGCAGGAATTATGACCTTTCCTATGCCTTCGTTCAGCCCAGTCTGATATTTCAGCCTACGACTACTTATCGCCTGACACTAGACGGGAAGTTTTCAGACAAGAATAATAGTCCGGCTCTGGGCGGTGAGCGCGCGATACTCAAAGAGATCGGAACCACTTTTAAATATAATCAGGCTGAAAAGGGAAGTTTACAGGGGTCATTCAAGATGATCGAGATCGATTACAACGGGAATGAGTTCTCCGCACTGGGTTTCGAAATGCTTGAAGGACTTCGAACGGGCACCAATTTCACCTGGACGGTTTCCTATCAGCGCAATATTTCCAAGAATCTGCAAATGAATTTGCAATACAATGGCCGCCGGTCTGAAAACAACAGGGCCATTCACTCAGGTGGAATGGAGATCAGGGCGTTTTTCTGATGGGAGCACGGGGCATAGAACAAGGAACAAAGAGCAAGGAGCAAGGATCAAGGAACAATGAACAATGGACAATGGACAATGGACAATGGACAATGACTAATTCTTTCATTTTTTAATTCCTCCATTTATACTTAAAGCTTCACCGACAACGACACCTTCGGCATGATGTTATCCTGCCAGTTTTCAAAGGAATAATAACCGTAGCGATAGAAGATCCCGACACCGATACCTGAGATCCCGGAGGCAAACAGATTATTGAGGATCAAGCCGGTCTCGGAGAAACCTTTATCCATTGTATTGAAGACCATCGAATGGAACTGTTTGTTTTCCATCTCTCCAAAACCGATGGCGTGGTGAAGACAGATCTGAGGCTCATTCCACTTCGCTTTGGTCTTGATCGGAGTAAAGTTCATACGGGTGAAAAGTGCTGCCTGTCGGGAATGGAAAAATTCTCCCGGAACGACTGTTTCGAACGTATTAGCCACCGAAAGATTTCCCTTTCGTCCGGTACCGTCAGCTACTTGATGCAGGAAAAGAGGCACATCCCCGATGGTTTCTCCAGCAGTCAGTTTCCAGTTGAATTTCCCGAGCATCAGGATCGGAAAAGACTGTTCCACCTCGAGATTCAATCGCAGATAGTCGTACTGAGAAGTGTAAATACCCGGAAGTCCCTGAGCAGCCCTCAACCTGATCTTTGGAAAGACCGTCCCTTTGGAGATGCGTTGATCACCAACCATCATGACCTCTTCACGTATATTCCACATAAGTTCTGCGGAAACCTCTGCGACATCACACTGTCTCACTGATGGCTGAATACCGTCGGTTGTGAAGAACACGTAATCATTTTCAAACCAGACGCGCTGGAAATTACCAGTTACAGAAAGGCGAATGTTCCCCTTCACGTATGCAGAAAGAGAAGCCTCTGCCAGACGCTGGCGTTCCATCCAGGTGATGAAGAAATTCCGGTAAAGCTCTGTTCCGCTCAAACTAAACCCTCCTTTACCGAAACCTGCTCCTCCTCTTTCCACGAGATCGTCCTGATAACGGAAGTCAAGGCGCACACCCATTGATCGGTACAAATGAAATGTCAGATTACCCCCATACTTCCAGTATTTGTCTTTGGTTCCGTATCCGAAGTACCCCCCAACCGACACCGGTTTCATGAGCCTGGATGAAGTTTCAAGACCCAACCCAAGACGATAACCTTCGAACTGATTGAAATTGATCAATCTGTAGAGATCGAGGTTAACCGGTCCTATGGGTAACTTTCCTTCCGAAAGCACTTTAAGAGCGCTTAACTTTCTGCCGATCCCCGTTGCTTCTGAAAGACTGTCTATCATTTCATAGGTACGTTCTTCCTGTGCTGTCAACTTATAAGCACGCACCGAATCCCATTGCTCTTTCTTCGCGGCATCGGCATTTTCATCCACAACCACCGATACGTTATCAAAATAGACCTTATCAATTTTTCCCCTGTCAAAGGTCACATCCCGAATGTAGGTACTTCCCTTACCAATAATTTGGAGTCCCTCAACAGACACAGTCGCAGGCATGGCCAGTTCCGTGCTCAACTTAACCGGAAACCACTTTTTGTTATTCGTAAAGGCGTACTCCTGAATGATTTTTAGCGAAAAACCGGCTGTATCCAGATAGGGTGAGGCAATGACCTTTTCGATCGCATAATTGTTCGTACTAACAAACAAATGGCCGGTCAATCCGTCAAAGTTCTTTCCTTTCCTTGGTCGGTAAAAGATCGTGAAGGTGGTGTCTCTTCCAGTAACGGTCGTATCCTGAAGGATGAAGAGGTAGCGGTTTGTTCCCCCGAAAGCAATAGGATTGACGTAGCTCTTTCCCATCAGCTGAACCTGATTCTCGTAAAAAGAAAAGGACTGCAATTCGTTGGCAAATGTGGAGAACATTGGATCGGTAAAGCCGGAGACCTTGTACGCATTGATCACCTCTTTGTCCCTCGAAGTTGGAATGAAGGTGCGGGTTGATGAACTCTCCAGGATGAAAAGATGCTGTTCATTGAAAAATTCCCTGATCTGGATCAACGTCGAATCAGTTGTTGAATCCGGAATTGTCGTCAGGTATTCGCGATCGATGTCAAAAATGAATTTGCTGTAGCTGTTGTATTGGAATGCATCGTTTTCACGCGGGTGATTCTTCTTTCGGTTGGCGATAACCAGGTCCATAATGCGGTGTGCAGGATTCTCGCCGGCCGTTGCAATAACTTCCTTGATCTCCTGTACTACAGGACGGATCTGAATTATGGAATTTTCAACCTGCAGCAGATCGACCAATGTATCCTTATATCCGGAAACTTTCAGTTCGACTGAGTTTACCTCATCACCAACTTTAAACACCCCATCGATATCAGCAAGAAAGGGTGTCCCATTATTCGGATAGACCTTAACGAAGGGAACAGATTCACTATTGAGGCCATCCCTAATAAAAAATATACGTTGAGCGGTTGTACATAAACTACTAAGCACAAAGAACGCGAGAAGGAAGAGCTGCTTCATGCGTTAAAATTAGGTCAAATACTGTGAAGTCTGATCAAACACCAAACTTAGTGAAGGGAAGAAAGCGAGGCACTTTGCGCTGATATTCCTTGTATTCGGGATATTTTTGTGCTGAGAGCTCCTCTGAGAAATCCGAACTCCCTTTAAAGAGAATGATCAGTAGCAGACAGCCCGCGATACTCCAGTTGATCCATTCGCCGGTAGCTACCACGCTGAATCCATAGAAAATGATCCACACACTCTGTTCCATGGCATAATTAGGGTGGCGCACAACAGACCACAAGCCTGTTCTCACGAAACCATGAGCGTAAGGACCGAGGTCCTCCCCTGCTTTGATCCTTCGGTGTTTTTCGGTTTGGAAATCATACTGCTGCTGATCAGCAATGAATTCGACTACAACCGCTGTCACATACAATGCGGCTAACATCCAATCTGCGACCGTAAGATCTTTATTGACGCTGTCTCCCAATACAGTAAGTACAGGTAAAGTGAACAGGAAAATGAGTACGTTCTGATAAGCTGAAATGAAGAACAGATTGAAGAGTGTCCAGACAAATGGTTTATTGAACCCGGGACGATTGCGCAATACCTCCCAGCGATAATCTTCTTCCCCTGCCCAGAATTTCCATTGATAGGCTCCTCTGCGGGCAAAGTTGTAAGTAAGACGGATTCCCCAGATCGTTACCAGCGTAGACATCAGCATCATTCGCGGTTGCATTCCCCCCGCACACGTCATGTACCACACATACACAATAGGAATAACACTCCAAAGCTTATCTACCTGGGAATTATTCCTAGAAAGTTCACCCACAATAAAACAGTATGCAATCACACCGGCCACGATATAAGATGCATGCCACAGGATCTCTGTTTGCAGCGTATTCAGAGGGGTTCCCATGTAAAAACTCACAATAGGAACGACAATCACCGTGAAGATCAATAACAGAATGGTCAATAACATACTTTCAATTTTTTTTGGTTTAACGATACAACACCTATAATGTTCAATATTCTTTGTTCTTTGTTCCTTGCTCCTTGCTCACTTGTAACTTGTAATTCATAATTCTCTAGGCCCATACCTTCGCACCCTCTGAACAATTCTTGCAAATATCGATTTGATCTCTTCCCGTCAACACAGCATGACGAAAACGCTTGTACTCAGGACTTTTCCAAATGGTGTTGAAATCGAGACTCTCCAATGATCCGATCACGTGCTGCGCATCTTTATCAAAACAGCAGGGCACCACTTTCCCGTCCCAGGTCAACACACTTCCCGACCACATTCTCCAGCAGTGATCTCCCGTCTTGTATTTCAATCGGTAAGTACCGTCCCCATTGTGGGTGTAGCGCGAATAATTTTCATTCTCCGGCATGAGTGGATTCCCTTTTTCATAGTCGTACAACTGCGCCGTTTTGATCCGGACCTCATCCACACCGATCTCCTTTCCAAGTTCGAATACCTGAGGGATCTCATGTTCATTCGGCTTAACGGCCAGAAACTGCATGATTAACTGTGGAGTTGAAGACCGCTTGCGTTTTTTTGTTTCAACCAACAATTTACTTGCCTCGATCACCTTCTCCAGTTTTCCATGAACACGGTAATTCTCATAGGTTTCCTGTGTTAATCCGTCAATGGAAATGATAAGCCTGTCAAGCCCTGATTCAATGATCTCTTCCGCCTTTTTTGCATCGATGAAATGTGCGTTGGTGGAGGTGGCAGTGTAGATTTTCCTTTTCTTGGATTCACGGATGAGATCCAGAAATTTCGGATGAAGAAAAGGCTCCCCCTGAAAATAATAGTTGATGTAGAAAACGGTGTCCTTCACCTGGTCAAGCATTTTCCGATGCAGCTCCTCATCCAGCTTTCCGGTTGGACGCGTGAACTGCTTCAAACCACTTGGACATTCGGGACATCCGAGATTACAAGCTGTCGTAGGTTCGATCGAAAGTGAAAAAGGTTTTCCCCAGATCGCTGGTCTACTTATCCATCTGGACAACCTATATGATATCCTAAGCTTCAGAATGTTAATCAACCTTCTGAGGGTCAAATGGCGCATGATGTTCAGGTTATCACGAAGTACTGACATGCATCAAAGATAGCCTCTGAGAATTGTACACACAAAAAAGAAAAAGAAGTTCAAGGAAATTCACCTTTTACATGTCCAAACCAGTGATTGCAATAAAATAAACTATGAGCACATAATAACGAAAAAAAATGTATTTTTACAGCGCTACTAATTTCTATGAAAAGAATTCTTCTATTTTTCGCTTTAGGTGTTATATGCCTAAGTACTTCTGCCCAGAATATTCAGATCAACGGTACCGTTGTTGATGCCTCAACTTCGCAGGGAATTCCCTTTGCAAAGGCAATTGTAAAAGCAACTTCAAAAGGTTCGGTTTGTGACGGTGATGGAAAATTCACACTGAATCTCATTTTTTCGGATTCGGTGAGCAGTTACACTCTAACCTTCAGAGCCGAGGGTTACAATGAAAAAGATGTGATTGTTACCAAGGAAAGCACGAATTTGACTGTAGTAATGCAACTAGTCGAACAGATCCTGAACGAGGTGGTTGTATCAAGTTCGCGCGTAACGGAAAAAATCTTTGAGGCGCCTGTGAGTATTCAGAAAATTTCGGCAAAGGAGATCATGTCTACATCCAGTGGGAATTTCTATGATGGTTTTAAAAATATAAAAGGTGTAGATATCTCTACGTCAAGTGCCGGATTTCAGGCGGTGAACATGCGAGGATTCAATACTACTGCACCGGTTCGTGTGGTTCAGTTCGTAGACGGTATGGACAATCAGGCTCCGGGACTTAATTTCCCTGTGGGAAACCTTGTTGGTGCCAATCCGCTCGATTTGCAAAGCATTGAGATCATTACCGGGCCTGCATCTGCTTTGTATGGCGCAAATGCATTTCAAGGAGTTGTAAACATGATCTCGAAGGATCCCTACCGGTTTCAGGGTGTCTCAGGAGAATTAAAAACGGGTAGCAGAAATCTCATTGAAGGAAATTTTCGTTTTGCCCAAGCTTTTGGAAAAACGGAACGTTTTGCAATGAAGTTCACTGCTTCATATACACAGATGCAGGACTGGCTTGCCAATGACCCCGAAGCCAACACATATGGAGACATCAGTGCCGATGTCAATATGTCTAATATTGTTTCGCAACTTCAATACGACCAGAGCCTCAGTTTGGAAGACCAGGAACAGTGGTTAGCTCTCAATAACTATATTGAATTCAATCCGGTTGTTGGTGAGGTAGGGTTGAACGTTAAAACGATAGACGCTCCGGGTTACATTGAGCAAGATCTCGCAGACAACAAAGTGCAAAGCTTGAAATCAAGCCTAGGTCTTTTCTACAAGTTGAATGAAAACAGTCAGATCTCATATACCGGCAAATTCGGGTTGGGTACTGCGATCTACCAGGGAGCAAACCGCTATTCGATAAACGATATTCTCTTCCATCAACATAAGCTGGAATGGTCGGGTAAAAACCACCTTATTAAGGCGTATGGAACATTCGAAAATGCAGGGAATTCATACGATGCGGTATTTACAGGCATAAACATTTCAAAAGCATCTATAGGTGACAACTGGGTTCCTACTTACCTCACGAATTTCTTTGAAACACTGGGAGACCTAACCAATGATTATGACGACGATGCTTCTTTGAATGACGTTAATGAGGCTATGGCAGCAGGATTACAAGCGGCGAACAATTCGTGGTATACACCCGGAACAGCAGCCTATGATAGCGTGCGTGCCTCAATTATTCAGAGCGCAGATCTACAAAGCGGATCTAAATTCGTTGATCGTTCATCACTATACCACATTGATGGTCAGTACTCTTTCTCACAGATCAAATGGATCGACCTTCTGGCTGGCGCAAATTTTCGGTACTTCGCTCCGCGTTCGTTCGGAACAATCTTCTCTGATACTCTAATCAATTTTGCAGATACCTTAGCTGATGGTTCTCCTGACCCAAATGCCGAATATACGCAGCTTAGCCTATGGGAAGCAGGCGGATTCCTGCAGGCAAGTAAACGTCTTTTCAAGGACAAGGTGCGTGTGATAGGGTCGATCAGACTTGATAAAAACCAGAATTTTGACCCACAGCTTTCCCCGCGTTTGAGTGTTGCATACAACTTGAAATCGCACAACATTCGTATCGGTGCTCAGTCGGCTTTTCGCACTCCTACTCTTCAAAACCAATTCATTGACCTGGATCTCGGGCCTATCACACTGATTGGTAATTTGAATGGCATTTCAAATATCTACACCCTGAACTCCATGAATGCTTTTAAAGACAGTCTTGATGCCGTCAATGGTGATTTAAATGCGGTTGACCATACATTGTTAGATGCAAAAGAATACAAGGCGCTTCAGCCTGAGCAGGTCAAAACAATTGAAATAGGTTATCGGGGGATGTTTAAAAACAAACTTTTCATTGATGCAGACTTTTACTTCAACCAATACACCAACTTCATCGCGGATGTGCGTGTGGTGAGACCACTTAACGGAGCCATCGCCGGAGAGGACAGTGGATTCGACGCTATTATTACCGATCAATACGAGGTTTATCAAATACCCGTGAACAGTCAGAAAACTGTAAACTCTATGGGCGCTGGAATTGGTGTTTCCTATTTTGCCAGTGAAAAGATCCAGATCAATGTAAATTACACTTACGCACAACTCCTCACCGAAACGCTTGAGGAAGATCTGATACCGGGTTTCAATACGGCGCCTCACAAGATCAATGTTGGGCTTAGTGGTAAGAAGATATGGAAAAATCTGGGTTACAGCACCAATTTCCAATATGTTCATGGCTTTGAATGGCAGAGTACTTTCGGAACTGGCATGATCGATCGCTACACTGTGTGGGACTTGCAACTCAATTATCCTTTTATGGTGCGCGACAATGAGCTAGTAGTTCGAGTGGGCAGCTCTAATTTGCTGAATCAAAAAAGACGAGAAATTTTCGGGGGGCCACAGATTGGAAGGATGATATACACGACACTTGGTTTCAACCTTGAGAAGAAAAAAAAGTAATAAAGTATGAGTAAAATGCAACAAATCAGTAAACTACTTAGTTTGATAGGAGTTAGCTTGTTAACGGCAGCTCAGGCTTATGGTCAGTGTAATATTGCACAGATCAATACAAACATGGCAAATGCAGGGTTCACCCCGCTCAACGTCTCTGGCTTCCCATGTGCACTCTATTTTTACAATCCGAACCAGACAAATAACTGGAATACTGCTCAAAGTCAGGCAACTGCAGCAGGTGGCACACTCCTTTCCGTTTGTAGTTTAGCAGAGAATAACGCCGTGTGGAATGCTGCACAGAGCGCAGGGATCACAGGAGGGCTCTGGATCGGATTCAATGACTTGAATTCTGAAGGTTCCTGGCAATGGGCTGACGGTAGTTCGTGCAATTTCACGAACTGGAATTCTGGTGAACCCAGTAATACGACCGATGCATGTTCGTTTACCGGTGAGGACGCTGCGGTCATTCAAATGAGTAATGGATTGTGGAACGACGTTTATGCAAGTGCAGGAGCATGTTTCGGGTCACAAACCTATGCTTCAATCGTAAAAGTAAATTTATGCCCTCAGACTTCAATTTCTGCAAATGCAACTACCCTCTGTGTAGGAGAAACAGCAGCCTTGAACGCCTCGACAGCCACAGGGTCCTCTCCCTACAGCTACACTTGGTTTAATGGCGCGACACAAATCGGCACTGGTTCGACACTCTCCTTTGCAGCTAATAACAACGTAACATTGACTGTGGTATCAACAGATGTTAACGGTTGTACCGATCAGGAGAATATCAACCTGACCACAATCGCTTGCCAATCCTCCAGTTGCAATTTTGCGGCAATCAACACGGCAATGGCAAATGCCAATTTTGTAGCATTACCTGTTAGTCAAGTAGATTTCCCATGTGCCCGATATTATTATAGCAATGCTACAACAAATTCATGGTTTACTGCATCAGGATGGGCTAGCGCTGTTGGTGCAACGCTTTTGACAATTGGCAGTCTTGCTGAGAATAACGCTGTTTGGAATGCTGCCACATCTGTCGGCGTTTCAGGTGGATTATGGATCGGATACAATGACAATACAACGGAGGGTTCCTGGATTTGGCCGGATGGTACACCTACAGGCTTTAACAATTGGAACCCGGGTGAACCAAATAACTCTGCATGTTTTCCATCTAATGATGGGGAAGATGCAGCAATAATGCAAATGAGTAACGGCCGCTGGAATGACATTTACGACTCCCCTCAAGGTTTTTGTACCCCGGGTAATTATCGCGCATTGATCAAAGTGAATGTTTGTCCTCAAACCACACCCGCTGTGAACATATCTACTGTTTGTCAGGGAAATAACGTTCAGTTGTCCTCATCAACATTATTCGGATCTCCAAATTATACATACACTTGGTACAACTCGGCATCAACACAAATAGGTACTGGAAGTCCACTTACCTATTCACCGCCTAGCTCAGGAACTTTAACAGTCATAGCGTCCGATCAATATGGTTGCTCTGATGCAGGTACGGTCAGTGTCACTGTCAACCCTACTCCTTCGCAACCTGTAATTAATACCGCTGCAGCAGCATGTGGGTCCCCCGGAACAGCATCCATAGTCAATTACAATGTAGGTTATACCTATACATTTTCACCGGCAGGGCCAACAGTAAGCTCAACAGGTGTGATCAGTGGCTTAAATTTAGGTCAAAGTTACACGGTCACTGCGTCAGTGGGCTCCTGCGCTTCTCCTGCAAGCTCGGGGTTCTCAGTTCAGGCTCCTCTGGTAGCACCTGCTACTCCTGTGGTTGCGACTTTTCCAGGAACCTGTAACTCGAACGGAACAGCAACGATTACGAACTTCACTGCGGGTGTTACCTACACATTCAATCCTGTCGGCCCAACTGTAAGTGCCGGATCCATTAATGGGTTAACAGTGGGTACTAACTACACGGTCACAGCGTCAAATGCAGGCGGACTTTGTACCTCGCCTGCAAGCAATCCATTCAGTATAGGAGGACAAACAAGCGGGCCGGCGGTGCCTGTTGTTTCGACAATTCCTGCCACCTGTTTTGGGAATGGTACAGCATCCATAACCAACTTCGTAAGCGGTCTAACTTATGTTTTCAACCCTACTGGACCTTCAGTGAACAGTGGCACAATTTCAGGACTTACTCCCGGAGCTGATTACACTGTTGTGGCCAACGACGGATCATGCTCTTCTTCCATCAGTGCATCGTTCAGTGTAACAGCTCAATTACCTGTTCCTGCTATTCCAACAATTGTCGAAAATGCAGCCACATGTTCGGCTGATGGATCTGTTTTGATAAACAATTACAGCACCTCTCAAACCTACATTTTCGACCCGATCGGACCGACAGTTGGAGCAGGTGGGGTAATTAACGGATTTGCATTCGGGACAGCATATACTGTTAATACAAGTAATGGAACCTGTAACTCAGATGATAGTAATCCTTTTACAGTAGAAAGTCAATTAGCAGTGCCGGCAGCACCAACAGTTTCTGTTGTTCAACCAACCTGTCTTGCACCAACCGGTTCAATTACGATCACAGCGCCGACAGGGGGCTATACTTACAGCGTCGATGGCACAAACTATCAACCAGGAACAACCTTTACCGGCTTAATCCCGAACACATACAATGTAACGGTTGAAGATGTAGCCTCCGGTTGTATTTCTGATCCCTTTTCATTGACACTGAGTGCCCCTGCCAATACACCAACGCTTTCGTCACTGACAGCAGTTGGTGTAACATGTTTTGGTGATGCTGACGGATCGGGATCCGTTCAGGTAACAGGTGGCACTGGACCCTACACCTATTCCTGGGCACCATCCGGGGGCACCTCAGACCAGGCAAACGGATTAGCTGCAGGAACATACACCGTTGCCGTTACGGATGTAAATGGTTGCATTGGCACCACGAATGTAACGATCACGTCTCCGGCTGAAATTGATGTCAATGGTTCCTTTACAAATATAATTTGTGCCAACTCACAGGGAGGAACTATCACCACGAATCCATCTGGTGGAACGGCACCATACAGCTATGACTGGTCTCCAAACGGAGAGGTGACTTCAGGCCTTACTGATCTGGAAGCAGGTATCTATAGTGTAACCGTTACGGATGGCAATAACTGTTCAGTATCCGAATCTTATACCATAACAATAACTGGAAATTTGATCATTACAGTTACACCTTCCACAAGTCAAATCAGCAACGGAGAATCCGTGGCGCTCTCGGCTACCGGTGCTTCAAACTTCACATGGAGCCCCTCAGCCAGCCTGGATTGTTCAGATTGTTCGTTAGTCAATGCGTCACCAACAAGTACCACTACCTATACAGTTTCTGCAACAGACAATTATGGATGTACCGGTTCTGCGACCGCCACAGTTAATGTTGAAGTCAATTGTACAGATTTCTATGTTCCTACCGTATTCTCGCCAAATACTGAAGGACCAGCGGAGAATAATATGCTTTGTTTTTATGGGAACTGCATCTCCGAATTTGAATACAGTGTATTTAACCGTTGGGGTGAAAAAGTTTATCTGACTACAGAGTGGAGCGACTGCTGGGATGGAACATTTCGCGGTGAGCCTTTACAATCAGGAGTATACTCCTACAAGGTTTACGCGCTGCTTTTCGATGGAACCATTATTAATGAAGGAGGTAATCTGACGATCCTGAAATAACCGATTAATAAAGTAAAATTTATTTCTATGAAAATCTCCGCAACATTTTTCTGCTCTTTAATAACCCTAAGCCTTGCGGCACAAGATCAGCATTTTTCATTTAGTGAGTTCTCTTCTACTTTTCTAAATCCCGGACTTGCCGGCGCCAATTCACCCATGCAGGGCCTCGTCAGTTTCAGGAACCAATGGAGTAGTTTTGCTGAGCCATTTCAGACTGTAGCAGCAACGTTTGACGCCAGATTTAATGAGAAAAAGAGACAAAAAGCTGGTATCATAGCAGGGGGAATCAACCTTTACAATGATCGATCAGGTGACCTGAGAGTTTCCACATCCGCCGCAAGCATCAATTTGGCGTATCATCTTTTAATAGACAATAACAATACGATTGGGCTTGGTATTTATGGAGGATTTGGCCAGCGTGTACTGAACCCAGCTGGCGGGAAATGGGGCACTCAATACAACGGCAGCACGTTTGACGGCAATATTGATCCGGGGGAATCTTTTAATAATGCCACATTTTCTTATGTTGATGCAGGAGCTGGAGTTGTCTACACATATGGTTCCAACAATGGCTACATGACGCAAAACAACAATAAAAAGCTGAATATCGGACTTTCAGTTTTCCATATCAACCAACCTAAATATTCATTTGTCAACTCAGCAAACGAGCAGCTTTATATGCGAATGTCTGCATTTGTAAATGGTGAGTTTGGAATTGCAAATACACCTGGTAGTATTTTGCCTGGTATTTATTTTCATCGTCAGAAAAACGCTCAAGAACTATTATTTGGTGCCAACTATAAATACAGCCTTAATGGCGGATCGAGAAGTACCGGATTTACGCGGCCATCATCTCTTTATACAGGATTATTTTTCCGACTTAAAGATGCACTTGTTGCCAAAGTAATGTTCGAATATGACCAGTTCATGTTAGGTTTTGGATACGATATAAACATCTCTGACCTTTCTGTCGTCTCAAAAGCTCGTGGAGGCTTCGAGGTCTTCCTGCGTTTCAATGCCAACAACGGGGGCGGATTCAGATCCCGTATCTAACCTTAAACTGAAACATTGAGTTAACTATACTTCTCGTTCAGAATTACTTCTGTGGTTGAGATCAAAAAAAGGCCCTTCTCTTGAAGGGCCTTTTTTTTTGTATTTCATTAGTACATCAAAAGCAACTAGTTCTTCATGAGTTTTTTTACTGTTACAATTCCGCTTTCATTCGCAATGACAACGAAGTAGACACCCTGATTGTAACTACCCATATCAACCGTACCTGTAGAATTGATTTGTGTGATTAACTTCCCGTATTGATCGGTAATAACAGCCTGACTGCCTTCTGGAAGCTTAACGTTTAGCAAATCGTTAACCGGATTGGGAGACAACAGGGAGTAAGAGTCCATTCCAATTGCATCTAAACCGACATTTTGCTGCGGTAATTCACGGGACAATACAATTGTATTGGGCTCATTGAATAGCGAGTTGTTCACGGAATAAATAACGAATATTGGCAACTCACTAATAGGATAATTATAATATTCGTAAACATCCCGGTACAGGGAAACCGGGGCATTTATCACAAACCCGTTGAGATCCACATTCACAAATGTTTGAATAGTGTCCTGAAAATGAAAACGGAAAGTGTTGGAATAGTCTACACTACCAAGCTTCAATGTGCCAACACCATCAATGGTGGAATAGGAATTACCTACCGCAAATGTGTCGACAGAGGCACCGGGATTGTCACTGAAAATCCTTCCTGACATAGTATCAGCAGTAACACTTGCAAGGTCAAAGGGATAAGTATTCAGCAGCTGGGGTATAGTATCCCAAAAAGTAAATACATCTCCAAGACTTGGTTCAGTAAACTTGAAGCCCTGTGAAATTCGTTCTGATGAATTTGTAGAGT
>Ga0315904_10003176_pt1 | contig 24572 bp, 7 predicted proteins | sample LakEriMetagenome_6_FD_203529 | JGI IMG/M metagenome (GOLD analysis project Ga0315904, IMG submission 203529) | Freshwater fungal communities from buoy surface, Lake Erie, Ohio, United States - Buoy 12 MA120 | ecosystem: Environmental > Aquatic > Freshwater > Lake | place: USA: Lake Erie, Ohio... | reverse complement strand
TAAAATTGTTTTTTCTTTTCTTCGAGAGTTGTTCCGTAAATGTCTTGTTTGTCTAGATGGAAGTCAGTAAGATGAAGAATAAGGCAAGAAGGTCTAGTAAAAGCAGAATTAACGCAAATCTCACTCTTTTTGATCGGGGTGTAAGGTGAGTCATAATTTTTTAGTAGTTCGACAAATTCGTAGGGTTCCGCTGTATCAATAGTTTTTCTTACTGCGAATACACTTGAAGTAAAGTTTCCATTGGGTTGTTTTTTACTCCAGTAATTTTTTATAACGTAGATCTCAGGATTAACCTGATGTTCTTTATATAAATCCTCAATTGTCTTTGGGTCAAAAGAAGTAGTAATGGTACTTTCTAAAGTTCCTTTTTCAAAGTTCTCTTTTAAACTTTTAAGAGAGTTAAAAACGTCTTCAAGTTTTTCTTTAACCTCAGCTTTTTTCCAACGAGTACCAAAAGCTACTTTTTTTAAGTTCCTTACATACTGAGAAATCTTGTGTTGTTGAGAAGAACTTAATCCAAACTTTTTACCTACTTCAAAAGCACTTAGTTCAGTTGTAGGGTTTTCTTTGTAAAACCGAACTATAGCTTCTCTTATTTCGTTACTTACCATATTGGGGTATATGGAATACAAAACTAGATTGATAGTTTTGTAATTCCTAATGATTAAAGTTTAACTTAATTTACTTTGCTAGAAAGAGTGCTGCAAAAAATAAAGTAGTTCCTTGAAATACTCTTTTCCAAAAGTATTCTGTTTCGGCTTTTTTAACAGCAATCACTAACTTGTTTTCTTGTTTTTTTAGTCTGGAATCCAAGTCCTTATTGATTATTTCGTATTTAGAAATAACTGTATCTTTTAGGTTGATAATTTGAGAATCTAAAGTTATTTGTCTTTTTAGAACAAAGACTAACTTTCTGGCTTCTAATCCTTTTGTTAAATAAATGTTGATAACTTTCTTACAAATTGTATCAACTTTTACTTGAGATTTACTGCTATCGAATAGTGTCGAGGTAGGTGTGTTCCCTAACAAGTTCTTCGGTAATAAAACATTGGACACTATCAGGAGCCAACAAAATACGTTCAATAATTTTAGTAGATTCTTCATGGATTCGTCTTTCTTCAGAGATTAGTTTTTTTCTAGTAACCTTCAAACTGTCTATCTGGGTATTGACTTTAGATATTACTTGGTAAAGAGAGTCAATCTTTCTTACAGCTATGTAAGAATTGTAATCGTTTTCACAAGACTTAGCAAACATAGCCAAAGAAAAAAAGAACAGTATCCAGCTAATCAGTGCCCAGGGATTAATTTTAAGGTTGTCGTTAGATTGGTTTGACATATACTCAAAGATAAAGTTTTAAAAAATTAAGTCAAGAGTTAGTCTCTCTTCTTTTTAGATTTTGCTTTTTTAAATAGAGAAGACTTTTTAGCTCTTTTTGATTTCATTCTTTCTTGGAAGCTAGTCTTTTTCTTTTTAGTTTTAACTCCTGCTACTTCCATGCTTTCTCTATTTTTTTCTTTCTTTTCTTTTCTTTCTTCTTTTTCGCTTTCAGACTCTATCTTTTTAACACTGCCTTCTTCACTTATATACCGTGTTTCTGTTTTTTCTGTGTAGAGCTTAGGATTAAAGTGTGTAAAGCTACGAGACTTGTATTCCATTCTTCTAGGACTAACATCAAGTTCTCCAAAACCACTAAGCTTAAGTGCTAAAACAGCTATGGCAGGTTTACCTCCATAAAGAGGGTCTGTTGTGTTCCAATCTATTTTTCCTGCAGAGTTTCTTTTATAGTAAGGCTCCATAGGGTCAAAGAACCGTATAGCTGGGTCACTAAATATGTTCCACATCCTAGTCAAAGGAGAGATAAGCTGGTTTACTACTCTTTCAGGTGCGGAGATTTGTGTTTTCTGGTCTACGAATCCATAAGTAAAGTTTATTGGAGTCATAATAGGATCTAAGCTTTCTAGTTCGTCTCCTACACCTTTAGCTAGCCAGTTTGCGTAGTCACAAGCATCTTGATCCCCATCGTCGTCACAGTCTTTGAGTAGGGCTTGAAGAACCATATAACTAGCAGTAAGTACAGTTGTCCTCCAAATAGGAGCAATTTGTTTCTTTTCAGTTGGAGTTAAAGTTTGATAAGCAGCTATAAAATTCTTTTGATACTTAGCTACATCTACTACAAATTGCCAAAGAACTTTGTAGGCTCCTTTAGATCTAACTCCGGCTAAGTAATCCACATACTCACTTCCAAAATATCTTTCTATTTTAGGAGCTTTCCATTTACCCATATAAAAAAGAATACGATAAATCACATACTTAGTTCCTTCTGGTTGATAGAGTTGATCGTATAAACCCTGAGAGTGGTGGTTCATGTGTTTAATCTTGGCTCGAACAGCTCTTACTAGATGGTCAGGAACTTCGTAACCAGGCTTAATCACTAAGTTGTTTCCTTGTAAAGCATAAGCATCCATAAGTTTTGCTTGTGTTCCATTAGGGCCTTTTACATAAACCTTATTCATAATAGCAAAAGCCAAAGTAGCTTGCACTTCAAATTCAGTCCACTCCCTAAATCTGTTGACCATTTTAAAAATGTTTCCAAACTTTCTAAGAAAGGTAGACTTGATGAAAGCTCCTTGTCCAAAATCTCTTTGTTGGATAGCTCCAAAGTTATCAAGTATCTGGAGATTTAAAGGACGATTACCTACTTGAGGATTTAACAGCCAATCTTTTGAAGCTAATGCAGCTTCTACTCTAGCAGCGTGTAAGTCAGCTAAAGTAATATCATAGTTACCTGCTAGGATAAAGTTTTGAGCCATTCCTGCTACTAAGTTCTTTACAGGAGAGCTTAAGTTTTGTCCTAGAGACATAGCTCCTGATCTTTTTAAAGTAAAATTAAACAAAGCACTAATTCTGTTAGCTACGTTGCTATCATAGTTCTTCATGTTCTCGCCATAAAGCACTCTGTTAATAATACCTTCAGTAGTTTTTGTGCCTGAGTTTATAGTACGTCTCTCTGCAATAGCTTGGGCTCCAAGAATAGTATTTTGGTTTTCTCGCAAAGCACTAAACTTAGTAGCTTCCCCTATGTAAAGTCCTATGCCTTTCATTATATCATAAGACATTACTCCTTTGTCTAGAGGACGAGCATACCTCATATAAAGAACTTTTCCTGCTTTTTCTAGAGGATTACCAAAAGCATCTTGTTGGTCTACTTCTCCATATACGTCATCTACGTCAGGGTTTTGAAAGTCTTGTTTTCTAAAAGCGGTTTTAAGTTCATTGATGGCGTTTTTAACTACTCCTTTTCTTTTAAGAGCAACTGTATCTAAAGAAAGTTCTAAACCTTCTTTCCTGTGATAAGGAAGAATAGTTCTAAGTTTATTTTGACTATATTGGTCTTTTTGTTCTTCTAAATAAAAATCAAGAAGATCTTTTGCAATAGACTTTTTCTCAGGAGATAAAGTATCCCATTCATTGTTATAAAAAGCTCCTTTGACTACTTTGAAATTAATATCTCGGCTGTAGTTTGGATTTTCTAATTTAGGGTTTACTCGATAACTAAACCAAACTCTAGAAGGAACTCGTTCTTGAACTACTTTAAGAGCTCTAAGTTCTTTTATTCTTTCTTTGTTTGCTACAGGGTCTTGTTGTTCGAGTCTATCCGCTAAAGCATTAGCTTCTTGTTTAATAGTATCAATAGCGTAATCAGAAGGAACAGTTCTTCTCCAGATAGCTATTGGTCTTGGAATAAGTTGAAGTTTACCGTCTATGTATCTTTCGACATAAATATGATTATCTTGAAACCATTGAGAGTCTTCAAACTTTCTTTCTACTTCAGCGTTAAGTATATCTCCGTCATCCCACTCTTGATTTTTGAGAAGTTGAGAACGGATTAAATTTTTTCTATTTTCTACTTCGGTCTTGTAGTATTCTGTGGCTCCGGTGTATTGAAGTTCTTGAAGTTCGTTTATTAGTCTACCTAAAGCGGCTTTATCTTCAAGAGTCATCTTAGATGTACCTTTAGTAGTTTTAAACGCTTCAATCTCTTCTTCTAAAGTTCTTATAGTATTAGTAAGATCAGTAGATACTTCGGTTCCGTCATAAACTCCATTAGCGTCTCTGTAGCCTTGTAGTAAGGTACGAATCTTTTTGTTGTTTTTACCTATAGTAGTTTCTTCGTACTTACTGGTTATTGCGTCAATTTTATCGGTTACTTTTTTAATCTTTGTATAATACTCAGGAGCAAAAGTATCCCTAGAGTAATAAGAAAGCCAACGAGCAAACTCATCTTGTGCAGCTTCTTTTTCTACAGCAGTTCCAGGGCCATTCAGAATTTTATTAAGTTTTTCTTCTTGCTCTTTTAAAGTAGCTTCAAACTGAAGCTTGGAAGAATTTTCTAAGTAAAAGTCATGCACTCCTAACTCTTGAGCTCTTTTATTATAGGCTTGAAGTAGTTGAGCAACTCGAACTTCTTCAGGAGATTTTAAATTACCAAAGTCATCGTATTCTTTACTTAAGTCTTTTATCGTCTTGTCGATAGCTTTGATAGCTTCTAAGTCTCCTTCTGAAATACTAATTCCGTCTAAACGAGCAATGATGGTGTTTTTTTCATCTCTTAATTCGTCTATTTTTTGTTTGATGTCTTCGGGTAGAATTTTTCTAAACTCGTAATAGTCATCTATGAATTTTCTTTCTTCGTAAGTTTCTGAAAACAGTTTAAGTGCGTCTATAGCTTTTTGGCGGTCTTCCTCATTCTCTGCTTTGTCAATTGCTTCTTTAAGTTTAAATCTTTCGTTGCGGAGTTCTTGGTCTTTCATTTGGGTTTGAAGAACCAAAGCAAAGTTTCCAAACTGGTCTACAGTTTCTCTGTACAAGCCTTTGTACATATTTCTAATGTCTAAGTTTTCTCCTGCTAAAGTTTGAATTCTCTCCATTATATCTTGGAGTCTATTCATTTTTTGGAAGAATTCTCTTTGAGCATCTTCTACTATATTGTAAATGTACTTAGATATTACTTGTACTCCTGGGTCTGCATTGTAACTACCAGATTTAAAAATTAAAGCATACCAACTACCTGTAGGGTTGTTTATCCATCTTTCAAGGTTGGCTCTTGTTAAAGCATTCTTTTTAAAGGATTCTTGTTCTCTTTTAAGTTTAGTTTCTAAAAGCCTTCTTTGGCTGGGGCTTTTAGTCTCTGCTAGTTGTTTTTCTAGAAATTCAATTTGTTTTCCAAAAGCTTCTTTATTAACTGCCTCAGCGTTAGGCCCAAACAAACTCCAAAGCTCGTCTGCAACTTGCTTACTTAACTTACTTTCATATATATTAGTAAGGTCAGCAATACTGTTTTCCATGCTTTTTTTGGTAGCAAACAGTTGTTCAAATCCTTTTCCTTTGTAATTATCTACTAGACTTCTAAAGTCTTCGTCTTCTGGAAAAATAGACTTTAACTGTCTTTTAAAGTTATCTGCAGTTTGATAGGCAGAAAACAAAGCAGCTACTTTATTCCTAGTAGAAGCTTGAGATCCTAGGAAGGTTCTAAGGCCTTTAACCATTCCTTCCAAATACATGTTAGAACGGTGAAGATACATATTAAGGTACTCAATAGACTCTGCAATGTATTCAGGAGTAATAGCCCCTCTCTCTGCGCTATTTAATAGTTTTTGTAGAGCAAGACGAGGAAACTCTGTATTAGCTCCTTCTGTTGTGTCTATGAGTGAGGATTTAAAACTATTTAAAAGTCTGGTTACGTTTTCTGTTTTTGTTTCTGACCAGTTGGCATTTAAGTTCTGTGCAAGTTTTTCAAAATACTCATAAGACATATTAGCAGAGTCTTGTACTTGTATTTGAATTTTATAGTCTTCGTATTCTTTAACAGAAGGAATAGTATCTACTCCGTTGTTTTCTTGCCAAATATTAACAACAGCAGCTATTACTTTTTCAGAGTCAGTCGTATTAGTGACTAGATTTTTAAACTCTGGGGAATTTTGATTTATACACGAACTCATTTGCAGTTTTGATTTTGATAAATTATTGTAGCCATTACATCAGGTACTTGTGTAATTGGAGTAATTGTTGGTTTTGTTTTTACAAACTCTTTAAATCCTTCTATATCTTGTTTGGTTCCTAGTATGTGGATTTGTTCTGGTTCAAACGCAACTCCAATTTCATTTGGAGTAATAATAGCGTCATAACCTTCCTCCACAAACTTATCTTTATAAGTTTGTTCTAGACTATCATATTGAAGACTATCTTTTTCTATAAAAGGATTTTTAAAATTTAAAATTAAACTTTTTGTTTTATCACCAAAAATACTAGTAGTTGGTTTGTAGTAACTAAAATAAATTACAGGACTTTCTGTGGATTTAGACAAATCAAATTTTTCAAAATCTTCTTTTCCTTGATGATAAACAATATCTTTTACTTTACTATCAGGAAATATAGTAGAAAGATACTGCATATACTGAGCTTTAGTGCCAATAGCTGCAAGTTCTGGTGAATCTTTAAATACACCATCAATGGCTTCCATTTTTCTTTTAAATGAATCCATAACATCTTTATTTTTAATAATAGATGTAACAAACTCATTTTTATTATTAATAAAATATTCTTTGAATTGTTTTTCAGAATACTGTTTTTCTTTATATGTTATAACGCAACTCATACTTCTTTCCAGATTTTATTATTTTTAATTTTATATATAGTCATTTTAGCAACATTATACTTGATTGCTAAATCTTTCACAGCTAAATCGGAGTTTCTAATTTCTTTAACGATATTCCAGTTTAATTTAGATGAAGGGTTATTTTCACCTTTAACTTTTTCAGAGAGTTTATTGCTTCTGTTTAAAGCAGCAAGTCTTAGATTTTCTCTATGTGTTTTAGAGAAAACTTTTTGTTTTCCTGATTCTGACATTTTTCTTTTAGTTTCATCAGATACATAATGAGGTTTACCTACTTTAGATAAACTTAATAAATTCTTAGTTTCATCAGATACAATTTTACCTTTTAATTTTTTAGATATTTTTAGCTTTGTAGATTTTTTTGTAACCCTGCCTTTAGCACTATACGCAAATTTTAAATGGTTTAATAAATTTTTTGTATTATCTAAAAACCATTGTTCTAGTTTAATACAATATTCTGGTGGGCAATAAGCAACTATAGCAGTGCTAAATACTTCTTTACCATGTTTATTATAAATGTTTTGAAGTCTTTTATTGCTGTGAATATTTTTCTTCAAACAAAAAAAGTGGTCTTTTAATCTTTTTTTAAGATTAACAGAACTTCCTACATAGTTCTTATTTTTATAAGATATAATATATACACCTGAATTTAATTGCATTTTTTCTGAATTATATTTTCTTCTTTTAAAATCTTTTCAACTTGTTCATAATCTTGTAAATATACATCTAAAAACTCAGAAAACAAAGAACTTGCTTGTTGTTTTTGTTGCGGAGTTATTTGAGGTTGTTGAAAAAATGCTTCTTCAGAATATGCTATAATATCTTCTAAAATAGAAGTATTTGTAAATCCTAATATTTTAGCAATAGCATCTACAAAATCTTTAAATAAGTTAGATTTTTTACCCTCTGTAGGTATTTCTTTAAGTATATTTATTAATTCAGGGTTTGTAAATACTTCTGAAATAAACTCATGTAGATCTGTTTCAGATTCAGTATAATTTGTTCTTATAAAATAATCATAAGTACCAAATCCCCTATCTTGTTTTTGTATCTTATCTTTATTTTGTTCTACATAAGATACTACCTTATTTCTTATTCTAACTAAATTATCTAAAGCTTCTATTTGAGATTTACTTAAATCAACAGGTTTTATATAACCTTGTTTAATAAAATCTTTATAATATTTATCAGTAAAATCTACTGTTCCTTTTAAATTCTGATAGCTTAATATTATATTATTAGTTACAGAATGAAGTAACTCATGTCCTATTTTTTTAGCAAGTGTAGATTTATTTTCTCCAGATGCTTCTATTTTTTTAATATTAGGTCGCCAAATTCCTGCTTCTGAAAGACCTAAGATAATCTGAGATTCTTTTATTTCAGGTAAATATTCTCCTTTTAGTAATTTATTTATTAAAATAGAACTTGGTAGACTTGCTCTTTCTCCAGAAGTAAGTTCTTCAACTACATCAAAAAATCTTGGTTCGCCATATTCAAATTGTTTACCTTGTAACTTTGTAGTAGGTATTTCAAATCCTAATGCTTCATATACTTGATTAGCTAACTCAGGATTAGAATCAAATAGTTCTGCCACTCCTGGTTTTACAGGAACAGGAAACTCAAGTTTAAGTTGTTCAACTTTAGTTTCCTTAAGAATTGGAAAATTATTCTCAGAAGTAGAAGGATCGAACATAGGAACTCCTTCTTCATTTACGATAGGATTAGGAGCTCTGTTTTGAGCAGCCCAAGCTTCATAAGGAATCATGTTTAAGGGTTCGTCTTCTCTTAGTTCTTGTTGGTAAAGAGCTTCGTCTTGTAAGAAGGCTTCACGAGATACATACTCAGTTCTTTTTTCAGGTTTAACCTGGGCATATAGTTTTTCTATATACTGAGGAGTAGGAGTTACTGTTAGTTCTATAGGAAGCCAAGACTCTTCTGGGAGACTTACTTGTACGAATATGTTGTTTCCATACTTGTTAATTATAGCTTGTCTTAAACTTAAAGCTATTTCTCTAGCTTGATTTCTAGTTTTTGCTTTAGACTTACCAGCAGTTTCTGCTGTGTTTGCTATTCTAAAAGTATTATCATCTAGTCGGTAGTAAGTATGTCTTCCATCTACGAATATTTGGTCAACTTCGTCTAGTATTATTTTTTCTATGTCTTTTCTACAGGCCATGGTTTAATTTAAGGATTAGGACAGATGCTATCATCGTCTTGTATGTCGTTGGCTTTGTCAATAATGTTTTGGTCAGAAGGAGTATCTTTAGCGGTAGAGTCAAATATTGTTTTGGTATTTTCTGCGGTTAAAGTGTCTACATCTTTAGAAACTTGAGTTTCTTTTACTTCTGTAGTTACAGTAGGTGTAGTAGGTTTAGACCATCTTGAATATCCATTTAGTTTTTCTTCTACATATCCACTTTTTTGTAAGTATTCAGCTACTAGTTGGTCCGAAAGATTACCTTTTGCATATTGATTACCTACTCTGAAAGATGCTCCAGCTGCAATGGCTTTATTAAGTAATGGTTTATATTTAGATGATAAAGTTAGTTTAATTTGATCTGCTGTTACTCCTCTAAATGTGCCACTACCAGATACCATAATTACATCAGCAGAAGAATAGTTGCCTGTATTTGCAAGTGTCCCCCAAGCTTCTCTATATTTATTAGTAGAACTAACTGCTGCGTTACCAGACTGGTACCCAATAAATTGAGTAGACTCTCCCGCCATTTGAATGTCTTTAGCTGCGTTACCTAACATATCTGTTGGTTTAACTCCAGCTTTTAACAATGGGTTTTCTTTTACAGAAGTTACAGGAGCTTCAACTATAGGGGCCATAGAAGCTACTTTTGCTTTAGAGACTAAAGGTGGGTATTCTGCTAGAACTTCTTGAGGAGTTGCATTTAAGTTGTAGTTACGATAAAACTTCAAAGAAGGGTTAGGAATTCTTTCATCTCCGTAAGGAGGGTAGATGTCAGGATTATTAACTCTAAATCTAGACAAGAAGCTAGCCAAGTAAGGAGATTGTTTTCCTTTAGATAAGTCTTTTGCAGTCTCTCTAACAAATCTATCTACTACAGGGGTATAGATTTGTTCAGGAATAATTTCCAAGAAAGAACCGTGAGCCTTATTCAACTGAGTTGAGATTATACCTGTATAGGCAAAGATACGGAAGAAGTTTCTAACTTTTTGTCTAAACTCTTCTGGAACTTGTTGTTTACCTTCTGCATCCCAGTTAAGGTTTTGGTTAAACTGTTCTTTCTTAACGTCTACATCGAATTCTTTATCGTTCTTTATAATACCAGGAGCTATGTAGTTAGAGTCTATGTTACCTGTAAAAAATACATCATTGAGAAGGGGAATATAAGCGTCATACTCTGCTGCTTCTTTTTTAATTTCACTAGCCATATCCTCAAGATTAGGTACATTAGGATCTACTTTGAGGTAGTCTGCGTACTTTTTAAACTCAGGCATGTTAGTCTCAAGGATAGAAGTAAGAAGAGCATTCTTAAATCTTCTTGAGTAGTTTTCATAGTCTACTCGTTTTTTGTTTACACTTCTATCGTCGTAAGCATCAAGAATAAAGTTAGCTATTTCTTTGTTAGCAGATATAGGAAATAAAGATTCAAACTTTTTAATAAACTGGTCATCTATTCTAAAGGAAGCAACGGGAGACTGAGTTACTAGTTTAACAACCGCCCTAGGATTAAAGAAGTCAGATTCTTTAACTTTTTTAATATCTCTTTCTTTGCGAGTTACTGCTTCAAAGTTTTGGAAAGATTGAGTATCGTAGTCTACACCTACTATTAAAGGAGTTAAATAAGTATTTTGTTGATTCTCAAGAACTATATATTGAGCTAAGCGCATAAGACTTCCTTTAGCACTATCATCAATAAACAAGTCTTCAGGAGCAGAAGTTTTAAGTATAGCGGTAGCTGTTTGTGCTTCTAGTACTCTGCCTTTTTTATCTCTTGAAATCAAAGCCCGGTACTCAGGGAATCCTTTAAGAATCTCTTCAAGATTTTCCCCTTTTGAATAATTATAAACTAGTTCGTCTTGTACTAAGGTAACTATGTCGTCAAAACTAGCTCCCATGAAATTCATATAAAGAGCTACAGGAACTGTCTCTGGAGTAATGTTGATTTTAAGAATGTTGTCATTTTTAACTACATCTACAGAGCCAGAGATAATCTGAGAAATAATTTGGCTTATTTTGTTTTTACCTTTAACGTCGTAGATTTCCCAAAGTTTAATGTTTCCATCTTCGGTCTTATGAACGTCAAAGTAAATTAAGTCAATTTCGTCTTGGTCAATAATTTCAAGTTCAGCATCTTGAGCTGCTGTTTGGAAAGTATTTGCTTTTGCGGCTATACCTACCATCTCTACAGCGTGAGCTAACTGGTAAACATAAAGTTGGTAATGTGGGTTAATAATGTTAGTCCACATATCTCTTCCTGTACCAGGTTCTTTGATGATTTTATTGCGGTCTCCTTTTAAGTACTCAGGGGCATCTTGTGAAAGTCTATCAATATCGTTTACGTTGTTAGGTTCAATAAGATCTTCAAAGATTTCTTTTTGAGAGAGACGTTTAACAATTATATCAAGAAGTTTATTTTGTAAAATCTTTCTTTCTTCTATTTCAGCAAGAGCACTTAGTTTTTTCTTTTTTCCAGCCAAGGCTTTTATGCTTTCGTAATCTCCAAGAACAAATCCAGTTTTTCGCATGTAGTCTTGAAGAGTAAGTTTAGTTAAAGCTGCTCCTTTTTCTAATTCTTCTTTGGTTCTAGCTTTAGGAAGTTTTTCAAGATTCTTAAGTTCTTCTCGAGCACTGTTTGCATCATTTAAAACTTTTCCATCTTTAAGATAAGGCTCATACATGAAAAGCTTATCAATGTCAAAGTCGCCTCCTGATTTTACTACTAATTCATCGGGGACCAAAATAACTTTTCCAGACTCTTCAGGTAAGAACTCTACTATCTCCATTTTTTCCATAGAGTTGTATCCTTGTACAGGGATACGAACTCCAGCCATGGTTAAAGAGGCTCTGTAAGTTTTGCGGAAAGCAGGATCTGCAAGTTTTTGATTTAAGCGTTTAAGAGCTTCGTAGCGGTTTATAATTTTACCCTCTTTGTCAAATTGTCCTATAGTACTCTTACCGTCAAAAGGCAAGTTAAGAAGAGAGTAATACTTAGGAGAGAAAGCAATCATACACTCGGCTGAGGCTATTTCTCCACCCTCTATTCGGTAGAACTTAAGTTTTTTATCAGGACGAACCAAACTTACGGGGAACTGAACAAATTGACTTCCATTGAACTTTTGGCGAATTATAGATTTTTTAATCGAAGAGGAAATAGCACCTTCTGCCATAGTTCTTTCTATCAAGCTGTCTATTACATATTCAAGTTCTTGGGTCTCTTCTTTGATTCTGATTAAGTCCTTGGTAATTGCACTTATGTTCTTTTTGCTAAGTTCTTCTACAAGAAACTCTGCAGCTTTTACAGGATTCTCAATTTTTTCTAAAAACTTAACTTTGTCATAACTAGTCAGAAGAGAAACAAGATTTTTGTACTGCTTAAAAAGGTCTTTTTCTGAATCTTCAGTTATATCTTTGAAAAGAAGCTTTCTAAACTGAGTAGCAAAGATGATAAGAGCATCTGTCTTATGTTCTATTTCTTGTTGCTCTTTAAGGTAGCGAAGACTAATAAGTCCTGTCTCTTGAGCAGAAGAATCTACTTTACCGTTATAGTAAAGTTTAACAGGATCTACAGTTTCTGTAATTTTGGTTCCTGTTTTAAATACTAAGTAATCTGCATTAGAGGCATGAAGTTTAACTGCTATATTAAACAGTTCTTCGTTGTCTACCATTTCAGACGGAAGAAGAACTTTGTTAGCGTACTTATGGAATACAGGTACTACTTCTGTTTTTGCTTTGCCTGGACCATAATACTGAAGTTTCTTAACCGAGAAAATGTAAGTAGGAGTCTGATTTAGAAGTTCGGTAAGTCTTTCTCTAGCTGCAGTGTCTTTAGAGTTTAGTTTAACTGCAAGAAGATTTGTCCAGATGCTAGATTGTCTATCTAGCTCTTTTTTCATGTCAGAAGTAAGACCTTTGGTAGTTGCATAGAACTTACGGAAGAAGTCCAAAGTAAACATAGAAGCAGCATCTTGTACGTCTACTTTCTTTTTGGTTTCTGCGTAGTTAAAATAATGTTTACCGTAGTCTTTCTTGTTTTCTTTTGCAGTTTGAGAGTCTAGCCTTTCGTCTTCAATTACTAGATAGGTAATATCTTCAAGTTCTCCTTTTCTGGGTAAAGTTTTAATACCTGTTTGGCTAGCAAAATTATTAAATACGTTCTGAGTAGTTAAAGAGTTTTGTGTGTACAAAAGATTTTCTCTATCAACTACAGGGAATAAACCATCAGCGTTTGGTGCACTTATACGCTTTTCTACTTCTTTTGCATTCTTATAGTAATAAGGATGGTAATTAAACAGTTTGTACTGTTCAATTCTACTTATCATAGAAAGAGTGTGGTATCTCTGAAGCTCGTCAAAAGAAACTTGAAGATCGTTAGTTTTTTCAGTACCTTTTTCTTTTGTTTTGTAGTTTTCAAATTTTTGAAGAACCTCTTGGCTAAATCTAGCGTTATTATGTATCCAGGTGTTTACTGCGGTTTTAACTCTATTCTTAAGAGCAGAGTTTTCAAAGTCTTCAAAAGTGTTTGTTTTAAAGTATTCAAAGACTTCGGTTCTAAGTTCCGGTGAAAGTATTTCAGAGAAGTAAGCAAGTTGAGGAACTCCTTCAAAAAATTTGTTTTTTTCAAAATTGTCTGAAACAGATTCTTTAGTTGTTATACGTGCTTCTGCTTCTAAGTACCCGTAAATTATATTTAAGATTTGAGGGTTAAGCTCAAACTTACCGTCTTTAGTGTAAAAGTTCTTATTGTAAAGAAAGTACTCATCAGAACTTAACATTAAACCACGAGTGGTAGACTTATCACCTATACGATTGTTCTCTTCTACTCTGCCGTAGCGAGAAAGAAGAGTTCTAATATCGGATAAGTGTTTCTCTGGATCATTTAGGTCAATTGTCTTTTTATTAAAGAGGTAATCTCCATCAGTAGTTACTCCGTCTAAAGAAACTACTTCTAGAGTTACAGGTTTACCTTCTTTGATATTTCTTGCGTGTTTTACTTGACCGTTTACTAGTTTTTCTTGAGTAAAGTCAAACAAGTAACTAAGGTAAGCAGAGTTTTCTAATCCCCAGTTTTTACTAGGATCTAGCTCAGGGTAATCAGTAAACAAGTCTTCAAAGTAAGGATACTTTTTACTGTCATTTAAAGCAGCAACTATCTTAGTCTGGTAGGTAGGATTTGAAGTTATAAATTTCTGAGTAGAGTCTGCTACTTGAATCATGTCATTAGCAAAAGCTAAGTTGTTTTTAGATTCAATTTCTACTAGTTTGTTTAGGTCAACTCCTTTTCCTTTAACTTCAGCTCTTGTTCTTTTGTCAACATGAGCTTCCATTATAGTTTTTAGAGGATTGTCAATCTCTGTACCTGAGTAGAGGGTAGCACTTTTTAACTTTTCATAAATATTAGCAACATTGGTTCTATATTTATTAAAGTCTTCCATAAAGGCTTGTTGGGCTTTTTGAGAATAATTAAACCCAATAGCTTGAAGGAAACTTAATACGTCTTCGGGAGATCTCGGCTCTTGTGGGAACTCTTCAAAAAGACTAGGATCTAAAACAAAGTTACTTGTAACTGCGGAAGGTTTTTTAAACTTGCCTCCTTTCTCTGTGTTAAATCTTAAAGCCCACTGGTCTCTTACTCTTTTAACGTCTAAGGTTCCGCTGTAACTTACGTTAAACTTACCTTCACTAGTAAAAGATCCTTGAATACCTTGGATCTTTTCTAGAGACATAGTGTTAAAGAACTTATTCCTTAGCTCTTGAGCAGAGTCTAAAGTAATCTTAACAGGAAGTCTCTCTAGTAAATAGTTAAACTGAGGGTAATCGTCTGCGAGTTTTTCAATCCTAGTCAACATTTCTGGGTAAGTAGTAGAGCCAGAAAGTGTGTTTCTAAGAATGTTCCAGTTTTCTGTAAAGTCTCCAAACTCAGGTGCGTCAGTTAAAGCGTTTGTAATTATTTGGCCTTTACTATCTACTTTAGGAATTGACCTAATTAAGTTAATTACTATAGCAGGAGCAAGTTCAAGTTGAGACTTAGTTCCTAGTTCGTCTTTAACTAAGTTTGTATCGGTTAGGTCTTCTTCGTTTAATTTATCAAGTTCAGTAGTCATCTCCTCTGTAAAGAGAGATGAGTTCATTCTGTGATAAATAAATAGTTGTTTTGCGTTTTCGTTAGCAGTACCAAAGATTTTAGAAAACTCTTGTTGAGCTACTAAATCTCCTACCTCTATAGCTTCTTCTTCAAGGTCTGCTAAGTAGTTATATATTTCATCGTACACTACTGCTATGTTAGAAGCATTGTACATTGTGTTTACATAACTAATGCCTCTTCTAGCTTCAGGATCCGCTTCTATTTCTGCTTGTCTAATTTCTAAAGCTAGACTGTTTCCTAACATTACAAAAAGCTCATCTACCATATCTAGGTAGCGTTTGCTTTCTTCGTAAGAAAGAGGAGTTAGTTTACCATTCTCGTCATAAAGAGAAAGTGCTTTAGCAGAATTTAAAGTTTTAAATCCAGGCTTACCTACTCTTTTACCTATTTTGCCTTTTGCTAATCTTTCAAAGTAGCGATCAATAGTTTTCTTATTGCTGAAAAGGTTTCTTAAGAAGTCTGCAATTTTTTGGAAAGTAGTTCTAGCGTCTTTGTATTTTTGGATAGACTCAGGCATTTTGCCTGTAAGCATGAATTGACGGAAATCTTCAGCTATTTTTTCTTCGAGTTCTTGCTGAGAAAGTTTTCCATAAATCTTACTAGCAGTTTTGTAAAGAGCTTCTCTTTGTTTAGGAGTAAAGTAAAGTTGAGTAAACTCATGCCAAGACTCATGGTATAGTTCTGCAAAATTTGCATCTGCAAAAAGACGAATACCTGATTCACTCCAAGTAGCCCAAGCTAAAGGATTAGTTAAAAACTGTTCAATTATAAATCTATCTTCTCCAAAGACTCTTTTTGCTACGGTTTCAAACCATTGTTTTGCTGCTTTATTTTGAGCTTCAGTAATACTGTTTAAATATTGTTTACCTCTTTCTAGAGTAATTTTACCTCCAGTATTTAGTGGGGGTCTTCTTTTTGGAAGATTGTCCTTAGCAGCTGGGGCTTCAAATACTCCTAACTTTGTAAGAAACCCTTCTAGATTATTAAAAAGAGGTTGTGTAGGTTTACCTGATAATTTAATAGCTTCTGCTTCTTTGCTGGCAAATTTCTTTAATTCTTCTTCGGTTTTAAATTTATTTACAACTCTAGGGTTGTCCATAGGAGTAGTAAGAACTATATCTGCGTATTTAATAAGTTCTACTGTACCTGTAAGAACTGTAAAACCTTGTTTAGTAAGTTCTTTTATTTGTCGATATACTGTCTCGTTTATTTCGATTTTTTGGTTGTTTACTATTACATACCTAAGAATAAAATCTTGAATAGACTCTCCTGGTTTAGCTAAGAAGTCAGGATGTCTTTTTTTCATTTCTTCTACTATAAGTATGTCAGTGTCTATTACTCCTTGCATACCTTGAGCAAGAGTAGTCTTTCCTGCTCCAGGAGTAGCGTAGATAAATTTACCTTTAAACTCTTCTTTAATGTCGTTAGGAAGTTTACCAGGAGCTTCTGTAATAGTTACTTCAGGTTTACCTTCTAAAGCAGCTAGTTCTGCATCAATTTGAGCATTAATTTCTTTTGAAAATTCATCGTTTTGAAATACTTCATTTGCATATTCTATTGCTTCCTCTATTGTATCAAATGTTTGTGACAATGATTCATTATATAAAAATCCATCAACTGTTTCTCCATCTTTATTTAATATTTTAGCTCTACTACTAACATCTACATCAAAGTTATTAAAACCAAATTTTTGTGAAACTCTTATTTCAAATCTTTTACCTTTTATAAAGGTTTTGTTTTTACTAAATAAAGTTTGTTTTTCTTTTCTTTTTATATGGTCTTCTATTAATTCTCTATTACTGTTAAACAAATTTTGTCCACTTAATCCTGTTGGCATATCAAGTTTTTTACCTTGATAATAAACTCCATCTACTTTTACTTCATACTCTGTATTACCTACTTTACCTAATGGTATATCAGCTTTCTTATCAGAAACAGGAGCTTCTTCAGCTTTTTCAATAGTTATCGCAGAAGACTCCACAACTTCAGGAACAATCTGTTCTATTGTTTCTGGAGTAAATATAGTTTCTATAAATACAGTTGTTTCGTCTGTTGGAGAAGTAGGAGGAAGAGAAAGAGGTCTTACTTCTTGTTTTGCAAAAGCAAGATTTCTGTTTATTACTCCGTCTATTCTTGCTCCTGATTTGTTGAAGTCAGCGTACCAAGCTTTAAAGTTTATAGTTTTACCAAGTTCAACTTTTCCTCCTTTAATTGTAAAAGGACGGAATGGGAAGTCTCCTTCAAAGTATTCTCTAGTAGGATTTGCTCTAGTGGGCTTATTGCCAGGCATACCACTAGTCAAAAGATTAATAATTTCTTGTCTTTCCAACTCAACATCTCTGTTTTTGTTGTTGAAGATTCTTACAATCTTTGGTTGTCTTTCGCCTTTTAAAGTTACTGGAGTTATACCCCAAGGAGAGTCAGAAGAGTTTTTAGGAATAAAAGCATAATTGTATACATACTTAATAAACTCTTGAGGAGTCATCGCAGTAAAGTACTCTGGAAGAGTAGGAGTCTCTGGGTTAAGTTTAGAGTAGTTATACGCTTCTATTAGGGTAATAATCTCTTCTGCGGTTTCTTTAGTGTTTAATCTTCCGTAAGTTGCTCTATAAGGAACTTGAGGGTTGTCAGTTTTTAAGTAAATAACACCTGGCTTAAGATTGTACTGTTTTTCTCCTACGACTACAGTTTCTTCTTTGCCCAAGTGCATTATAAGATTATTTGATTCTTTAACTGAGATAGGCTTTTTGTCAATAGTACGACCATTGATAAATTTAGACAAAGGAGCTATTACAGCCTCTGCAGGCATAGAGGCTTTAAACGCACTATCTAGTTTTTTGCCTTCTCCGTATACTTGTCCTAAAGCAGTAATTACAGGGGTGCCTACAGTTGTTTGGGTTCCGTACTTATCAAAGAGTAAAGGTTTGCCTTCTTTGTCAGTTACTATACCTAGTTTGATCCGGTCAAGATAGTTGTTATTTTTGAAGAACTCTGCTATTTGAGTTTCAGGTAAAACTGAAATTCCATTAACTTTAAACTGTTCTTTGTATTCTTCAAAAGTTTCTTTAGGTTGAATATCTAATCCTGCTCTGTTGAGAATTTCTCTAGCAGAGTGCATTACCATACTATAACCTAAAGAACGCATGTCAGCAGAATTTACTGACTGGTCTATAGTATCAATAAAGTTAAAAACAAAAGCAGTGTTCTGGTCTGTTAAGCGGGTTTTGTTTTCAATACTTGTATCGGTTACTCCTAGATAAACGTAATTAGGTCTTATGTCTTCTATGATTACGTTTTGTTCTATCTCTTGGCGTTCTTGTGCTTGTTCGTTATGAGCTTGTTCTTCAGCAGAAAAAGTAAGAGGCTCAGTTACAGGTTCAAAAAGACTTTCAGGAGAAACAGTAGTTTCAGTTGGGACTTTGGCTTCAAACTCTTTAAGAATTCTTTGTTCTTCTGGAGTAAAGTCAAACATCATTTTGCCTAGCTGGTCTACTTCTTGTTGGAGAACATCAGCTAGTTGTTTGTTGTATTGGTTGTTTATTTTTTCAGCAACCGTAGGTTTTTTAAAATTAGCTTCTCTAGATTTTCTAACAGCTTCTTTTGCTTGTTCAACACTTTCAAATGTAAGAGTAGTAACTTCTGCTGCTTGAACCATTTTACCATCTTTTTGAATTAATGGTTTAATAGTTCTTGATACGGGTGAGGGCAAATCAGCTACATCAACTTCTTCCCCTCTTTTTTCTAAAGTATTAATCCTTGATTCTATTGCCTTAGCTTGTTCCTCAGTAAGAACGTCTGTTTCATTATCATAAAAATCTACGTTTTGTACTATTGTATTGTCTCCATTACGAACTACATTGTAATTTATTATTTCATACCCATCTTTTTTAAGTTGTTCTTTAGCTTTATCTAGTTGCTTCTTTTGTTCTGGGGATAACTTTGCTCCTTGTTTTACATTTTGTTCAATGTCTACAATAGCTTTTGCTATGTCTTTAAAATCTTTGGCTTCTGCTAAGTCTTCAAAACGTTTGGCTAGTTGTCTTTGTCCAAGACTGTCTAACTCCTCTTTCCTTTTCTTCTCTATCTCTTCTTTCTTAGCTTTAAGGTCTGCTTCAATTTGATCTTTAGGTTTAGCTTGTGGAGCTTTCTTTGAAATAACTGATTCTGCGTCTTTTATATCTATAAACACCGCTGCTACTTCTCCAGCTTTTTCTTGCACCCCATCTTTAAGTAAAGTAACTTTTACATCTCTTACTACAATTCGTATAGTATCATTAGGGTGTAAACCTGCTTGATTGGTAGCTTCTTCTTCTGTATAGCCGTTATCTATAAGTTTTTGTTTTAACTTTTTTCTTCTTGTAAGCTCTTTTTGTATTAAGTCCCTTTGTTCTTCTGTTACTTCATTAGGTTCTAAATACCTAATATTATCACCCACTATTACAGTTTCTTCTTCTCTAAGTATTTCTCCTTTTTTTGTTCTAAAAGTATACCCTTTGTCTTTTAATTCTTTTAATTTTCCATCAATAAAGTTTTGTTCTTCTGGGGTTAACTCGGCACCTTTAGTATTTTTTAAAGCTTCTTGTAATCTATTTATTTCACTAAAAATTACTTGAGGGTCATTAGAATTTTTTATTCTTTGTAAACCTGCTTCCTTAGCCCTGTTAAATTGATTTATTCTTTTTACATCAAAAACAGAAGTTTTTTTACCTTCAGGTTTAGCTTCAGCTTTAGGAGCTATCTTAGAAACTAAGTTATCAATTACTTCTGGAGCAATTCCATTCTCGGTTAAAAAGTTAACTAGACTTTCAGTTTTTCCTGCTCTTAAGTCTTCGGCTATTTTTTGAAAATTCTCTTTAATGAAGACACTTTGAAGACTAGCTAATCCTGCGATTACTCCTTCTAGGTTGTCTTCTTTTACTAATTCATTAACAGCATCTTCTTGAATGTCTAGCATTTCTTCGCCTAGACTTCTTTCTGCTGCTACTCTGTACTGGTCTACAAAGTCTTTATACTTAGGAGCTACTTCAGCTGCTTTAGCTGCTTGTTGAGCTTCTTGTTGTTCAGGAGTTAAAGGAGTGTTTGCTACTCCAGGGAATACTTGTCCTTTTTGTAAATCTTGTTTAAGCTCAACTACTCTTGTCCAGAATCTATTTTTAAGTTCTTCGTTCTTTTTAGCAGCTTCTTCTTTGGGAAGATCCTTTATAAAGTCGTTAAAAAGATAATCGTTTACATACTTTTCTTGGATTTGTCCGTACAAAAGTTCTCCGTCATTAGTAGTAAGAGGTCTTTTGTTTGTATCTGCGGTTACGTAGTTTCTAGCAAGAGCCTCGATAAACTCATTCTCATCTTTAATTTCAAACAAAGGTCCATAGGTAGCTGCAGCTACTCTTCCTAAAGTATCAAACATGTCTTCCATTTCTTCTTCGGCAAAGAAGTCTTTGTTGACATTAACAAGTTCATACTTATACTGTAATTGTTCTGAAGTTAAACCTTCGTTATTATTTTTGATAAAAGACTGAAACTTAGACTTAACTGCATCCATAGATGCCCCTAAGTCGTTTACGTAGCCTTCAAGTTCTTTGCTGTATATTCTGCCTTTTTTTGTAGTTAAGTCTTTTTGAGCTCTAAGTAGTTCAGCTGTAATAGCAATAGGAGATACATCGTCTCTGTCTACTATATTGCTGTATTTGTTTTTGTAGTTATTGTATATGATTTCTTTTTTATCCTCAAGAGAAAGAGAATCATACTTACTAGCTAATTGTTGAGTTTTATAAAGTTCCCCATCTAGTCTTTCGAGTTCTTTAGTGTACTCAGGAAGTTCTTCTTCAGAAGGAGTGTAGTCAAGTAAAGCTTCTTTCTTAAGATGGTTTGAAAAAAACTGGTATTGTGCGTCTTTATTCTCAAGTAAAGTAGCCATGTCCCTAATAGAACTTAAGTTTCTAATAGGAAGATTTTCTAAAGCTTTAGCGTATTGGTCAATTTTTGCAACTTTCTGAACAGCTTGTTCTTGAGTAATTTCTCCTTTATCTAATTGACTTTTAATATAAGATTTATAAGCTTCTGGGTTGTTAGCTATATTCCAACGAGAAGAAATAATAGCTTCTGTATTTGCTTGTTCTCTAGCTCTCTTAGTTCCTCCTCCCATAAAAGGAGCAGTGAGTGCCATAGCAGCAACAGACTCAATAGCTGTGTCCATAATGTTCTTCCATGTAAGATCATTTTGGGCTACATACTCAGCGTTTTTGCTTTTGGCTAATTGGTCTACAAAGTGATTGCCTATAAGGGAAGCTTCTTCTTCTATTACGCCTTCTTGGAAAACATCTCCTGCCATTCCTAAAGCTCGTTTAGTTATAGCAGAATTTACTACTCTATTTAAAAGCTTGTTAGAAATACCAGGAGCCATTCCTAAAACAACCCCATCTAATCCGGCTGAAAGGTCTCTTGCGTAACTAGCCGCTTTAAAAGGGAACAAAGATTTAGCTCCTGCTTTAAATAGGTCAGGAGTGTTAGGTACTATAGACTCAGATAATGATTCAACAGCTGCTCTCCATCTCGCTACATTTTGAGCATCTTCACCTTTTTTAAAGTTATTAAGCTCCTCCATGTAAACACGAGGGTAAGTAGTTGCGTAAACGGACCCAAAGGTTCTTAAACGGTCAAGTACAGCTGGACTTGAAATTACTTCAGCTGTTTTTTCTGCAGCTGTACCAACTCCTTTTAACCCTCTTCCTAAGTAAGGAGTTTCTAAAAGCTTTCCTCCAGTAGCAGTTAATCTTTCTCCAGCAGCTGCAATTCTTTCTGCTCCAAGTGCATATTCGGCAGCTGCACCTCCGTATTTTAAAGCTCCTGTTCCAAGTCTTCCTAATAACCCTAAAGCAGCTCCGCCAGCTTCTGCAATAGCTATAGTTTCTAACATTTGATAAGCTACAGGGACTCCAGCTTCAACAGTTGCATACCCATTAAAGTGATGTTTGCCTGCTTTATCAACCCAATGAAAACGACTAGACTCAACAGGTTTTCCTTCTTCATCAATTCCTATAGTATATCCTGTTTTATCAAATCTTGTAAGACTTCCTAAAGCAGCTGCTTCAGCATCATTTGCCCATATAGCAGAATTTATTCCTAATCCTTGATTTACTAAATTATTATAAAGAGCTTTACCAGTTGCTTTAGCGGTATAGTATCCTTTAACTGGGTCGACAGGAAGAATACTTAAAGCCCCTGAAATAATTGGAGAAGTGTCTTTCCAATATTTTACGCCTTCTCTCCTTCTAGCAGCTTGTTCCTCGTCATCTTTTATTGAAAAGTAAGTGTCTTTAAAATTAGTTTTAAGGTATTTATCTGAATCAAAGTCATTTATCTCGTTTAAAGACTTTTGAGCTTCTTGAAGAGCTTGTTCAGCTTCTTTTATTTTTGTAGGATCCCCTATTTTTTCTGCGTTTAACTTAAGCCTAGCATATTCAGCTATTTTACGATTATTCTGAAGAGTTGCAAGACTTTTTAATGAATTTATTGCTAACTGGCTTGCTTTATAATCTATAGGGTTATCTTCTTTATCTTCAAGTAAAAATTCTGTAGCTTTACTTACTTCTGGATTATAAAGTTCAGAGCCCACTTGTTTAGAGTATAAATCTCTTCCAAGTTCTCTAATAACAGTGGGGTTATTTAATGCACTTTTGATTGGGTCTTTAGGATCTAAAAATGCTTTTTGCCATTCAAGGCTAGTTTCTGTTTTTATAGTATCTGCTAAAAGTTTTACATAACTTGAAGCCTTATCTGTAGCTAACTTTGTGGCTTCTGTAGGTATATATCTATCAGTGCCTTTAAAAACTAAATCATCAGATAATTTATAAAGACTTTCAAAATCTTTATTTTTTATAAATTCATTAACTTGAGAAATTTTTGAATTCCTCTCTGTAATAAAACTATTTTTTACACCTTCAAATAAGTCTCTGCCTTTTGATAATAAGTTTTTAAATCCTTCTGGATCTGTTTGTACCCCATATAAACTTTGATAATAAGAATCAGAGTTTATTATAGAAGATAATTTAAGACTGTTTTTAGGGTCATTTATAGCTTCAAAATCTTTATTAAATAAAGTCCCTATTTTAGAAGTATAATCATCTGCTTTAGCTAATTTTAAATCTAACTCTTTTGTAAAGTTTTGAGCTAGTTTTGCATTGTAATTATAAAAGTCAATCTCTTCCTTAGTAGCTGCCCCTTGTTTGCTTTTAGCTACAATGTTACTTAAAGTTTTATCAAGAACTGCTTCTTTTGATTCTTGAGTTACAGGGTAAGGGGTTATTGTAGGTTCCCCTGTATAAACAACTTTCTTAGGTGATTCAGGCATCTTTTTCTGTTTTAGAAAATGTTAGGTCAAAGATAATAATATTTATAGAAAAATTAAAGTTTAATATTAGCAGAGTTGTATCTATTTTCTGCTGTTTTTTTCAATTCTTCTAAGTTTTGTGATTCAGCCATTCTCACTCTGTTTTCTATACTATAAGGATTTAAAGCATTAACATCGTCTAATCCATAAGTTTTATTAAAAGCTTTATCAAATTTATCTTGCCAAATTTCATGAATTACATTTTTACCAACATTTACCCGATAATGATAAGTTTGGTCTTTAGGTTCAAATCTTACTGAAACTTCTCCTAAGTTTATATTTGCTGGAATATTACCTACCCACTTTTCTACAGCGTCTGCTTTTGCTTTTTCAGCAGCCGCTTTTGTGGGATAAGGTTGATTGTTATAGTAAAACTTACCATCACCAGGATCTACAATTTCTGCTTTAGCCTCGTCATTGTAAATATACATAGCTTGTTTAAGTGTATTAGTTAGTAACTCTTCCTCATCATCATCTAATCTATTTATATCTATTTTTTCCCAAGACGAAGATTTAGTAAGTCCGTTTGTAAGTTTTTTAAAAGTTTCTCCAGCATCCTTAGAAGCTTCCGCGGCTTCCTTTTTTTCTTTTTTAGTCATTTTACCTCCGCTTGAAGTTTTGTTTTCCCCAGTTCCAGTCTCATCTTCGTCTTCTGCATATTTTCCTAAGCCAAGTCTTTGTTGTTCTTGTTCTAGGGTTATATCTCTGTAGTAAGCTTCGCTTCTTCTTAGAGAAGAATTGTAGTCTGCTAAACTAAATGGGTCAGCCTCAAGCTTTCTTTTTTCTTGACGATAAGCATATAGATCTGCTTCGTTAGTTATATAAGCATTGTAGTGATCGTTAACCCAGGCATTATAAGCTTGTTCAGGACTTTTTGGAAGATTATTTAAGTTGTCTGTAAGAACCTGTCTTTGTAGTGCTAGTTTTTGATATTCTTTTACTTGAGGGGGAGTAAGCCTACTTCCTAAAGTTTCATAAGCTTGTATTTTTCTTTCAACTTGGTCAAGTTGGTTCTTACGAGTATCAAAGTAATAGTTTGCCATTTCAGAAGGGTCAACATCTTTAGCAGTGTACATAGCGTCAATCATAATTTGCTGCTTATACTGTTGAGGAAGATTAGCCTCCATCCATTCTTTAAGTTTACGACTAGTTACTTCTTGTATGTCTCTA
>Ga0315904_10003175_pt1 | contig 24576 bp, 12 predicted proteins | sample LakEriMetagenome_6_FD_203529 | JGI IMG/M metagenome (GOLD analysis project Ga0315904, IMG submission 203529) | Freshwater fungal communities from buoy surface, Lake Erie, Ohio, United States - Buoy 12 MA120 | ecosystem: Environmental > Aquatic > Freshwater > Lake | place: USA: Lake Erie, Ohio... | reverse complement strand
AGGAGGGGCTAGGCTGCCCGTCTGGGTAGGCACCCAAGACTTTCGATTTAAGCACCGAATGAAATCCGCATCGGTCGTCGCGGAGTAGGAACTATAGTAGAACCATCGATAAGTAGCACGAAAAACAGCCTGGCCTCGGCGTTCAAGCAATTCCCGGAGAGCATCCCAGAGTAGCCCAGCTCTTTCCGCAGCCCTCTCAGGTGCGAGCTTTGGTAGCAGAGCAAGTAAAGAATCCAATCCTCTTAGGCTGTAATCCTCCGATGGGCCTTCAGAAGTTGCACCTTTGCAGCCTGCTTGGACACGCAATTCACTTTTCTCTTGGAAAGTCAGTCGCTCAGATACCTGTATAGGAGCAATATATCGAGACGCACCACTAGCCTCGAGCACTTCTCGTATCTCTTCGCCTCGGAGGCAGTCGTAACGATCATCAACGAGGAAAACGCCCTCAACGCCTTCGAAGAGCTTCACTAAGCGATCCGTCCGAATATACGCTTGAGATGGCTTGACCGAGCGAGACTGTCCGGTGTGAGCATCGACAACCATGACAAAATGGGCGTCGCGAAGCGCCGAGACAAGCTTGTCGCGCTGGGCATTCGAGTCTGTCTTAAACGCGCGTCTGATACGTGCGATGTCTGCCTCATAACTATGGGGTTGTGGCCTCGAGACATCGTAACGGGGCAAGACATTTAGAATGACGTCATCGACGGGATCGGGCTCCGTGATATCGAGTAGCCGGAAGAACTCCTGGGCCTCTTTAGTTCCACAAAGCGATCGCCGGACGGTTGGAAATGCTGTGTCTGTAGAACCTGGAAGAAATGCTTGTGCTCTCCCATGTGCGAATGCAACGACCTGAGTGCCATCCTCGAGCCTTATAATCGGAACACTTGTTCGCACATTGTTCAAAACTCGTGGTACGCCTAGAAGCGTTTTGTAGAGTATACTGATCCAATCATCAGTTTGCTTCTTAAGTAATTCTGCCCTCAGCCGCGGCATAAGCGTTTCGAGTGTATACTCTGTCACGTCGAGTTGATTATTTAGAAAGCGCCGCACTTCAGGTGTGCGGTCGGCCGTTATATCGCCACTGACCCAATGGACCGGCTGATGACTTTGGAGAAGTTCACCGAGCTGATCAGGATCAAATAGTTCTCTTATATCTTGAGTCCTGGCAAGGCGTGTCTGCGCCGCTGAGGCGTAGCCGCCGGATGATGTGGGAATAAGAGCTTCGTCCTTGAATGCTTCCACGACGGCATCAAACAAGGGCTCGAACAAGTGGTTCTTGAGTGCATCCAGCGCTAGCGGCAAGGCGCGAATGGCGCTCACATCGAGCAACTTAACTTCGCGCATCCATAAGAGCGCTTTCTTCAACAGCTTGCTCGTCTCCTTGACAAGTTCACGATTCCACGGATCATCAACTGGGACATTATCGCGGCTCGGAGTCGTTCTAAATGGCCCTTGGATGAGAAAGCCTGTGTGGGTCGGCAAGACCGTTGGGAAGAATGCGACGAGAGAAGCACCTGATATCGGCTCGATGCGCTTTGTGACGCCGGCGTCACCGGATACTTTGAAGGCAACTTCGATGTAACCAACTGGCTTGTCGTTGTGCGTCACTGCCCGGTCGAAGATGAGCCAATTTTCTTCAACATTTGCCTTACCGGTCTCCTCTCCCAAAATGGTGACGTAACGGACCCCCTCTCCGGCATAATCTGGCTCAGAGCGAAGGTAGAGCCCTCGGCCGCCTTCGAAATGCCATTCGATCTCCTCAACCTCACGCAAAAAGAGGAGTGTTCGTAAGCCCAAATTTCGCAGACCGGCTGCAACGTCTGACCCCGCTGTCGGATCATCAGGCTTAAATGGCAGGACAAAAACTGTTTCGTCAGGATCTCGCTTGATGCTTGGGACGGCGTGCGGCCATACGTAGCTTTCAATGGCGAAGTCTTCTTCTCCCGAATGCACTTCCGGTCGGTCGGTGAACGCGTATACTGACTTGAAGCCGATACCGAACCGACCAATGGCGGTGAGGTCTTTCGTGCTTTGATCTATTCCGCATATTCCGATTACGTCTTCGCTATCGAAAGGTGCACCGAAGTGCGACACGCGGAGTTCGTTAGGGGAAAGCTCAAACCGAACTGATCGTTGCCCCTCCCAGCCAGATCGACGTCGCAGTGCGTCCTCTGCATTCTGGAGAAGCTCGAAAATGAAGTGGGTGCGCTTGTCGTAACGGTCTTCGAGGAGTCGTTTCCCAATACGGCCAATATCTGTGCCGTAGCGCACTTTGTTTTCGTCCCTCAGCGCTTTGTAATCTTGAGCCATGCTGTTACCTTCGGTGCCGGGGGCCTGCCGCAGACGAGCAAAGATTATTGAAGTCGCATCGGCCGCACTGTCGCTCGCCAGGTTGGGCAGGAAAGGAGTTTGTCCGAATGGAAGCGGCGGTGCTCTGGACCCGCTCCACAACCTCAACGATCAGATCTTCATCGACTGCTCGCGATATTCGCTTTTGCGTATCGAGCTCGTAGGTTTCAACGAAATCGGCGTCATGGCCGGTCAGTTCGCGATAGCCAAGCGCGTAGGTGTGAAGCTGAGCATCGGTGAGTTCTTCTGCTTGTGCTCTCTCAGTTGATTTGAGGTCTACGATTGCTATCTCGTTAGTGTCCCGCCTGCGTACGAGGTCGATGCGGCCAATGACCGAAACGCCGTTCTCAAGTGAAACTTCGATCGCCTTTTCGCTGTGCTCGAGCTTGCTGAACTCCGATCCTCTAGCTTCAATGTACTCCGTGACGGTTCTTTGCGCTGAACTACGCATTGTCTGAGCGAGTGCCGGATACGCATATGGCAGCCGCAAATGACGATCGACAAGCGCGTTCGCCTCGGCAGTAGTGATAGTCTCGCCTGCAATCGCGCGCGAGTGAAGTTCCGCTAGTGCATCATGGAGAGATTTGCCGTAGCCGAGCGCCTCCGCGAGCGGCGCATTGAAGCCATAAAGCACGCGCATTTTGAACTGATACGGGCACTCAAAGAAGTATTTTATGTCTGAGAATGACAAGACAACATCTGCGATCGAAGTCTTCGGCTGGGGCGTGCCGCGAGGGCGATCATTATAGTTTTGCCGTCGGCGCTTCACGAACCGCGATTCCAATACCTCATGCCAAAAGACCGAAGGATGGACATTACGCCTATTCCCGGGGGTCGGTGCTGTTGTCAGGTGTAGGTGTTTTTGGCTGCGTGTAACGGCGACATAGAACAAGCGCCGCTCGTCTTCGAGGCCGCCAGAGAACCTATTTTGATCCCGCACAACATCGGTCGGGATGAGGTGCCAAATGCCTCTCCCCCCTCTTCCTCCGGCTGGAAAACGATTTTTGACAAGCTGAGGCACGAAGACGACCGGCCATTGTAATCCCTTTGCTCGATGCACTGTCAGAATTTGAACGGCGTCGGGAGAAATGAAACGCTCGTCATGCCCAGCGGCTTCGCCGTATGCTGTTTCGGCCTGATAACGCAGGAAGCCGGCGAATGACTCGTATTTTTGGACTGGTCGGGAGTGGAAGTAGATCGCCTCGAAATCCGAAATGGCCTGACTGAACTTGGCGAGATTGTAGAACGCAACTTCGCCACGCTCTCCGGGAACGTCTGTCTCGCGTAGACCAATTCGCTCGAGAAAGCCGACGAATTGTCGCTGAATGTTGTAAACTGAAAAACGCACAGCATCGTCTTCGGCCTGCATTAGGTCACGCGTCGCGATCGCCTCGTCGATTGCAGCGGCAAGTATCTCGGTTGGGATACTTAGTTGGGCATCCTCCCATGCATCGATTGTCGCTTGGCGATCTGCTTGACCAGCCATCAGATAGAAAAGCTGCCGCGCAGCTTCGGCTTCTGGCGCGTCAAAAAGGCTGCTCATTCCCACCGAAACATACGGAATACCAGCCTCGTGGAGCGCTCTACGGATGGGATCCGCCATTCGGTTAATGCGAACGAGAACCGCCATGTCGGACCACGAGATGGGACGTTCGTTCGCTCCTTCTTTGATCATTGTTCCGCGGAGAGTGTGGCAGGTTTCGGCAATGTAAGCTGCTTCCTCCTCTGGAGAGGAAAGCTGCAACGCCACGATATCGCCGACTTCGTAATCCTGTTGGCCGACCGCTCGCATTACCTTGGGAAGCCGCTCGCTATTCCGCTCGATCACGAGCCCAGCAACATCGGCGATCCCCTCAGATGATCGAAAGTTCTCCTCGAGAGTGATCGTTTCGCAACTGTCGTAACGTTCAGCAAATTGAAGGATATTTGAAGCGTCACTACCTCTGAACTGAAAGATCGTTTGATCATCATCCCCGACAATGCGGATGGATGAGCCCAGCGACCGGAGCTCCTGGATCAGCTGCTCCTGGATAGGGTTCACATCTTGGTATTCGTCAACGATGACAACCTTCACTCGTTTCGAAAGCCGCTCGCGAAGACCCGAATTGGTCCTCAGGGCCGTGACCGCATTCTCGAGGATAGCGGAGTAATCGAAGAATGACTTCTCCGTCAAAAGCGACTTGTATGCAGCCAGTCCTTCGGCGAGGTCGGTCCCTTCAAGCTTTGACACATCGATGCTAGATTCTCGAAGCACTGAAAGTGCATCGATGTAGGTTTTCGTATCGATATAGCGCCTTAGGGCCGTGCCATCTGAAAATGAGGTTGCTGTGAGTCCGCTTCTGGCGGAGTGGCGATTTACAAGCAGGACCTGCTGAACCTCATTCAGAACTTCGTATTTAAGGAATTCTGGGACCTCGGTTTTGAGGAGATCGAGGCAAAAGCCATGGATAGTTCCGACATACATTTCAGCCATACCGAGAAGCTGGGAATTTTCCGCAAGCGCTCGCTCCGTAATGCGATGCTTGAGCTCGGCTGCGGCCTTCTCGGTAAATGTGAAGGCAACAATGTTTCGTGGCTCAAGGTCTTCGCCGCCGCTATCAGTGGGTAAGAGCAAGCGAGCGACATGCCTTGCGACGACTTCCGTCTTCCCAGACCCAGCGCACGCGATCAGTTGGAGATGATCACCACCAAAATGGATGGCGGCCCTTTGTGCATCGGTAAGCTGCATCCAGACTCCTCAACAGTGCGAGTGAAGGGTTAGTTCATTTTTCTGTTTTCTCAGAAGCACCTATGCACAACGAAACACCCGAGGGCAATGTAGTGCCGAGCTCGTAGCGGGGGCAGGTTGATGCCCTCATGTCTGCCACAACTATCAGTTCGAAGTTGGGGCTGACTTTTTGGCTTGGGGCAGCCGGGCCAGGCCGGTCTCACTGGATGCTGGGCATCGCAGTCTTTATAGCGCGGAGACAAGCTCGCGGATGGAGTACGCTCAGCATGATCACCATAGAACCGGTGTTGGCATCGCTCGGTAAACGCCGCCCGATTTTTCACAGCGAGGCCGATCTCCAGCATGAGCTGGCGCACGAACTCCGCGCGCATGATCCCGATCTTGGGCTGCGCCTTGAGTATCCGATTGGTATTGATAGTCGCGCCAGTCTCGACATCCTGCTGCGCAAGGGCGCCGCGCAATTCGGCATCGAGCTCAAATATCTCTGCCGTTCGGTGCAGACGACGATCGGTGATGAGATCTTCTCGCTCAAGCACCAGAGCGCGCACGACATCCGGCGCTACGATGTCGTCAAGGACATCGTCCGAATGGAGCGCTTCGCCGCGCGGTTCGGCGCACCCGCCGCGGTTCTTGTTCTGACTAATGACCCTGCGTACTGGTCGAGCCGGCGCCGGCGGGACACGATTGATGCCGCGTTCGATCTGTCCGATCTCCGCAATCTAACTGGCACCCTCGGCTGGGCAGCGGCGGCAGGCGCGGGCACAACAAAGGGACGCGCCGAGCCGCTAATCGTGTCGGGCAGCTATGATCTGCGCTGGCGTGACTATTCCGATCTGGGCGGGACCGGCGGACGCTTCCGCTACCTCTATGTGCCAATTACACAGCCCAGCATGGGGCCGGCTGCAGCATAAACGGCACCAGCCATTTCAGAGCCGCCTTTGGGCGAACATCCCAGTGGGCGTCCTGAGCGGCGTTTTGTGTACACGCCAGGATACACGGATTGTCTTCGGCCTACCTAAAGTAGGCTAATGCCTCGGGAAAACGTAATTTCAGGAGTTCCGACCCTCTGCTCTACGAGCAGGCGACTCGGGCCCACAGTTGGTCGAAAAAAATGAAATGGCTCGGCGATTGTTGACGGGCTGAACCTGAAATGTAACCGCATGTAAGCCCTTGATAGCGCCTGTAACATCAACTTAAAAATTTGAATTAATTCTGTTTTCTGTCAAAATGCGCCATCATCAATTTCCTCTGAGGAGGGACGAATGGCGCGAAAACACACTGATAGATCACGTAGGAAAATCACACCTACTGACATCCCATACTTTGACTGGCTCTACGGTGATCGGTGGCGGCCAAATGGAAAGGCCCCCATCTCATCGCATCGTGAATGTGGCTTGCTACTTCATCATGTTGCATGGGTGACCGAAGGGCGGCCGGGAGTGGCTCAGCCCGTCAAGTTTGTCATCAACACCCTTGACGCTTGGGTTATGCAGGAAGACCCCTGGCAGGAGCTTGATGCGGAAACGTTGGAGGGCCTTTACTGCCCAGGTCCCGGTCGCGGAGCGACACAGGAGCGGGCAGGTCTGAATGACCTGATCGCTCGGCTGGAAGCTGTGAAAAGCATCCTGTTGGATCACTATCCTGACGGAAAGGCGCTTGGTGAGATCTTCCGGGAGCTAAATCGGGCTATTGCCTCGCTAGAGAAATGGGACGGCAAGCCTAGAGGCAAGGTATACCGTGAGCCAAGTCCTCGAACTCAAACTAGGCCTCAGCCGCTAGCCTAAGCACCTTGGCCGCTAGCTCTAGGTCATCACTCTGTCCCCCTTCGTCCGTGCCGGCTAGCATTAGCAACTGAGCGGCCATGATGAGGCGGCCGAGACGTGTCTCCGGGTCGCTCAGAGGCGGCAGGGCAGGGTCGATACTCGCGGCGGCTCCAATCGCCAGGGCGACACGCTTTGTTTATAACGCGAAGGGCCAGGTGCCCATGCTGGCCCTATTCGACGATTTCATAGGGCCAGCTAAAGTGCGTGTAGAGAAATGGCGGGCTTCCCTCACGATCGGTTTCCTTGGCATAGATAAGAAACCGCGTTCCAATCGGAAATCGCCTTCGCATATCCCTTGAGCATTCCACGTTCATGGTTGTCGGATAAAATTGACCCGGTACCGGCCGCGCCCGAACGCGACCGGCTCCATAGTGGGTTTCGATAATAATCTGACGATAAGGTGACCACGGCTTCGCCATCACGCATTCACACCCTGATCGTGGCATCTTCCAAATCTATAGGCGTCCATTGACCGGTGCTCATACCGGGCCAGGTTTAGCCGTCGCAGGCGAGCTTCGGGGTTCATTAAGCCGTCGGCCCGCCGCCTGCTGGCTGCCACTGGGTCATTGTCGCGCGCACCATCCCCATCATTATTTGCTCGAACCCTTCTGCAAATTGTCCGTCTGCCCATAGACTATTTGCTTAGCTGAAAACGTTAAGCGGAATCACGTCACTATCGCGATGAGTGTGATCCAGACGGAGGCAGTATGGGCAAGGAATTCAGTGGGGCGCTGGATGAGGGTCGTTTGGAAAAGGCGATCATGGAAGCGCGCGAAATCCTTGCGGCCCGTGCCAAGGTGCGCGGTATGATGTCCTACTCGGAGCTGGCGAGCAAAATGACCTCAATTCAGGTTGGGCCGAGGGATCCGCTGCTGCACCAAATACTCGATCGGGTCTCGACAGATGAACATGTGGCAGGGCGGGGTATGCTCTCGTGCATCGTAGTTCATAAGGTTGGCGACATGGAGCCAGGCGAGGGCTTCTATGAGCTGGCGGCCCGGCTAGGGAAACGGCCCCGAAATCGCCTGGAGTTTTGGGTCACTGAGTTGCACCACGTCCATGCTGCGTGGGAAAATTCGACTGAAACAATCCCTGATGGCATTCAGGCTTCGCAGGCTGCCTCCAGTACTCCTGCAGCGATCACGAGATCCTCGCTCCGCCCACCCTCATCGGTACCGGCCATGACCAGAACCCGCGCTGCCAGTACGAGCCGTCCGAGACGGGTCTCCGGATAGCTAGCGACGCTGAAGGCTGGGTAGGTACCAGCCACCGCTTCGAGTGCGACGGAGATAGCTTCCTCGGCCTCACAGGCGGTATCGGCTACGGGGCCTGGATCGCCTCCGTTCTCCCAGTGCTCACAAGCTGCAGCAGCCTTGCCTACTGCACCAATCGCGAGCTTCAACTTAACGTCGATGTGGTCCATTCATTTTCAACCATACTATTGAAAATGAATATTTTAACATGCAGATATGGGTTGCTACAATTTATCGGCTGTGTCGGCGTGCGAATGGCCCCCAGCGCCGATCAGGCCCTGACGCCCTGACACTCCTGACGCCTCGCCCCAAGCTTTCGTAGCGGTATCGCGGAGGAGGGGGAGGATGTCCTTCCTCCCGCCCCGTAGCATTCCACCACACCACTTAGATGTCAGGATGTCAGGGCAGGGTCGTAGAGGGGGTGAGAGCGGTTGCGTCGGCCATCAGGAAAATACGCCGGAACACGGTTTGAGCCTGACGCCGATGGGGCGGCCAGTGTCATGGACAGTCTTGTTGAGTGCTTGTGCGTCAAAGGTGTTGATTTGTTTGAAGCTTGCAGCTCAATTGACCGCATTCTCATGGGCAAGGTGTTCTATGAAAGCGTTTGAGTTCGATCACCACCTGATTAATTCCTATGGCCGGTTTTCCCGATCTTTCAGCACAATACGCGCAGACGATCTTCGGCTCGAAATTGAGCGTAAATATGATGTTGGGCGGTTCTGGCCAGATCCTCTGCTTTCGCTGAACCCGCGGTTCCTTTCGGGCCCTACGGTTGATGACCTGGTCGCCTCTGGGGACCTCGATGAAGCAACTGGCAAGATTTTCAGATTTGGTGAAACCCCCCTGACGTTTCACCGGCATCAAGCGCAGGCGATTGCCAAGGCGCGCGCCGGCCAAAGTTATGTGGTGACGACAGGGACCGGATCGGGGAAGTCGCTCTGCTTCTTCGTACCCGTGGTTGACGCCATTGTGCGGGCACGGAAGGCGGGCGGACCTCGTAAGACTCGGGCAATCATCGTTTATCCGATGAATGCCCTAGCCAACAGCCAGATCAAGGAAATCGAGAAGTTCATATCCCAATCTGGGCTACCCGACGATGTAAAGCCGATCGTGCGGCGCTACACCGGCCAGGAGAGCCCGGCAGACCGCGAGGCGATTGCCGACAACCCGCCGGACATTCTGCTCACCAATTTCATGATGGCTGAGCTGCTGCTCACGCGTCAGGACACGCTCGATTCCCAAGTCATCGATAATGCTAAGGGGCTTGAGTTCATCGTGCTCGATGAACTGCACACCTATCGCGGCCGTCAGGGCGCGGATGTTGCGATCCTCGTCCGACGTCTGCGAAACCGCTGCGCACCGGACAAGGCTCCTATCTGTATCGGCACCTCCGCCACGATGGCGAGCGAAGGGTCCGAGGCCGGCCGTGCGAAGTCTGTAGCAGATGTCGCATCCCGGCTTTTCGGCGCATCGATTGGACCGGATGCAGTAATCGACGAGTCCCTTCAGAGGGCAACCGATGACCTTTTGAAGCTCGAAGATGTGCGGCCCAAGCTGGCTCAAGTGCTGGAAAATCACCTTCCAGAAACGCTCACCGATGAGGACCTGAAACAGCATCCACTGGCAGTGTGGGCAGAACTGGCGATCGGCCTTGAGGATGGGCAGGAGCTGAAACGCAAGAAGCCGATCCCCTTCAACGAGGCGGTTGAACTGCTTTCGACCGATAGCGGCCTGGACATTGAAACCTGCAGGCGCAGTTTTGAGCGGTTCCTGACCCGGGTAAGTCTTCCGGAAAAGGATCGCGGCGGTACCGGGATGGGTGCATTCCTGGCGTTCAAGCTGCACCGTTTCATTTCAGGTGCTGGAGAGATTTTTACCACGCTGGCCGAACGTCCGAGGCGGGTCTTGTTTGAAGGGCAGCTTGAGGATCCTGATGCTCCAGGCCACCGTCTGTATCCAACGCGGTTCTGCCGGCAATGCGGCCAGGAGGTCCATGTCGTCACGAAGACTGAGGATGCTCACGGGATCCGCTATCTGCCGCGCAATATCGACGATACGCCGATGGAGGATCCGGACGGCGATGTCGCGGGCTACTTGACGCCGACTGGCGATGATGATCCGGATTACGCGTTCACGGGCGAGGTCGAGACATACCCGGAAGACTGGCGGGAAGAACGCAACGGGATTGAACGGATCCGCTCGAATCGAAAAGCCAGGCTTCCCCAAATGGTCACGGTGAGCGAGGACGGGCGCTATGATCCGGCCGGCGGTCCTTTCTGGTTCATTCCCGGGAAGTTCGGTTTCTGTCCATGTTGTCTTGACCAGCCGCACCCGAGCATGCGTGAGCGCAGCAAGCTGGCGGGGCTTTCCGGTGAAGGCCGAAGCTCGGCGACCACCCAGCTTGTCGCCACCGCCCTTGAATGGATGAACGGGGACAATAGCGGCGTCCCAGCAGAGAAGCGGAAGCTGCTCGGATTTACGGACAACCGGCAGGATGCAGCGCTGCAGGCAGGTCACTTCAATGACTTCCTGTTCGTAAGTCTGCTGCGCGGCGCAATCCTGCGAGCAGTTCTCGATGCTGGCGATGATGGCATGACCGAAGATGAGTTCGGTCTGCGCGTGGTGAAAGCTCTTGGGTTCACCGCGGCCAACAAGGATGCCCGGATCCACTGGATGCTCGACCCCGAAGCAGGCGCAGTGGTGCGGGAAGATGCACAACGATCACTTGCCAAGGTGCTTGCCCATCGCGTCTGGACAGACCTCAGGCGCGGATGGCGTTACACCAATCCGAGCCTCTCGGTGCTCAAGCTGATCGATGTCGAGTTCATCGGGCTGGATGATATCGCGGAACACACGGAGAGCCTCATGACCGTGCTTCCCGAGCTTAGCGGCCTTGATTTGGAGGCGCGTAAGAAGCTTCTCAAGGAACTCCTCGGCACCATGCTTGAGGGCCTGGCAGTCAGCACAGAAGCGCTCGAACTGACCGTGCTTGACGCTATCGCTCAAAAGTCCCGGAATCTCCTCAGGGCTCCCTGGGCAATGGACCATAAGGAAACGCCGCGAAGCCGCACGACGCTATTTCTTCAAGCTCCGGGGAAGGACCGCGTCGGGTTGCGTGAAGAGCAGACCATCATTCGCGCAGGCCACAACTCCCGCGTTGGCCGCCTGATCAATCGCAAGAGCATGCTCGGCACCAAGCTCAACAAGACCGATTATCTCGCCGTGATGACAGGCCTTATGGAGCTCCTCGCTCGCGAAGGCCTGGTATCCCACGTCGAGATTGAGACTGACCTGCTCGGCTGGCGTCTGTCACCGTCCGCTGTCCGCCTGGTGCCAGGCTCCGCGATCCGCAACGGCACGGCAGAGGGGAACCGCTATTTCCACGACCTCTACAGCTCGATCGCTGCGGACCTCAAGCGCGGCAAGAGCACGTATTGGGGTCTCGAAGGTCGTGAGCATACCGCCCAGGTCTCTCAGAAGCAGCGGGAGTGGCGAGAATGGCGCTTCCGTTTCGAGGATGATGACCGCGCCAAGTTGAAGGACAACCTTGCCGAGATCAAAGCGGCAGGGGAATCTGACCAGTTCCTGCCTGCTCTCTTCTGCTCGCCGACGATGGAACTCGGTGTCGACATTTCGGCACTGAACGCAGTCTATCTGCGCAACGTGCCGCCCACACCGGCCAACTATGCGCAGCGTGCCGGCCGCGCTGGTCGATCCGGCCAGGCCGCGGTGATCGTGACCTACTGCGCAGCCCAGTCACCTCACGATCAGTATTTCTTCGAGCGACGTAACGACATGGTTGCGGGCGTTGTGCGCCCGCCTGCACTCGATATCACCAACGAGGAACTGGTGCGCTCGCATCTCCATGCGGTCTGGGTAGCCGAGGCAAAGCTCGCCCTTTCGCCCGACATCCCGGAGATCCTCGATCTCAGTCAGGCGAAATACTCGCTGAAACAGGAGATCCTCGACGCCATCAATCAGCCCAAGCTGGTAACCACCGCTCTCGATCCCATGAAGATGGTGCTCGACCAGATCCTCTCGTCCGTGGATGGACGAAAGCCAGTCTGGATGGGCGATGCGGATGACTTCGTGCTCGAAGTCGCCATGAGCGCACCGCAGGAATTTGATCGCGCCTTTGATCGCTGGCGGGAGCTTTACAATTCTGCCCGAACCCAGCTGATGGAGGCGAATGCCCGATCCGAGATCACGGGTCTTTCCGGGGCCGATCGCCGCAAGATCAAGGCAGCGCAGATGCAGGCGAGCGATCAGATAGCGATCCTCGAACAGGGCAAGGCTTCGAACGGCTCTGATTTCTATTCGTATCGCTACCTCGCCACCGAGGGCTTTCTGCCGGGATACAACTTCCCAAGGCTCCCAATTTATGCCTTCGTGCCTGGCGAGGGAAAAACGGGCTCATTCCTGCAACGTGCCAGGTTCCTGGCCATCTCAGAGTTTGGTCCACGCAGCCTGATCTATCACGAGGGTCGCGCCTACCGGGTAATGAAGGCCAAGCTGCCGCCTGAAGTCCGGACTGGAGACGGGTCGGAGCTTGCCACCAAGGACATCTTCATCTGCTCCAATTGCGGTGCATGCCATGAAGGTGAAGTGGAGCGTTGCCACGCCTGCGGCGCACCGATGGCGGGCGAAGTCCCAGTCCAGCGAACCCTGCGGATCGATAATGTCGAAGCAGCCCCTGCCGATCGGATCACCGCCAATGATGAGGAGCGTGTACGTCAGGGCTTCGACATCCAGACGGTATTCTCGTGGCCCAAGCGCGATGGACGGCTGCAGATCACCGAAGCGGATTTCCGTTGCGGTGAAACGTCGATCCTGGCGCTGCAATACGCGAACAGCGCGGAGATCAGCCGCATCAACAAGGGGCTGAAGCGCCGCAAGAACCAATCCGTTCTTGGGTTCAATATTGACCCCCGCAGCGGATATTGGGCCAAATCCGAAGATGAAGATCCGGATGTTGATGTCCCACCGGACGTCGCTAAGCCGGTTCGCATCGTGCCGATCGTGCGGGATCGAAAGAACGCACTGCTAATCCGCTTTCGCGAGCCAGAGGCCTATGCTCCCGAGACGACTGCGACCGTCCAGCACGCGCTTCTGCGCGGCATTGAGGTTGTCTTCCAGTTGGAAGAAGGCGAAATTCTTGGAGAGCCTCTGCCTGCTCGCGACAATCGCCGCTCCATTCTGGCCTATGAGGCCACCGAGGGCGGTGCCGGTGTATTGAGCCGTTTGGTTGATGATCCCAAGGCCTTGGGCAAGGTAGCGAGGGAAGCACTCGCTCTCATGCATTTCAAAAAGGTTGATGAGGCCATCACGGCCGGGGACGCGAAGCTTCTGACCGACCATGATGGCGAGGCCTGTGTCCGGGGCTGCTACCGCTGCCTGCTTTCCTATTTCAACCAGCCTGATCACGAACTGATCGACCGAACGAGTGATGAAGCAAAGCAGATGCTGATCGATCTCGCGCGGGGCGAGGTCGTGCTTTCCGGCCCGCAGCCACGTTCGGAGAATGCCTCTGGATGGGAGCAGGCATTCAAGGATGCTGGCTTGCCTGCTCCAGACGATTCATCCGTCAATTTTGCGGATCAGGCGATGGATTTCGCTTGGCGGAGCCATTTCATTGCGGCCTGCACGGCGCCCCTGACGGCGCCGGCCCGTGAAACTGCCGAAGCCAAGGGCTGGACAGTCTTCGAGTTGCCGGAAGCCAATTCCGTGCCCGAAGCAATGATCATGATGTTCAAGGGGTAAGCAGATGACCATCAATTTTGCCCCTGGAGATCTGGTGCGCGCCCGCGGGCGCGAGTGGGTCGCATTGCCCGCACCGCGCGAGGGCATTTTGGCTCTGCGCCCGCTTTCGGGAAGCGAGAATGACATGGTTATACTCGACCCCGAACTCGAGATGCTACCGGTTGCGGCCGCACGCTTCGATTTGCCGGCCGACGCTTCTCCAACCGTCCAGTCGAAGGCAGCCCTTCTGGCTGACGCATTGCGCCTGACGCTTCGGCGAGGGGCTGGCCCATTCCGATCGGCCGCGCAGTTGGCCTTCGAGCCCAGAACATATCAGCTTGTGCCGCTGCTTATGGCGCTGCGCCTCCCGGTAGTCCGCCTGCTGATCGCTGACGATGTCGGTATCGGCAAGACGATCGAGGCGGGGCTGATCTTGCGCGAGCTCATGGACCGCGGGGAGGTCGATGCCTTTTCAGTGCTGTGCCCGCCTCATCTGGTCGAACAATGGGTGCTGGAGCTCAAGAACCGGTTCGGCATCGAAGCCGTAGCCGTCACCTCTGGGACCGCAGTTCGGCTGGAGCGGGGGCTTCCGCTCGCCCAGACGCTCTTCGACGCATATCCCTATACAGTTGTCAGTCTCGACTACATCAAGGCTGACAAGCGCCGGGAGGGTTTTGCACGCGCCTGTCCCGACTTTGTCATCGTTGATGAAGCCCATGCGTGCGTGGGGACCCACAAGGGCAAACAGCAGCGTTTCGAATTGCTGTCCGGCCTGGCCCGCGATCCCGAACGACGCATGGTCATGCTGACGGCGACGCCACATTCAGGTGATGAAGAGGCTTTCGCACGCCTGCTCTCCCTCATCGACCCCTCGTTTGCCTCAATGGACTTTGAGGACGCAAGGTTTCGCGAACGCCTCGCCAGACATCTCGTGCAGCGTCGCAGGATCGACATCACATCTGGTGAATGGGGTGAAGACCGAGCTTTTCCGCGGAAAGACGAACTGGAAGGCGGCCTGCCTTATCGCCTTTCGAAGGATCACCTCGCCTTTCAGGAGGCCGTCCTCGATTACTGCTTCGGCGTCGTCTCCAAGGCCGGGATCGGTCAACGCGAACGTCGTCTCGCCTTCTGGGGCACGTTGGCCTTGATGCGGTGCGTTGGTTCCTCGCCAGCCGCCGCACTCAGCGCCCTCAGGAACCGTGCATCAAACGAGAGCGAGCGCCTCGAGCCTCAGATCTACGACGAGGATGGCGACGATGAAGATGCCGTGGACATCGAGCCGAGCTCGAACTTCGATGCTGACCCTGCGCTTCTCGCACTGGTCCGGCATGCCAAGGAGCTCGTCGCAAAGCCCGACCCGAAACTATCCGCATTGATCGATGTTCTGACACCGCTCATCAAGAAAGGGGCAAACCCGGTTGTATTCTGTCGCTATCTTGCCACTGCGGAACATGTGCGTGCTGGATTGCGTAAGGCCTTTCCCAAGTTGAAGGTCGAAGCGGTCACCGGCGTGCTTACCCCTGACGAACGTCGCGATCGCGTGGCGGACATGGCGCCGGCTGAAGACGAGAAGGATGTTCAACGCATCCTGGTCGCCACGGACTGCCTGTCAGAGGGCATCAACCTCCAGCAGCTCTTTGATACGGTCATCCACTACGATCTCTCCTGGAACCCGACGCGGCATCAGCAGCGCGAAGGCCGCGTGGATCGGTTTGGCCAGCCTGCGGAACTGGTGCGCTCCATCATGATGTTTTCGCCCGATAGTGCGATCGATGGGGCAGTTCTCGACGTCATTCTGCGCAAAGCCGAAGAAATCCGGAAAGCAACTGGCGTGACCGTGCCTCTCCCCGAAGAGCGCGGTCCGGTAACCGATGCTCTCATGGCATCGATGATGCTACGACGAGGCGAAACGCGCCAGCTGGCACTCGACCTCAGGCTGGACGATGGGACCAAGGCTATGGAGGCTCGCTGGCGCGATGCATCCGAAAACGAGAAGAAATCCCGCGCCCGCTTCGCCCAAAATGCCATGAAGCCGCAGGAAGTTGCTCCCGAGTGGGAGAAGGCACAGACGCTCCTTGGCTCCCCTGCGGATGTCAGGACGTTCGTTGACCGGACGATGTCCCGCTTCGGTGCGCCACTGGAGCCCCGCAAATCCGTACTTCTGGCTCATGTGCATGCGCTGGAAGGTTCATTGAAGGAGAGGCTGTCCGAGCGAAATCTGACTGGATCCGTTCGCCTTGCGATCGCCGAGCCCGCGCCGACCGGGACTGCGCTTTTGACCCGGACCCATCCCCTGACCTCGACACTCGCCGAAGCCCTCGTTGAGGCATCGCTTGATCCGGAAACACTGTCGGGCCTCGGGATCGGCAGGGTTGGCGCATGGCCGACGACAGCCGTTGGGCAGATGACCCGGATTGCCCTGCTGCGGATTCGCTACAAGTTGACGATTCATGCCCGAAAGGAGCGGTTACTGTTGGCGGAGGAAGCTGCTCTCGTTGCGATTGAGGGCAACAGGATTGTCGCCACCGGGGAAGCAGCCCGGGAATTGCTCAACACCCCCGCAACTGCAGATTTGGCAATGCCGGCTCGCGATCGCTTTGTTACTAGGGCCAGAGAGGACCTGCCGTCCTTGCTGGACGGCCCCTTGGCCGGTTTCGTGCAATCACGCGTCGAAGAGTTGAGCGAAGACCACGCCCGTCTCCGGGCCGCCGCTGGCTCCGCGTCCCGCGTCACTGTGGAGGCCGTCACCCCGCCAGACGTGATTGGCCTTTTCGTCCTGATGCCGAGCGAGATGTAAGCCATGGCCCGCAAAACCATCACCGACATGTCGGCCTGGCCGTCGCTCTCCCTGGAAGGCAATCTGATCGCGCCGGCCATGGTCGCGCAAATTGCCGAGCCGAAAGACGACGCAGATACTCGGGCGGGTTATGGTATCCGCAAGGGCCTGACGATCCGTGAGGAGATGTCTACCGCCTTTCGCGTGGGCCAGTCCCACTTCGATGCATTCGCGAAACTGGAAAACCCATCGGTTGAGGCAACCCGCCGCTTTGTCCGCGAGTTTCTGAAGGAAACGTTCGGGTTCGATGACCTTCTGCCAGCGGAGGGCACGGTATCGTTCCTTGCCGGCGGACGCGTGCCGATCGTCGTCGTTCCGCCAGCCGACGAAAATCTCGATCGCCGCAGCGCGACCCTTTCAACGGATCGCTCGCGATCACCCGCTTTCGCGCTCCAGGACTATCTCAACGACAACGACGATGCCCTGTGGGGTCTGGTCACCAACGGCGTTGTAATCCGCCTGATGCGGGACAACGCATCCCTGACCCGTCCTGCCTATATCGAGGCTGATCTCGCCCAGATTTTTGCGAACGAGGATGCCGCCTCATTCTCGATCCTGTGGCTGATGATCCACCGAAGCCGGTTCGGACAGACCGGGGCTCCCGCCACGGATTGCGCTCTGGAACACTGGCGTGATGCCGGATCACGCGAGGGCGAAGCTGCCCGCGAGCGCCTGGCCGATCAAGTTGAACTTGCACTGAAATGTCTCGGTTCAGGCTTTCTGGAAGCCAATCCGGAACTCGCCGGCAAACTTAAGTCGGGTGAGATCAACCTCACCGAATGGTTCAATGAACTGCTGCGGCTGGTCTATCGCCTGATCTTCCTCATGGTCGCCGAAGACCGAAACCTGCTCCACCCGGAAAAGGCCAAGGCCGAGGCCCGCAAGCTCTACGCCGAAGGCTACAGTCTCGCGGCCTTCCGGACCCAGTGCTTTCGCGCCGCCACATGGGACAAGCACTTCGATCGCTTTGAAGGGGTCAAGATCCTGTTCAAAGCACTGGCGCATGGCGAGGAGAGGCTCGCGCTGCCAGCACTTGGCGGGCTGTTTGCCGAGGGCAGACTACCCCACCTTGGGTCCGCGCGTCTGCGCAATAGGGCATTCATGGAGGCGCTATATCGTCTGTCCTGGCTGTCGGACAAAGCCGGTATGGTGCCGGTCAACTGGCGCGCCATGGAAACCGAAGAGCTGGGTTCCGTTTACGAATCCCTGCTCGAGCTCCAGCCCCAACTCGGTGATGACGGGAAGACGCTGAACTTTGCCTCGGAAGCGGCCGAGCAGAAGGGCAACCAGCGCAAGACCAGCGGGTCCTATTACACCCCCGATAGTCTTGTTCAGGCGCTGCTCGACACCGCACTCGATCCGGTTCTCGATCAATGCGAGGCTGAGGCGGACGATCCGGAAAAGGCGCTTCTCAAGCTGTCTGTCATCGACCCAGCCTGCGGTTCGGGCCATTTCCTTCTGGCTGCCGCGCGCCGCATCGCTACGCGCGTGGCTCGGCTCCGGGCTGATGGCACGCCGTCACTGGCCGATTTCCGGCATGCCCTGCGTGATGTTGCCCGGTCATGTTTGTACGGGGTCGATCGCAACCCCATGGCAGTGGAACTGACCAAGGTGGCGCTGTGGATCGAGACGGTTGATCCCGGGCTGCCGCTCGGATTTTTCGACGCTCAAATCCGTTGCGGTGACGCGCTACTCGGTGTCTTTGATCTCAAGGCACTCGAAGACGGCATCCCTGACGCTGCCTACAAAGCGTTGGGCTCAGATGACAAGGACGTGGCGCGACACTACGTCGGCAAGAACAGGCGGGAGCAGGCAGAAAAAGAGCGGGTTGCCAAGGGTTTCGGCTTTCATCGCGCGCAGGACCTCATCCAAGCCTTTGAAGCTCTTCGCAGCATGCCGGAAGACACGGTCAAGCAGATCGAGGCCAAGGCTGCACGCCTTCGAGAATTGACAGCGCAAGGGGCGGCTGCCTGGCAGTTGGAGACAGCCTGCGACCTCTATATCTCCGCATTTTTGATGCCGAAGGTGAAAGGCGGAGATCATTCCGGACCTGATGGGATGCCGCGCCGGGGCGCCGAAACGGTTCCGACTTCTGGCACCGTTTGGGAGTGGCTGCGAGGAGTCCAGCCATTCGGCCCGTTGTTCGGTCAGGCCATTGACGTCGCACGGAGGGCTAGAGCGTTCCATTGGCCACTGGAATTCCCTGACGTGATGCAGCGCGGCGGCTTCGACGTGGTGTTGGGCAACCCCCCGTGGGATACGATGAGCCCGGATTACAAGGAGTTCTTCTCGGTTTACGATCCGGGCATACGCCACATGTCACCCGATGAGCAGAAAGAGGCGTATGCACGGTTGCTGGGTGATCCCGTCATTGCGCGGCGGTGGGACCAGCATTGTGCGGATCTGTATTCGGCAGTCCACTTCATCAAGTCGAGCGGTCGCTACCGACTGTTTGCCGAAGGCAACCTCGGCAAGGGAGACTTCAATGTCTACCGGATGTTCGTGGAAACCGCATTAGCGGCCACAAAGGAAGGCCGCGTAGCTGCCCAGTTCGTGCCGGAAGGCCTTTACAACGGGGCCAATGCCACCGCGATCCGCAAGGAACTGTTTTCCGCATTCCGATTGGAGCGTTTGGCGGGATTCGAGAACACGCAAGGAATCTGGTTCTCCAAAATCGACACGCGTATGAAGTTCTGCCTCTATGTCGCCTGGAAGGGCGGGAAGACGGAGGCGTTCCACGCGGCCTTTCGGGTGAACACTCTGGACAAGCTGCAAGAACTCAAATCCGGCGGGGGATTGACGATCCCGATTCCGGTTGTCGCGGAATTCTCGCCCGAAGCCTTGGCTGTCATGGAATTTGCGGCGCAATCCGAGATCGATATCTGCGCCCGGATGTATGCGCTGTATCCCAAGTTCGGCGCTGAAGTCGAAGGGGCACCCTATCGGCACTACATGGCCGAGGCTCATATGGGCAATAATCGTGATTTGTTCTCGGACGGCAATGATGGGTTGCCGGTGTTCGAGGGGCGCATGATCGACGCCTATGACTATCGGGCGAAGGGCTATGTCTCGGGTCGCGGCCGCTCTTCTGTATGGGAAGATTTCCCGTTCAGCAGCGCTAATAAGCAGATTCAACCCCAATGGCGCATCCTGCCTGAACGAATTCCCGACAAGCTGGGCGACAGGATCTACCGTTACCGGATCGGGTTCGGCGACGTTGCCAGTCCGACCAATCAGAGGGGGCTGATTGCCGCGATGATCCCACCAGAAACAATCTGTGGCGACAAAGTGCCAACGATCATTCTCGGGCCAGACGATGAAGGCCACTTTCTTTGGCTGGGTGTGGCGAACTCGATCGTCATGGACTTCCTGGTTCGAAAGAAGGTTTCTCTAAAGATGTCCTATACGATTATGGACAGCCTGCCATTCCCAAGGGTTTGCAAGGAGACGCCATCCTCACGAGAAATCGTCAAGCGCGTCTGTTCTTTGTGCGCCACCGGACCAGAGATGGAATCCCTTCGGCATAGAGCAGTTGCGGCAGGCATTTTGACTGATCCATTCGACATCGTTGAGGACCCTAAAAAGCGCGCCATAACGGCAGCCGAGATTGACGTTCTGGTCGCCCGCGATGTCTTCCAGCTTTCGAAGGATGAGATGCTCTACATTCTCGACCCAGACAATATCTTGGGCAAAGACTGCGGCGTCGAAACGTTCAAGGCGCTTCGCAATGCCGAACTGCGCGAGTTCAACGAATTCCGGACCCAACGGCTGATCGAGGAAGCATGGGACCGGGTGTGATGCGCGCGCCGATTTCACAGTCATGGGAATGTAAGTAATGACCGACGACCCAAATCCCGCGGAAGAGCCGGTCATCGCCGAGTTCGAAGAGGTGAAGAACGACGTAGCGGAAGGGCGGGAGCCCTCACGAAGCGTCCGCGAATTGCTCCGCTGGTTCGGGGCACGGCGCAGGCGCGGCGGCGTCGTCGAGCGGATTGAAGCAGAATTGGAGGCTGCAGGTCTCTGCACCGATCCGCATTTTACCACCACTTGGATCGACGCTCCGGTGGTCTTCAGAAAACGCGAGGCTGCAGCTCCCGTGCCCGAGGTCGCGCCTATTGTTGCGCCTGAAGCTGATGGTGAAGGGACGGAGGCTGCAAAACCCGCGGATCTTGCGGACATGACCCATCTGGTTCGCATGCTCGAAGCCGCCAACCGGGAAGTGATTTCTGTCAACCCGCAGGATCCCATCGAACGTGCTATAACTCTGATGCTCGCATACGACTTCTCTCAACTCGCAGTGATGACCGGTCCCCGCGACTTGAAGGGAGCCATCAGCTGGAAGTCGATTGGCAGCAGGCTCAGCCAGCGGAACGAGCTCAAGCAAGTCAGTGACGCAGTGGAACCGGCCGCCGAAGTATTTGATGCGGCTTCACTCTTCGAGGTGACGAAGACGGTTATTCAGCGCGAGTATGTTTTCGTACGTGCATCTACTGACCGCAAGATCACCGGGATTGTGACAGCTACTGATCTGAGCGAACAGTTTCAGGGCCTTTCGGAGCCCTTCCTTCTGCTGGGCCGGATCGAGAACCAGATTAGGCGGCTCATTCAGGGTGTCTTCGATGTTGAGACACTGCGCGCTGCCTGTGACGACAATGACCCGGAACGCAAGGCCGCAGTCACGAAGGCGTCCCAGCTTACTTTCGGCGAGTATCAGCGGATATTCGAGCGAGAGGAAAACTGGGCCAAGCTTGGCTTTGTCGCCTGCAGGAAGACATTCTGTAAAGAGCTGGATGAAGTCCGGAAGCTTCGCAACGAGATCATGCATTTTCATCCCGACGTTATCGAGGATGGCGATTTCGAGCAGCTATATCGGTTTTCGCGACTTCTTGAGCAGCTCGATCAGCTTGCCGGCTGATGCAAGGGCAGGAAGATCCAGGCATCATGATATCCGTCGAGAGCCCTCAATCATTCGTAATTCGGCAGGAATGCGACAAAGCGGCATTCCAGAACGGTTTTCGCCGCAATCTGGGAGAGACAAAAGGATGGGCTGCATTCGGCTCGACGACCGTGCCAGGGACAATTCACCTAGCCGCGGCGAGCAAACAGGGACCCTGGTTTTTCGCGCTTGATCACTTGGGCGTGATCGATGAGCTGGATTTGCCTCTTGCAGAGATACAGGGACCAGGCATCGCGCGCTACGCCTTTGACACGCTCGGCCAGCTTTATGGTGTGCTGCCGCGCGTTTATCAGCTGGCGGCCAGCCTGCCCGACGCACCGCTTCAGGAATTCGAAGCCAAGATAAAGGATCTGCCGACGACCACCGAGGCGGAGCGCCTGGTTGTCCAGCGCATCGGTCAAAACATCTTCCGCGATCGTTTGATCGACTATTGGCAGTCTCGCTGCCCGCTGACCGGCATCACGGACAAGGCACTGCTTCGGGCTTCGCACATCGTTCCGTGGAAAGACTGCACAAGCAATGCCGAACGGCTCGATGTGCACAATGGTTTGCTTCTCTCAGCGTTGTGGGATGCCGCCTTCGATCGCGGATTAGTCACGTTCGATCATGAAGGCATGCCCGAGTTTTCATCAGCTTTGAGCGTAACCGCACGCTCAGCACTGCAGTGGCAGAACCCTCTGCCTTTGACCGATCAACACAGGCTACGTCTCGAATGGCATCGAAAAAATGTCTATTTAGACGCGCCGCCTCAGGCAGGCTGAAGATCCCTCAAAAGTGACACCGCATGCCCCATGCCCAAGATAGTAAACGGTTGCTCTGCCATGCCTAGATATCCGAGGTAAGAGCTCCGGTCTGGCAGCTCTGGGATACACGGGGGATACACAGACCTGAGCGGGTCTGGTGGCTGGATCCTCTAAAATATCTGGAAACCGCGCTTTTCCGCGGTTTTGTGTGGTGGGCGGTGACGGGCTCGAACCGCCGACCCTCTCGGTGTAAACGAGATGCTCTACCAACTGAGCTAACCGCCCCGCGCTGCAGGAGCGTGCCGTTTAGCTGTGTTGGCGCGGCGGTCAAGCTGCTAGAACACGCGCGGTTCACCGAGGCCCGCGCGATGACGATCACCACGCAGCTCAATGACGGCATCCCGGTGTGCATCCGCCGGGTGCACAAGGATGACAAGCAGCGATTGCGCGGCGGGATAGCGCAGATTTCCCCGCAATCGCGCTACCTGCGCTTCTTTTCGGACATGCGCGAGGCACCGCCGCGGGTGATCGAGACGCTGATCACGTTTGACGGGTATGATCATATCGCCTGGGGCGCGCTGCGCTCCGATCTGCCCGATACGCCCGCACTGGGCGTGGTCCATGCCTTTCGCGAGGAAGATGATCCGGACACAGCGGAATTCTCGGTCGCGGTGCTGGATGAATATCACGGGCGGGGGCTGGCGCGGCTGCTCACCGCGGTGCTCTTGCTGGATTGCCGGCGCGAGGGATTTGAGCACCTCTTGGTCAACATCCTGCCCGAAAACCGCCCGGCGCTGACACTGGTCCGCTCGCTCGGGGCGGAAGGCAAGGAGCAGGGGGGCGGGGTGTCACAGCTCGATATCACGATTGCCGATGCTCTCGCTTCGCTCAGGGCCGAGAGTGATGTGCCCGGCCTTTCAGAAGTGTTGGCGCAGTTCGATGCTTCCGCTGCGGGCTGACAGGTTTTAGGGGCGGGCGCATGACAGCACCCCGCATCCTTGTTCTGGGCACCGGCGGCACCATCGCGGGTGCAGGCGCGAGCGCAACCGGTGCGGCGTACCGGCCCGGCGGGCTGGCGCTGGAGGCTATGCTCGGCAATCTCGCCGCGCTCGGGCTGGCGGCGGAGCTGGTCCCACAAGAAATCGCGCGGATCGGTTCGCAGGATATCGGCTTTGCCGAGTGGCAGGCGCTCAATGCCGCCTGCGCAGCCGCGCTGGCTGATCCCGACATTGTCGGCGTGATCATCACTCACGGCACCGACACGGCCGAGGAAACCGCATTCCTGCTCGACCTGACCCTGCCGACCCATAAGCCCGTTGTTCTGGTTGGCGCGATGCGCGCGGCGGATGCGGTGGGGGCGGACGGGATGCGCAACTTTGCCAATGCGGTGAAGGTGGCGAGCGACGGGCAAGCGAGCGGGCGGGGCGTGATGCTGGTGATGGGCGACGCGGTGCTGGCCGCGCGTGACGCCCGCAAATCCGCGACCTCGGCGATCGACGCGTTCAGGAGCTTCCCGCGCGGGCCGCTGGCTCGCGTGACGCCGTCAAGCCTCGACTGGTTCGGCCCCCCGCACCGGCTGGGAGCAGCGGCGGGCTATCCCTTTCCCGATGCGCTGCCGCGTGTCGCGATCCTCACCGCAGGCGCGGGAATGGACGAACAGCCGGTCGCGGCGCTGCTCGGCATCGGCTGCAAGGGCATGGTCCTTGCAGGAATGGGGCAGGGCAACGCGCCTGCGAGCGTGATCGCCGCGCTGGCCGAGGCAGCGGCGTCCGGCGTGCCGGTGGTGCGTTCCACCCGCGTCGATGAAGGCATTGTCGACCGCAATGTCGAGGTGGATGACGACGCGCTCGGGCTGGTCGCCGCCCGCGCGCTCGGCCCGGCCAAGGCGCGGATGCTACTGATGGTGCTGATCGCGAACGGGGTTGCCGATGCTGCGGCCGTGCAGGCGGCGTTTGACGGTGGGTGAGGTCTAGAGTGGCGGGCTAGTCGCGCCTTTCGCCAAAGCTGATGGGGTGGACGCCCCCTGACGGCATCGATGTGCCATAGTGGAGGTGTTGTAACACCACTGGAGGAGGCGTCCGTGTCGAAGGTTATCACGATTGGTCTGGATATCGCAAAGAACGTTTTTCATGCGCATGGCGCCGATGA
>Ga0315904_10003172_pt1 | contig 24602 bp, 22 predicted proteins | sample LakEriMetagenome_6_FD_203529 | JGI IMG/M metagenome (GOLD analysis project Ga0315904, IMG submission 203529) | Freshwater fungal communities from buoy surface, Lake Erie, Ohio, United States - Buoy 12 MA120 | ecosystem: Environmental > Aquatic > Freshwater > Lake | place: USA: Lake Erie, Ohio... | reverse complement strand
GCGAGATGAAAGTCGAGTTTGGAAAACCATTTGATGTCAGTGGCATTGAAGCAGAGGTTCAAGCGGTCACGATTCATGAGAAGTCCGTAGGAAGATACCAACCCTACCAAGACTTTCGCATCTTCACAGTTCAGCTCAAGCTCACGAATCTCCTTGCGCGCCCCCAGCAGCTGAACTGGAATAATCTCAAGCCGACTCTAACCGATGAAGAAGGTCAGAAGCTAGATTGGCAGACCGACTATATCTCCCTAGGCGCCAAGATCTCTCTCAACCAGGAAGTCGCTCCCGGCGAGTCTATGCGTGGCCTTCTCGTCTTTAAGGCCCTGAAAATTCAAAAGCCTATCAAGCTACGGCTAGTGGAACAGGGGGCGAAGCGAGCGGCCATTATTGCGATTCCCTCTTTGACAACAGAGCCAATCAAGCTGTGCGATCCCGTGGTGCCCCCAACGGCGGCTCCCCCCACACAGACCCCAACGGCGGCTCCCCCCACACCAGTGGGAACCGCCGTCGTGAGGGATAAAGAGACGCCTCTTGGCCCTCCGGTAACCACAGGCACGGGCTTTTCGCTCACCCTCCCCAAGAGTGTGGAAGTCGGGGTCTCGTTCTACGCCCCGCCGCCGCTCACCATCACCATCCGCCGTCCCGCAACGCTCAAGGGAGAGCTCGCCTTGACACTGAGAAATGCCCCTAAGGGAGTCACAGGGAGCTTTGCCCGCCGCGATGGGAATCTCTACACACTGACCCTCACCGGGCTCTCGGGTTTGAAACTTGGGGAGTACAAGCTTCAGGTGCAGGCGAGCGTGGCTGGGAAAAGTGTCACCGCACCACTCCTACTGATTCGCTCAAAAGCGCGGACGCTTCTGGTAGACGACGACTTTACGGATAATAACCGCTCGGGCGGCGATCCCAAAGTGCTCTCGCCCGCCGATAAGACCTTTCGCACGCTTTTAGAGCGCGGCAATGGCCAGCGAGCCCTCGTCTACGATGTCGTGGCGGTAGACTCCCAGAAACCAGGCCCCAACGTGGATGCGCTCCTGCCCTATGATGTGGTTCTTTGGTACTGCGGCACCAGCTACGGCGGCAACCCCGATGGCAATGCGACCGTGGGAGGCGTGGATGAGTCCAATCTCCGTGCCTATCTCGACGAGGGCGAAGGACGGACACTGCTACTCTTTGCGCCGGGCTACATCAGCAATATCCAGGGCTATGTTCCTAGCGCCAAGTCCAACGAAGACAAGTGGATTGTCACCGAGAGCACGTTTCTGAAGCGCTATATTGGGGCCTCGGGCGGCCAGGGGCTCCTCAAGCGCTTTGCCGAGGCGGATCTGGATGTTGCAGGGAAAACCGTGGTGATGGGGCGCGGCCCCGCCGAGGCGCAGCTTAGCCCGATCAATGCCTCCACCGCCCAAGTCGTGGCGACGGCACTTCTCAACCCGGATAGCCAAGGGGAGCGTGCGGTACCCGTGGCGACGGCCAACAAGATCGGTGCGGCCCACTGTGTCTTTGTAGGGTTCACCTTTGAGAATATCGCGATTCGACCCGAGCGTCTCTTCACCAAGCTGCTCGCCGTGAGGATTCCGGGAATCGAGGGGCCGTAGAGTGTCGGCTACGGGTCGGTGACAAAGACGACGGCGCAGCGCTCCAGAAACTTGCTCTCCGCGTTGGCCTCTCGAATGCGCTGGGCATCGTTGGCGGAGATCAGGGGCTCACAGCGGGCCGCGTCCCGGCAGCGACGGGCGCGGATAATCAGCGGACGGGAACCGATCCGGGGGCAGGACTGAGCACTCTCTAAAGAGCGTGGGTAGGCAACAATCCCCTGGTCTTGCAGAAAGTCATTGCTCACACTAATCGTCCCAAAGACTTCGTCGCCGCGCTCACTCCACAGCTTGGGCGAGGGCGACGAAGTGAGATCCAGGCCGCGGCAGTCCACGATCAGGCCCGTGTAGAGCACGCCACCGGGTGCAGGCGCACCAGGAGCATAGGGACTTTTAGGCTCACGGGAGCTCTCTGTCTCGATACTTGCCTTACTCTCGATGGCCACCCCCACTACCTCCGCCACCGAGCCCGCCCCCGCCAGCGGCACCTGCACAATCACCCGATAGATCCCCGCCTCCGCAAGAAGCTTTTCCTCAATGACTTCCGCGTTCTTAATCAGCCCCGCCAGCTTCACCCGGACTTCATCGGACTTAAGGGTGTAGTTGCTGACGCGGCTACTGGCGCTCACCCGCACCTGCTGCACCGACATTGAGAGGGTTCGCAAGGCATCGGTGAGAGCGGCATCGCGCGCCGTGAGCGTGTCTTGCGCCCGTGAGTGGCTCAGGCTTGGCGGCGGGAGCGCCCCCAGCCCAATCGCCCGAGCAAATCCCTGACCGTAGTCAATCCGCCCCTTGCCCGCCGCCACTGCCTCGACCATCGCACTCGTTAGCCCCGACTCCGTCGCGGGGGCTGCAGCCCCCGCCCCTGCCAGTACCTGCTGAAGCTGCTTCGGGTCCACTGCTGCCGGTGTCGGAAGCACTGGCTTGGCCGCTGAGGCAGGCTTGGGTGTCGGCTTTACCCCCGCTTTGGGAGCTGGTTTCGGCGTCGGCTTTGTAACAACAGGCTTACGCGCCGATTTTTGCGGCACCGCCGCCGCAAAGGCCAAGGGAAGCAAGGGAAGCAAGAGCAAGCTCGCACGAAACATCAGTCAGGGTTCTCCTGCACGAGTTGGAGTCCTCAGAACCGGACAGGTTTCATAAATTCCGCTTTCTGGTCACTGGTGGGACTCGGAGTGGAGATCGACCGTACCTTTCCAAACTAAGCGACAAGCGCTCGCCCCGAAATTGCCTATACTGGTAAGGGATGATTTCAAAGCTACCAAAGTGGGTTTGGTCGGGAACCTGGGCACTAGCATTTGTCGGGGGCATGGTCAATGTCGTCGGGCTGCTGGGCTTTGAGCCGGGGTAGCCTCCTGGGTATCTTTCTAGGACACTTCCTCCGCGGTCTGCCCGTGAACAGCCAACGGCTCCGGCTCTGCCTGATCGTCATCTCAGGCTTTCTCTGCGGCGGAATCGCAGGGACACTCGCGTTCCAGCAGCTCCACTACGTCGCGCTTTTCATTCCTGCCATCCTCACCGCCACAACGTCCCTCGTCTACGGCAGCTACTTTGTCTTTCACCATCACAACCCATCAACCTAACCCGAGGTGCTACTATCGTTGATGACCAACGGGTATAGTGTTGCTCATGTCCTTTCCCCAAAATATCTCGCCGGTGCCCACTGCGATCACGGCGTTTATCGGGCACACTGCCAAAGGCACGGCGGGCTTTCAGAAAGTGACCTCGCTGGCTGAGTTCCAGAGGCTCTTTGGAAAAGTGCTTACAGGCTCGCGGCTTGCGCTTAGCACGCTTCCTGGCTATCTGACCGAGTCGCTGAGCTTGTTTTTTCTCAACGGCGGGGAGACAGCCTATGTCTACTCGCTCGGTTCGCGTAGGGTTGGGAGCGCAGCGCCGTTTCTGGACGGCCTCACCGCGCTAGCGAAGCTCCCCGAGCCTGCCCTGTTGGTGCTGCCTGATGCTGTCTTGCTAAGCCCTGCGGAGCTGCAAAAAGTTCAGCTCGCCGCGCTGGCACACTGCGCCAAGCAGCGCAACCGTTTCTGCATTCTCGATGTCCCCGCCGCGACCAGCCTACCGCTTCGGGCTCCCCTCACCGGCGACAATCTCTCGTACGGGGCGCTCTATGGGCCGTGGCTCCAGCTCGCGGGTGGCGAGACCCTTCCTGCCAGCGGCGCGGTGGCGGGTATCTACGCACGAGTCGATCGGGAGCGTGGTGTCTGGAAAGCTCCCGCCAACACCGAGGTGCGTGGGATCGTCGGCCTTTCCGAGGTCTATACCGAGCGGGAGCAAGAGAAACTCAACGCCCTGCGCGTGTTTGCGGGCAAGGGCATCCTGCTCTGGGGCTCGCGGACCCTGGCGGTCACGGACAACGAGTGGCGCTATGTCCCGGTTCGGCGGCTCTTTTCGATGGTAGAAGAATCTCTGCGCGTTGGCACGGCAGGGCTGGCACTTGAGCCCAACAATGCCAATACCTGGGCAAGAACGCGTGGCCTGATCGAGGGCTTTTTAATGGGTCTCTGGCGGCAGGGGGCGCTGATGGGGACCAAGCCCGAGCACGCCTTCTTTGTGAAAGTGGGGCTGGGCACAACCATGACCGCGCAGGATGTTACGGCGGGCCGGCTGATTATCGAGGTCGGGCTGGCCCCGGCTCGTCCCGCTGAGTTCTCGATCCTGCGCCTGTCTCTCAAGGTTCCCTAGAACCATAAAATGGTATAGTGTCGCAAACGTTTGAGGAGTGCTGACAGTGCTACAAGACCCCGAGTCTGTTTTACGTGCCTGGTACGAGTTAGTCGGGAACCAAGGGTGTGAGGACGCCATTGACAAGCTTCTTGCCGAGGAAGGCATGACCCACGGACTCATAGATGCGGAGGGAAATACGGCGCGTGGCCCGGCGAGCGTCAAGCACATCTTTCAGACGTTTCGCACCGCCTTCCCTGATCTGCGCATCACGCTGGACGAAGTGATCTCCCCGCGCGATATCTGCGTGGCGCGCTGCACGATCATGCAGGCCCAGCTCCAATGAAACTCAAGCCGATTCCCCAGCTCGCCGCTTGGGAGGCGCACATGACCGACTGCGCCAAGATTATCGCCGCCCAACCCAGTGCAGTAGACCACAGCGCCTGCACGCGCCCTAGCTGCAAGGCGCTCAATGAGAGCCTTGTGTGGTACTACGACGGCAACCGGGTCTTTCGGCAGATCGCTCGCTACACAAAAGATCGGAGCTGGCTGGAGGCCGCCAAGAAGTGTCGCCTCTACTACCGCTCGTATGCCACCTGCCCGACCGTGGGGCACTACGTCGACGGCTGGCGCAACTTCACCAAGGGCCTCCTGCTCGATGCCACCGAGGACAACGACGCCACCGCCAAGCAAGAGGTGCTTCTTATCGCACGACGTGGGAAGTTCTCGCAGCCGCAGCACAGGGCCGAGCTCGCAGGCTGGCTCAGAACTCCCTCCTTCGTGGACGCCAGCCGGGAGATCGCCTATGCGATTGAAGCGTGGAGCGCGGCCAAGGCGCTTGGGGACTCAGAGTTTGCCGGACGCGACCCGTATTTAGATATCGCCTACTTCCAGCTCGATACCTGGCGCGCCTATCTGCAAGGCTACCCCGCCCGCCCCTACCCCGGCGAGCCCGGTGCCAAGTTCCAGCCCTTCATGTTCGCCCTCACCGCCGAGGCCCTGATCGAGGTCTACCAGCAGCCCAGCACTTTGCAGGCCGACAAAGACAAAATCCGCACGAAGCTCGAGGCGGTTGCGCGGCTCACCTACGACAAGTGCTACAGCGCCCCCAACCACGCTTTTATCGCCAACACCGGAAACCCCACCACCTACTGGCCCGCAATCAACCTGCTCATCGTCCCCGTCTACGGCTGGCTCTGGCACGAGACCGGCACGGCGTATTTTCTAGAAGCAGGCGATAAAATCTTCGCCGATGGCGTGGTTCACGGCTGGCCCGAGGTCTGGGGCGGCAAGCAGTTCTCCCAAAACTACCGCTGGAGCTTCGACTACGTTGCCTGGCGGCAGAAAACTCCGATTACTTTGGGATAGCCCTGACGGGCTTTCCGGGTAAGCAAGTCAGCTTTGCGTATAGTTTCCGTTATGAATCCACTTCTCAACACCATCATCCTCTATGCCCGCGATATGCAGCGCACCGCGGCGTTTTACGAGCGCTACTTTGGCTTCACGACAACCGGCGAGGTGGTCGAGGGATTGATCGAGCTGACGGCTCCTGAGGGTGGGGCGAGTATTCTGATCCACCAAGCAGCTAAAAGTGTGAAGCTAGGGCAGGTGGGGGTGAAGCTGAGCTTTTCGGTGCCGGATGTCGAGGCGTTTAAGGCAAGCTCGGTAGCGCTCGGGCTGGAGTTTGGGAGCACGCACCAGGCCAATGGCTACGCCTTCGCCAACACCAAAGACCCCGACGGCAACTCCGTCAGCATCTCCAGCCGCGCCTTTCGCACAGCGGCTCCCATAGGAAAGTAACGTTTATGACCACGCATCCTCCGCTCACCCCCCAGACCCTCCGCTGGTTTCCCCTCGACGAGTTCGCTCTGCGCCGCGCCGCGATCTTTGATCATATCGGCCCTGGTGCCCATGCGATCCTTCAAGGCGGCGGCCCCGTGCGCGGCTTTGAGGTCTTCCGTCAGACCAATGAGTTTTTCTATCTCTGCGGGGTAGAAGTCCCTCAGGCGTATCTGCTGCTGGATGGCACCACGCGCAACACCACGCTCTTTCTGCCCGGTGGCGTGGCAGAAGGCACGGGGATAGAGACCACTGCGGATTTAGAGAGCCTGGAGGCGGCGCTGGCGGGAGTGTCGGTGCTCCACACGCCGCACGCGCCTACCGAAGGCCGGGTGGAGTGTCGTGATGTCTTGCAGCTCTACGCCCGCACGGTCGCCAAAGACCCTTGGGACGGCGAGATCAGCCGTGAAGAGCGCTTTCGGGCGCGGCTCCGCACAGTCGCCCCCCAGGCCGAGCTGCGCGATCTCAGCCCGACTCTGGATGCAATGCGGCTCATCAAGAGCCCCCGTGAGATCGAGCTGATGCGCTTCACCGGCAAGCTCACGGCGCTGGCGGTGAAAGAGGCGATTCAGACCACCCAGCCCGGCCAGCACGAGTACACTCTGGGCGCGGTTGCAGACCGGCTCTACCGCGAGAACGGGGCGCGACGTGAGGGCTACTGCGCGATTATCGCCAGCGGCGAGAATATCTGGGACGGTCACTACAACCGCAACGACTGCCCGCTCACCGATGGCGACCTAGTGCTCATGGACTACGCGCCCGATGTCTGCAACTACACCAGCGATATCGGGCGGATGTGGCCGATTAACGGGACGTTCAGCCCGGCCCAGCGCGAGCTCTATGGCTTTATCGTCCAGTACCACAAGGCCGTTCTCAAGCGCCTGCGCCCCGGCGCTCTACCGCAAGAGCTACTCGCAGAGGCAGCTGAGGAGATGCGCCCAATTGTCGAGAGCACGCCGTTCTCCAAGCCAATCTACGCGGAGGCCGCACAGAAAGCACTGACGTTCCGAGGGCATCTCTCGCACCCCGTGGGCATGGCCGTGCACGATGTCGGCTCGTACGTCCATGCACCGATACAAGTGGGACTGGTGATCTCCATTGACCCCATGCTCTGGGTCCCTGAGGAGAAGCTCTACATCCGAGTCGAGGACACCATCGTCATCACGGAAACTGGCTACGAAGTGCTCACAAACCAAGTGCCCTTTGAGATAGACGAGATCGAGGCACTGATGAAAGCAGCTCCCTAAGCAATATCCTGGAAAGAAATCGCAGGTACAATCCTTCCCATGCAAACCCTGCGACACTCGCTTTTTCTTGCTCTCTGCTTTGCGCCCGCAACAGCAACACTCGCTCAGCTTCCGGCTCCGGAGAACAAACCTGTAGTAGGGGCGCGGATGCCCGCGCTCTCGCCCGATGGCTCCAAGCTGGCTTTTGTCTGGCGCGGCGATATCTGGGTGGCCAGCAGTAGTGGAGGACGGGCCTACGCGGTGACGACCCACGCGGAGTACGATGCCTATCCCGTGTTCTCGCCCGATGGCAAGTGGATCGCATTTCAGAGCAACCGCACGGGATCCTCAGATATCTGGGTGGTACCGACCGAGGGGGGGACGCCCAAGCAGCTCACGATTGCCGGAGGCCGGGAGTCGCTGAGTGACTGGTCGCCCGATGGCAAGAGCCTGCTCTTTGTCAGCCAGCGCGACACGCCCCACGACTCGATCTTCTCGCTTGATCTCGCCACCCTGCGCTTCACCAAGCTCACGGAGGACTTCAAGAGCATCAACCGCCCCACGTACTCCTCAGATGGCAGCCGCCTGGCCTACGAGCGCAACGGCTTCCCCTGGACCCGTCCCCGCTACAGTGGCTCCGGCGCGGCGCAGCTCTGGACGCTGGACACCAAGACCGGGAAAAATACGCCCCTGGCGGATGATGGCCGCCAGCATCTCTATCCCCGCTTCCTGCCGGATGGCAAGAGCCTGGTCTGTGTCACGTATGGCGACGAGAGCCCCAGCGTGACTCTACTCGGGAAAGTCCCCACCAAGCTCGACGATAACCCCAAGCGCACGCCCAATCTCTGGGTCTTTCCCGCCGAAGGCGGCGGCAAGCCAAAGCAGCTCACACAGTTTGTCGGCAGTGCCGTTCGCTTTCCCACGGTCGCCCGCAAGTCTGGCGACATTGCCTTTGAGCACGGCACGGATCTCTATCTGCTCAAGGCCGGGGCAAAAGAGCCGCAAAAAATCTCGCTTCTCTGTGGCGGCGATGACAAGAGCAACTCGGAGCAGCGCTCTGTGATCAACAGCAACGAAGTCACAGAGGCCGAGATTAGCCCTGATGGCAAGACCTTTGCCTTTGTTTTAAAAGAGGAGCTCTGGACGATCCCCGTCGAGAAAGCCAAGGGGCGCAACGCCGACGAAGCCACGCGGCTGACAACCTACCCCGGCACGGATCACGATATCAACTGGAGCAAGGACGGCAAGACGCTCTTTTTTGTCTCGGATCGCAACGGCAACGAGCGTGTCTTTGCCATGGAGGTAGCGACCAAGGCGATCAAGCCGATCTGGACCGGAAAGTCCGATGCCAAGAGTCCCACGATCTCCCCCGATGGCAAGCTCCTAGGTTTCTGGGTCGCAGGCAAAGAGGAAGAAGGAGCCGGATTCTACACCAGCCCAACCGATCTATCGTCGCCGCCCAAACGCGTGCTCGCCATTGCGGGGGATAGTCAGAATATGTTCTCCTGGTCACCGGACATGCGCTGGCTGGCCTTCACCCGGCGGGGGCGAGAGTCCGGGGGAACCAATCTCTATATCGCCAAGGCCGATGGCACCAACCCGATCAATGTGACCCGGCTCAATGCCTTCCATAGCGAGCCGACTTGGTCTGCCGACGGGCGCTATCTCTACTTTTCCAGCAACCGCGACGGCGGCGGCGGCCTCTGGGCGCTTCCGCTGACCCGCGAGGAGGCACGCACCGCAGAGCTGGAGCTTAAGTATATCAAGCCCGGTGAGCCCGTCCAGGTGACCATTGACTTCGAAGACATCCACTACCGCCTGCGTAAGCTCAGCGGCCAGAACCCCGACGATGATCTCCAGGCTGTAGACTCCGATGGTGCGCTTTATTTTCTCTCGGGGGGGAATCTTTTCTCCGCTTCCTACGATGGCAAAGATACCCGCCAGCTCACGTTTACGGGAGGCCTGGGCAACCTGCGCCTGAGTGCTGCAGGCGATACGGCCTATTTCTCCCGAGGGGGACAGCTCTTTACCCTCAAGCCTCGCGTTCCTGGAGCGCAGCCGAGCCTCGTTGGCTTTAGTGCAAGCTACATCCAAAACCTTCGCGCTTTGCGACAGGCCGCTTTCAACCAGCTCTGGCGTAGCTACAACACCCGCTTCTACGATCCGAACTTCCATGGCCGTGACTTCACCGCCCTCAAGGCACTCTACGAGCCGATGCTGGAGAGCGTGGGGACGCGTGAGGAGATGGCAAATCTGGGAAATCTGCTGCTTGGGGAGCTGGAGGCGAGCCACTCAGAAGTGAGCCCTGCCCCCGGAAGCATTATTGGCCCTAGCTCCGCTCAGCTCGGGGTGTACTTTGACTATAGCTATATCGGGCCAGGAATTCGGATCAAGGACATCCCCAAGCGCGCTCCGGGCAGCTATGAAAAGACAAGGCTCAAGCCCGGTGAGTATATTCTTGCGGTAGATAACGTGGATGTCACGCTGAGCGAAGATCTCTACAAAGTCCTCAATGATAAAGGCGAGCGCGACTTCACCCTGCTGGTGAATGACAAGCCTAGCCGCGAGGGAGCCCGCACCGTGACCTACAAAGCGGTGAGCGGCGGCGAGTGGAGCGACCTGCACTACCGCAACCGGATCGAGTCCCGCAGCAAGCTCGTCGAGCAGCAGTCCGAGGGGAAAGTGGGCTATGTCCATATCTCGGGCATGGGCGGCTCCAACCAGCAGCAGTTTGTCCGCGAGTTCTATGAGTGGGCGGAGGGCAAGGACGCGATGATTATAGATGTCCGGGAGAATGGTGGGGGCAATATCGGCGACACGCTCATCTCCTGGCTTGGCTTCAAACCCTATGCCACCAACTCGCCACGCGGCGGCTACGTTGTCCCTGCTCCGATTCTAGAGGGCCGCCAGCCATGGAACAAGCCCATTGTCGTGCTCATGGGCGACTCCTCGTTCTCCAATGCGGAGATGTTCCCCTACGGCATGCGCGCTACCGGCCTCGCCAAGCTGGTCGGTGAGCCCACCCCGGGCTACGTCATCTGGACATTTGGTCTAGGGCTGGTGGATGGCACAGGCGCTCGCATGCCGTTCCAGGGAGTCTGGCGCACCAATGGGACATCGCTTGAAAATACCGGAGAGAAGCCCGACTATCTCGTCCCCTGGAGCACGCCCGAGTACTTCGCGGGCAAAGATCCCCAGCTTGAGAAAGCGATCTCACTCCTCAAAAAATAAGAAAACCCCTCCTCCGGGTGCCCTTTGGGCGTTTGGGAGGAGGGGCAGGGGAGGAGGGGAAGTGCCTAGAGCTTCAGGCCCTTGGGCAGGATCACGCTATCAATCACGTGGATCACGCCATTGCTACCGACGATATCGGTCTTGACCACTTTGGCCTTGTCCACCGTCACGCCACCCTTGGTACCCACGGTGATCGAAGCGCCGTTCACGGTCTTGACCTTGGTGCCACTCTTGAGCTTGACCACATCCGCGGCCATGACTTTACCCGCCACGACATGGTAGGTCAGAACGGCCTTCAGCGCTGCCGGGTTCTTGCCCAGCTTGTCGAGAACCGACTTCGGCACCTTGGCGAAAGCGGCGTTCGTCGGCGCAAAGACAGTGAACGGGCCTGTGCCACTCAGGGTCTCGGCCAGACCAGCGGCCTTGACGAGAGAAACCAGGGTCGAGAAGTCCGCATTCCCTGCGGCGATCTCAACGATGGTCTTATCCTGTGCAAGTACGGGACGCATCGGGGCAAGAGCGGCAAGCGCAAGCGCGGCCAGAACGAAATACTTTTTCATGGGAACATCTATCCTTAGAACTTGGTTTGAGATTTTGTGGGAGGACGCACTCCTCCCAATCTGATACTCCTAACACCACTCTTTTTTTCTTGTTCCCAGTATTTCAAAATATTTCGCAATCCTTGCAAATTCACTCCTTAGAGACAAAAATAAACCCGACCCTCAGTCTGAGGGTCGGGCTTCCACCACGTCCGATGGAGAGTGAAAAGGAGGACATGCGCTGGTTATTAGTACGATTGTCTCCCCAGAATTGTTCCACTCTGCAGAAAAAAACTTATAGACCGGAGTACTCTCCTCCCCCAGAAACACGGGGCCTTACTAAAGTCACGGCGCGGCAGACGGTGGCGATGTTACGGCTAGCTAGGCTTTACGCGAGAGGAACATGACCTCGATCTCGTCCCAGTCTAGGGTGCGGCGGGCCCAGCGGCCTGCCGTGCCCCCCCAGGTATGCTCCACATGGAGTCCGGCAGCCTCGTGCATCTTGACTAGCTCGGGGACGATATAGTGCCGTCCTTGCAGCTCGCCAGAGTCATCTCCGGGCCAGGTTTCTATCATGGTCAGCGGGTCGAGGGTGGTCTCCGTACCGGCTCGTCGGATGGTGCGGTAGCCATTGAGTGTGGTGAGCAAGAACGGCGCGCCCGGCTTCAAGCTCGCGGCGATATGGCGCAGAACCCGCACATTGTCTTCATCGGTCTGGAGCAAGGCAAAGGCTCCCTCACAGAGGCATACGGCGGCATCAAAGGCTAGTGGGCGCACAAAGTCACGGGCATCGGCGAGCACAAACTCGGCACTCTCGGTCAGCTTCTCGGCGGCGGCACTCTCTTGGGCAAACTCAATAAACTTCTCCGTGAAGTCAACGCCCGTCACATGAAAGCCACGACGTGCCAGCTCTAGCGCGTGCCGTCCGGGGCCACAGCCCATGTCCAGAACCCGCGCGCCAGGCGCAAGGTCACAGACATCCAAAACAAAATCCACCTCGGCCAGCGTGTGCTGTGTGAATCCCTCGGTTAAGTAGCGCTCTGGCCCAAGGGCCTCAAAAAATCGTTTCCAGTCGTTCATGCTCAGAGGCTATTATAGCGCGTTGCGCTCCCAATCTTTACTAGGGGTACACTGCGATAATGGTCAACCTTAGAACCATACTCAAAAAAGCAAAGCGTCGTGGTGGTTTTCTGCTCGGTTTGAGTCTCGTTTTTATGGGCCTGAGGCTTTGTCAAATGATGCTGTATGAAAGTAGCATCGGGCTGTGCCAGGATGAAATACTTGTTTCCACAAGCTCACTAAATGAAGACACCCTCCAGATTATCCAAAGTGGAAATCACATCGTCGGCCAAATCAACACGATGATAAAATGAAATCCAAAGACGGGAGCCCCTCATGACTTTAGATCGCATTACGACGAATACAGATCGTATGAATGGACAGCCTTGTATTCGCAATCTACGCCTCACTGTCCGTCGTGTTTTAGAGGTTCTAAGTACCTACCCTGATCGGGCAGAACTGTTGCAGGAATATCCTGAACTTGATGAGGAAGACATTCGACAAGCTCTTCTTTTTTCTGCCACACGTCTGGAAGATCGTGTGATTTCTTTAGTCCCATGAGACTTTTGCTGGATCAGGGGCTTCCTCGGCGTAGTGCGGAGTTATTGCGCTTAGAAGGATTTGATGTTCTTCACACCGGTGAGATTGGAATGTCAGAAGCTCTTGACGAAGAGATTTTGGCACGAGCACATCAAGAAGAGCGTACTATTGTCACCCTAGATTCTGATTTTCATACACTCCTCGCACGGTCAAAAGCCAGCGCCCCTTCCGTTATTCGTATTCGTATACAAGGCCTAAGAACGGAACAAATGGTCGTGCTGATTCCACAAGTTCTGGAAGCAATCTCCGAGGAACTAGCCCGAGGCGCAGTTGCTAGCATTGATGAAACCTTAAAGATTCGGGTGAGAAAGCTTCCGCTTTAATTTCTTCCTGTGGGCTCTTCGGTCATCTGTAGATAGCTTTGGTAGCGTCGGGGGCTGACACGTTTTTCGTCTAGGGCGGCGCGGACGGCGCAGCCGGGTTCGGTTCGGTGGCGGCAGTTGGCGAACTTGCAGTAGCCCATCAGGGGCGCGAGCTCGGGGAAGCAGAAGGCGACATCTTCGGGGAGCAAGTCCCAGAACTCCACTTGGCGCAGGCCCGGTGTGTCTGCGACCCAGCCCCCAATCTCTAGTGTCAGTAGCTCCGCTTGCACGGTTGTGTGCCTGCCGGCGTGGGTAATCTCGCTCGTCTCGCCCACTTTCAGGCGCAGGCCCGGCTGGACGGAGTTGAGGAGCGAGGACTTTCCCACTCCCGACGGCCCACAAAACGCGGAGAGGCGGCCCTTGAGCTTGGCACGGAGCGCCTCAATACCCTCACCGGTGATCCGACTCGTGGTGATAATCTCGTAGCCAATCTCACGGTACTCGGCCAGGGCCTCGCTCAGCTCTGCGGGATCGGCGAGGTCGGCTTTATTGAGGAGAATCAGGATATCTAGCTCACTGTCCTCGGCGAGTACGAGAAAACGATCCAGCTTGAAGAGATCGGGGCGTGGCTCGGCGGCGGAGAAGACAATCACGGCCAGCTCTAAGTTCGCCACTAAAGTCTGGCGCTCGCGCTCGTTGCCTGAGCGGCGTACCAGCGCTCGACGACGAGGTTGCACGACCTCAATCACGCCCTCGGTGCCTGACTCGGAGACCTCGATTTCGACCCGATCTCCCACCGCGATAGGGTTGGTCTCCGCCAGTTTTTTCGTCTTCTCTACTCGCCGGACATGGCTTGCTGTCTCGGAGTAGGTAAAGCGCTTCTTCAAGTTTCCCCGCAGGCGGCAAGGCAAGATGCGCCCCGTATCGGTCTGCACCGAGTAGAGACCTCGTCCCGCGCGAATCACGATACCCTCACTCAATCATTGGTTCCCTCACTCCACTTATCTAAAGGGTAGTATAGCCCCATGTTCACGATAAAGGAAACAACGGCAGATGTGCTGATTGCCCTGCGCTGGCAAGTGCTCCGTCCGGGCCGCCCGGAGAGCACCGCACGCTTCGCCGAAGACGAGGCAGAGGGCAGTGCACACTTTGCGGCAATAGATGCGTCAGGGTGTGTGGTTGGCTGTGCCACGGTGATCGAAAAAGAGGGCCGCTTGCAGCTCCGTGGCATGGCGACGGCTCCTGAGTGGCAGGGCAAGGGGGTGGGGCGGGCGGTGCTGGAGGCAGTGCAGGCGCACGCGAATCAGCGTGGCCTGCCTCTCTGGTGCAACGCCCGCGTGAGCGCCATGGGGTTCTACGAAAAATCCGGCTGGCAGACGGAGGGGGCTATTTTTGATGTACCTACGGTCGGCCCCCATGTGACAATGACTTGGAGTGGCTAGTTTAGAGTCGTGTTGACTTTCTGGAACGACATGATCTGGTAGCTTCTATCGGCCATGAACATCAGCACCACTAAGGCCAGCACTACCTCGAAAATAGTGAACATGATTGTCTTATAATCCGTAAGTGTCGGTTTTTATGTACCCTACATTTAGCCTCAGAGCTAACAGATTCTTACCCTCGCTGGGTATTCTCTTTAGGTTCAGAAAGGAAACGATACTTTGGAAAAACATCCTCTTTATGGGGCGGGTGCGGCAGTCCCCAGTGCACCTTACACGCCTGCGGTGCGTGTGGGCGATATGGTCTTTATCTCCGGGCAGCTCGGGCTAGACCCGGAGACAAAGCAGCCTCACGCGGAGTTTGCCGTACAAGTCGAGGGCGCGATTGCGGGAATTAAGGCCTTGGTTGAGGCCGCAGGTGGCTCGCTGGACAATATCGTCAAGACCACGATCTTTCTCTCAGGCGATATGAGCCGCTTTGCGGAGCTCAATGCAATCTATGCAGCGCACTTTAGCGAGGGCGTCCGACCGGCGCGCTCGACTTTTGCGGTGGCGGCGCTTCCCTTGGGAGCACTCGTGGAGATCGAGGCGATTGCCGTTCTCTAAGCTCCCCTTTTCTCCGCAGTAAAAATCCTGTCTCATTCTGCCGAAAATCTTTGCCAGTGGCAGAATGAGACTAACTCAAACAATTGATACCCGGCAGCAGCAGACCCAGCGGATAGACCCCCGCCAGATCCTTGCCAGCGAGATTCTCGCCTGGACAACCGAGGAGCTGGAGGTGGCGCTGGAGCGGGAGCTGGCGGAAAATCCGGCACTGGAGACGCATGAGAGCGAGGCACTCTCGGGGCTCTCCATCAATCCGTCGTCGGGTGAGTCTCCCCCCTTAACCGTGGCCATCGGGGGCAAACAAAATGAGCTTCCCGCCTCCGCAGAGCGCACACAGCCAATTCTACAAATGATGGGCGGTGGTCTTGATGATGAAGACCCAATGGAGCGTGTGGCCTACAACCTGACGCTACGAGAGCATCTGCGAGCCCAAGTGGGCCAGGTGCGCGGTGAGGTCTCCGAGGAGGTGCTACGCTATCTAATTGAGAACGTGGACGACCGTGGCTATCTCGTGGCCGAGAGCGACGAAGTCGCGGAGCGGTTCCGGCTGTCACGCGCCCAAGTGGAAGCCGCCGTAAAAGCACTTCAGAAAATGGACCCGGCAGGCGTGGGAGCGCGCGAGCTAAAAGAGTGTCTCCAGCTCCAGATTGACTACTTGGACCAGGCAGGCGAGGGCAACCCACTTGCCCGCCGCGTCTTAACCCGCTGCTGGGACGAGCTCGTGGCACGCCGCGAAGACCGAATTGCGACCCGGCTCAAGGTGAGCCCGGCGGAAGTGACGCGTGCGCTACAGTTTTTGCAGCAGGCACTCTCTCCCTACCCGGGAGCACTCTTTCGCCCCAGTGAGCACCGTGGCCAGATCAGCACGCCGCTGGTGCGCCCCGATATTTTGTTTATTCGCACCGAAGCGGGCTTTATTGTCGAGCTAGCGCGTGACTTTGAGCAAGCCGTCTCCGTGGCTCCTCTCTGGAAGCGCCTTGCCGAGGGTGAGGACGGCCACTCTGACGAGGCGATGCGCCGCTATATTCGCGACCATGTAGATCGTGCCCAGAACTTCATGGCTGGAGTCTCGCGCCGGGGCCGAACCCTGCGCGCTATCGCCAAGGAGATTGCCCAGGTGCAGCTCGGTTTTTTAGAGACACGCAACCGTGCGTTTCTGAAGCCTCTCACCCGGCAAGCGCTGGCCGAGAAGCTCAAGCTGGATGAGTCCGTGATCAGCCGCGCGGTGGCCGACAAGTGGGCACAGCTTCCCAGTGGGGAGATTCTTCCTCTGGACGCGTTCTTTGGCAACTCCCAGGCCGTCCGTGAGGCGCTTCTTAACCTGATTTCAGGTGAAGATAGCAACCACCCCTACTCCGACGACGACATCGCGGCAATTCTGACCGAGCAAGGCTTCCCGCTGGCACGTCGCACGGTTGCCAAGTACCGAGGGATCGAGCGCATCCTGCCTGCCCGCCTCCGCAAGCGCAAAGCGGCATAGACTCTCACCAGTAATCACGGGTATCATAGGGGGCTATGCTTTCACTTGATGCCGCGTATCTCGCCCCTAATATCACTCCTGAGCTGGTCGCCCAGCAGACCGAGCGCCTTGCCCTTGCCCACGCTACCCTGACCCAGGGCACGGGTGCGGGCTCTGACTTTCTGGGCTGGCTCGATCCTGCCGCCATGGCCGACGATGCCCTGCTCGATGAGATCGAGGATATCGCCAACGACCTGCGTGCCCGCACCGATGTGCTGATCTCGGTGGGGATTGGCGGCTCGTACCTGGGAGCACGTGCCGTGATTGAGGCGCTAGGGGGAGATCGCACGGTGGAGTTTGCGGGGCAGAATCTCTCGTCGCGCTACCACACCGAGCTTTTGGCGCGGGTGAAAGGCAAGAAGCTGGCGGTCAATGCCATCAGCAAGTCCGGCACCACCACCGAGCCTGCCGTCGCCTTTCGCATCTTCCGTGAGCTGGCCGAGCCGGGCTGCATTGTCGCCACCACAGATAAGCACAAAGGAGCACTCCGAAAAGTCGCGGGCGGCGCGGGCTGGCGAACACTCCCAATCGAGGACAGTATCGGCGGGCGCTACTCGGTGCTCTCTCCCGTAGGCTTGCTGCCCCTCGCCTACGCAGGCATTGACATCCGCGAGCTCCAGCGTGGCGCTATCGCCTGTGCTCGCGCAAGTGCCGAGCCCGACCCCGCCAAGAATCCCATCCTCTTCTACGCTGCCGCACGAAATCTCCTCTACCAGCAGGGCTTTCTGATCGAGGCACTCGCCAGCTTCGAGCCGCGCCTGCACTTTGTTCTGGAGTGGTGGAAGCAGCTCTTTGGCGAGAGCGAGGGCAAGAACAACATGGCACTCTATCCGTCGTCGGTGGAGTTCACCACGGATCTGCACTCGATGGGCCAGTACTTCCAGGAAGGCCGCCGTGCCCTTATTGAGACGTTTCTGATTATCGAAGACGGCGAGCCCTCGCTCACGCTCCCCAAGGGCGACAACGCCGATGAGCTAGGCTACTTAGTGGGCCAGGAGCTGACGGCGATCAACCACGCGGCCTACCAGGCCACCGCGCTCGCCCACCGCGAGGGCGGCGTCCCCAGCCTCACGCTTCGCCTGCCCAAGCTCGATGCCTACCACCTCGGCTTCTTGCTCTACTTCTTCGAGTGTGCCTGTGGCATCAGCGGCTACTTAATGGGCGTGAATCCCTTCGACCAGCCCGGCGTCGAGGCGTACAAAAAGAACATGTTCGGCCTGCTGGCCAAACCCGGCTACGAAGCACTCTCGGGCGAGCTCAAGGCCAAGGTCGGTGCGGCAGGGGACGACGCCATCGTGCGGTTCTAAGATGTTAAACAAATTTTCGCCTTATATGCCCACGGCTAAAGCCGGGGGCATTACGGCTCAGTCTGGTAAAGGACGACGATGAGTAAAGATGCCCGGCAAGGGATGATTCTGGAGGGGCCGCTGGCGCGAGGGGTCTTTCTGGTGGCGATGCCCTCCGTGGCAATGATGCTGGTGCAGACGTTTAACGGCTTTCTGGATCGCTTCTTTATCAGCAAGCTTGGCCCTGATGCGCTGGCGGCAGTGACGGTGTGTACGTCGTGGATGTGGCTACTTCTCGCGGCGGCGATGGCGGTCTCGACCGGCACCACAGCGCTGGTAGGGCGCTTTATTGGGGCGAGCAAGGCACAGGCTCCCGAAGAGTCCGCCCAGTCCCTCCACGATGCCTCCTCGGTGACACGTCAGTCTATTCTTCTCAGCCTTCTGATCTCTATGGTGGTCTGTGCCGTACTCGTGCTGGTGCGTCACCCCCTGCTGATTCTCCAAGGCTTGGATAAAAACGCGATCCCGCTGGCGGAGCCCTACTTACTGGTCATGGCCTTTGGACAGCCTGTGCAGTTTCTGGTGATGATCCTCGGCGGAGTTTTCCGGGGCCTGGGCGACACCACGCGGCCCTTCTACGTGACACTGGGCTCTGTGGGCGTGCATGCGATCGGCAATATGCTCCTGATTCCGCGCATCGGGATTATGGGCGGGGCGCTTGCCATGGTCTGTTCCCAGGTGCTCGCGCTGGCTCTCACGGTCTGGTTCCTGAGGCAGAGCCCAGTCTCGGCGGGCTTAGGTGGCCCCTGGAAGCTCGATGCCACCTGGGCAGGGCGCATCCTCAAGATCGGGCTTTTGGCGGCGCTCCAGCAGCTGATTCGCGTGGGCTCGATGCTGGTTTTTCAGGGCATGATCGCCCGCACCGCCGCCGGTGGCGCTGCAATTGCGGCGCTAGGCGTCGGCCTGCTCTTTGAGAGCATTGCGTTCATGCCGGGCTTTGGCTACTCGATTGCGTCAGCGGCATTTGTAGGCCAGAACTTGGGGGCGGGCAATATCAAGCGGGCTAATGCCGCCGCGTGGGCCGCGACCTGGCAGGCGATTGCCGTGATGAGCGTCATGGGTGTGGTCTGCTATGTTTTCGCCGAGCCCTTTGCCCACTTCTTTCTCCAGCACGGCGAGGATGCCGCCCGGAACGCCAAAGTAGACGAGACGCTGGCTCTCACGGTGTCGTATTTGAAGATCGCCGCGCTCTCTGAGCCGTTTCTCGCGCTCGGAATGGGGCTGATCGGGGCGCTTCAAGGGGCGGGAGAGACTCTCAGTCCCACGGTTCTCACTGCGGTAACCATGGTGCTCATCCGCCTTCCCCTCGCCTGGTTTCTGCTTCAGCACTTCGGCATGACCGGTGCCTGGTGGGCCATGAGCCTCTCGACCATGATCCAGGGAATCTGCACGATCTTCGTCTTCCGCCAGGGCCGCTGGCGGAAGATTAAAGTTTAGCCTACTCCGCGTGGCGTTTGTGGAACTCTTCGAGGCGGCGGACGGTGCCCACGGACTGGCGGCGGCGCTGACAGGCTTGCTCCAGCTTCATGACCAGCAGCTCAAAAACATCGATGCCTGGCATGTTCTTCTCGATATAGTCAAACGCGCCGCGCCGCATGCACTCCACTGCATTGGCGACATTTCCGTAGGCGGTCAGCACGATCACCTCGGTGAAGACATCGCGTGAGGCGGCTCCCTCCAGAACGTGCATCCCTGAGTTTGGGTCGCCCATGTTCATGTCCGTCACCACAATGTCGTAGGGGTGCTCGACTGTCTTGAGGGCATTGAGCCCCTCAGCTTCAGAGCCCGCCGTTGTCACCGCATAGCCCTCACGCTCCAGCCGCCGGGCCAGTGCCGCTCGAACCTCATCTTCATCATCTACCACTAATATTCGAATCATAGCTCGCTATTTTACCCCTTTTTGTGACTTTAAGGGCAACGCGATCTCAAAGAGCGCCCCCTGACCTTCCGCGCCCGTCTCGATAATACCACCGTGGTGCGCCTCGATAATGCCCTTTACAATCGCTAGCCCCAGCCCCATACCCCGTGCCCGCGATGTCACAAAGGGGCGAAAGATTCTTTCTTTCTCGCTTAGGGGGATTCCGGGGCCATTGTCTTGAAATGTGAGAAGGGCATAGTCACTGCGATGAAGTGCCATACGAATCGGGAGCAACTCACGCCGCGAGACCTTTCGGCTTGTCACGATGAGTGTCCCTCCGCCTTTCGCCTCCATAAACGTGACCGCGTTCTCAATCAGCTCCGAGAAGGCCCGCTTGAGCTTGGCACCATCGGCGAGAACGGGCAGGGGTGCTGCGGCGAAGTTGCACTCCAGAGTGACCACACTGCGCCTGGGAAAGGTCTCCGTGAGGGCGGCTTGTACCAGCTCTGTCGCGTCACCGGGAGTAGGGGCGAGGTTGCCCGCACGGACAAAGTCCCGGAACTCGGCCAGGAGCTCCTCTAGCCGAAAAATCCCCCGCTTCATCCCCTCGACCAGAGGCTTGACCTCGCCGCCACTCTGCGCCACGTACTCCAGCTCATTAAGATCGCCTTTAATGGCAAAGACCCGGTTGCCGATCATGTGGCTCGACATCGCGCTCATCTCGCCCCAAGTGGCCATGCGCTCGGACTGCATCAGGCGGGCAAAGAGCCGCGCGTTGTCCATCGCTGCCCCGACTTGGGCCGCGATCATCAGCAGCGCCTCCTCTTCAGCATCCGTGAAGTCATTAGGGAACCAGGGCGAGCTGGACTCTTTGCGAATGACCCGGAGCACCCCAACCGTGCCCGCCACCGACGGAATCGGGACTCCGAGAAACGCCCGCATCTCATCCAGATCGCGCACCACGGCGCTGGTCTCGGCCACCATGCCCGTCTGACCATTGCCCAGCGCGTACTCTTTGCGCGCAGGCCGCACGCCCTTGCCACGGGTGGCGGCGAGAGTCAGGTGCTGGTTGGCCTGGTCTAAAAAATAAAGCGAGCACTCCTCGGCGCGGAGCACCTGGCTGGTGATCTCCACGACGCGCTCTAGCATCGCCTCGGAGTCCGCCGTCCCCGAGAGCTCTTTGCCGATCTGAACCAGCGCCGCCTCACGCTCTCTTAAATCATCCATCGAAAGCCGGAGCGCCGCCAAGTCTGCGAGCGTTTGGGCAAAGGCCTCCTGCTCTTCCGTGAAGGCATCCACCCGGTCGGACTCCAAGTTTAGCACACCTCGGACACGCTCATCGCGCTCTAGGGAGATGGGCACGGCCAAAACCGAGCGAATTCCGGGGAAGAAAGAGACATAGCCCGGAACATCGGCAGGGGCATCGGCGACCCGTACGGGAGCGCCTGTGCGGGCCACTAGCGACGTGATCGTGCTGGTGCGGTCTTTCTCTGAGAGACGGTTTTGCCGTGCTTCATCGGTCCAGCCCGCCCCCGAGGTCGCCAGTAGAACCAGCCCGCCCGCCTCTGCCTCCGCAAGTGCGACAAAGGCACGTGTGGCTCCCGTTGCCTTGGCAGCCTCTAAGACGTAGTGCTCCAAAAGCTCGTGCGCTGTCCAGTTTGCCACGGCGGCATGAGAAAGCTGTGTGACATGTCGCAAAGAGAGAGGCATCGCGGCGTCAGTATACCCTGCAAACTAAACATCCTCATGCTACAATGACTACTCGGTTGCTTCGGGATAGTGAAGCACTCCATGATGGGACGTTAATTTGCAAGGTTCGGCGAGAGAGGCAGCGTTTGCTCGGTTGCGGGCGTTCGCAGATAAGCTGGTAGGGAGGGACGAAGTACTAGGGGCATTGGTGCGTGCCACCTGTGCCTCACGCCTGGTTACCTTGCATGGCGATGCTGGTGTGGGTAAGACCACTCTCGTCCGTGCCGCCGCACAGCGCCTCGCGGAGGCGGGAGCGTTCCCCGCGGGAGTCTTCTGGGTGAGCCTACGCGGAGTCACCCGTGCCCGTGCTGTGCAAGAGGTCCTCGCCCAGCATGTTCCGACGGGCAGTGAGAGTGCTCTTTTTATCCTAGATGGCCTGGAAACCTCGCTTGCCCCTGGCCTCCTAGAGCGCTTCCCCTCACTCCATCTCTTGGTGACCGCACGCACCGCCCTGGGCCTGCCGCAAGAACACACCCTAGAGCTCCCTCCCCTCTCTTTTAGCGATGCTCGTCGGCTTCTCGTCGGCTGGACACGCACGGAGCTCGACCCTGATGAGAGCGCCTCGCTGGCCCGCCTGCTGGACGGCAATCCACAGACCGTCCGACTCACGGCAGCGCTTCTGGAAACCGAGCCCCTCTCTGCGCTTCGTGTCCGCCTGGAGACGCAGCTCACCGCTCTGACACTGCACGGGGGAGGCACCACCCCGCTAATCCTCACCCGCGATCTCCTTCTCGACCGCCTGCCTGAGGGAGTGGGGCGCTTACTAGGCGTGCTCTCGCTCTTTGCCACGGGCGCACAAGCAGAAGACCTTGAAGTAAGCTGGGGCAAGGGCTGGCAGCGCTCAATGGACGTCCTCCTGCGCTCCGGCCTCGCCACCGAAGAGGAAGACCGCTACCAGGTGGCCGTAGACCTCCCTCAGCCACCACAAGCCGCACTGGGGCCCACGGGCGTTCTCTTGGCTCTTGCTCTCAGTCATCTGCGCAACCACCAAACCGATCCCGCCTTTGATCTCGCCGAACGAGGGCTTTCCGTCGCCCGCACCGCGCAGAACCGCGAGGGGTTTGCCTGCGCCTTGCTCGTCCTCGGGCGCATCACGCTTGTCGAAGATCCCGCACGGGCCGCACTTTTGTTGGAAGAGGCCGCGACCCACTTTGGTAACCTCAACGACTCCCAGAACCAGGGCACCGCGCGCCACTGGCAAGGAGCCGCTTTCAGCCATATAGATGAACCCGAAGCCGCTCTTGGGGCCCTCTACGAAGCGCAGAAAACCTGTCGTGTCTCTGCTCTTGCGGGGCTTTTCGAGGAGATTCAGACCAAGCTCACCGGCCACGGCGGCGGCTCGCTCCTAGCCGCCCTGGAGCTCGATGCTGCTGGGGTACGCGAGCATGGCCTACTCGCCGCCCGCCTCAAGCTCGGCCTTCCTGCGAAGTAGCTAGCCAAGCCGCTGTAAGAACCAGAAGGCCCCGAGCAGGATCACGGTGACACAGCCCGCCGGGCTTGGCGAGAAGCGTGTCCACCCCAACGGCCACAATCGAGAGCGCGATTAGCGGCTCGACAGCGCTCGGGGCTGCATCGTGTCGCTGCCAGCCGATCTGCGATCCGCATGCGCGTATTTATCTAAGAACCTGTGTAAAAACCTCTATTTTTCGGGCGTCGGCTCCCATTTCACATGACCATCGGCATAGACCACGGCGCGACCTCCGGGGCTCGGAATGTAGCCCATCGCCGTCTCAGCGGGCTTCTCAATCTTGCTCAGCTCCAGCGGGCCTTTGTAGGTGTAGACAAAGTCCGCAATCACGTCGTTGCTTTTGATGTAGGGATAGATCGCCTCTTTGACATTGCTTGGATCGTGCGGGAAGTTCTCGTCGTAGTCCTGGGCGTACATCATCAACCCTAGCCCTGTCTGCTTGGCATTGCTGATGGCCAGCTCGCGCATCATCTTCTCAAACGCCACCCGATCCAACGACGCAATCGGAGCCGCGTAGAGCGCGTCGTCGTGGGTATAGAGCACGGCGGAGAGATCACGGAGGAGCTCGACACTTTGCGAGTCCGCTTCGGCTGCGACCAGAGCGCGGGTAAACTTCTTCTCGGGGCCAGGCTCGCTTGCCTCCAACCAAAGTGCCGTTGTGTCTGCGCTACGTCCCGCCCCTCCGGTGAGCTTGGCCGTGTCTGCCGCAATCGCTAAGGGAGATTTTGGCTTCGTATCCACCTGGGAGAAAGGAATATGATCTTGTGGCTTTTCTTTCAGCGCTGTCACCTGTGTCTCACTGAGCCGTACCGCGTACCAGTGATCCTCACGCAGTGGCTTTTCCTGGCCCACGACACGCCGGAAAGAAGTATCCATAAAGAGCAGGCTCTTACGGTCCGCACTCAGCCCACTCGGAAACAACGGATTCCCGCCCCCTATCGTAAACATAGGACCAAAAACGCCCTCGGATGAGAGAAAGCAATACCGTTTAGTTGGCTCGAACTCTGCCCCGATTTCCTGGCAAAGTAGCACAGAAATACCAGGAAGGTTCTGAATGCTTAGCATTTTATTCGTCGGCGGAGTCAGCCAGCGAACGGCGCTACGATCTACGTCCACAAGTCCTAAGGTATGGGACGGCATAGATTTCTCATCTAAAAGAGTAGGACCACTTACTTGTTGGAGAATGGCTTTCTTTGACTCTGGAAACCAGATAGCTCCGCCCATATGGTGCTGGATTCCCTTTACACTGTCGTCTTGCACACGGTAAAAGAGCTTGGTCGTGCGGCGGAGCGCGTCGTAGAGCCAGAGTTTTTGTTCTCCATAAGGCTCTTTGATCTCGTCGGTGGGCTCGGGACGCAGATCTTGGGTGATAAGGGCATAGCGGCCCATTGGCGCGGGGACAATCTCCTCGATCTTGCCCGTCAGCACAGGCTCGATCTTGCCGATGAGATAGGCGTTGGTCTTGGTGATGACGATGCGCGGCGGACGCGAGCGGCCCTGGCGGTGGGCGAGGGTGGCGGTGGCTGTCAGCGCGACGGCCCCCAAACCGAGAT
>Ga0315904_10003169_pt1 | contig 24614 bp, 9 predicted proteins | sample LakEriMetagenome_6_FD_203529 | JGI IMG/M metagenome (GOLD analysis project Ga0315904, IMG submission 203529) | Freshwater fungal communities from buoy surface, Lake Erie, Ohio, United States - Buoy 12 MA120 | ecosystem: Environmental > Aquatic > Freshwater > Lake | place: USA: Lake Erie, Ohio... | reverse complement strand
AGGGCAGGAGATTAGGCAGGGCAGGGGCAGGGGCAGGGGCAGGGCAGGGGGTAAGACTAAACCCCCCTATTGCTAGGGGGGTTAGTCTAGGGGGGTTTTAGCCTAAGTATTTTTTGCTATTGTTTAGCAATTCACTTAGTTTTGCTTGCCAATAGTCAAGGGTCGCCTTTTGGTTCGCCTGTTCAACTCTCTCTAAGTTAGTTTTGTAAATCTTATAGGACATAACTACTAACTCAGTCATAAGTGGCAAGGCGTAAGTTGTTGCCATAGTGTCGTTGATTACCTCGTTTATTAGGTTTTCAACCTGAATGTCTAGGTGAGTGCTAGGGTCCAGCTTCAAACTCTCTCTAACTGACTTTACTAGTTGGCTTCTTAGTTCCTGATTTTCCATTTTGTAGCCTTTCATTTTTTTAGGTTAGGCAATTTACCTAACTAAGATAATTGAACCAAATTTTTTAGGTTTTAGCAAATTTATTTAGGTATTTTTTGATAACAGCTTCATAACAAAATTAGATTTGTTTTTTGAACATTTGTTCGGTTTTTGGAAACAATTTTGAAAGTGCCAAAAAGCAAGCACTGCCCGATCGCAGGCCAAAGTCAAAATTCATTAAGGTATCATTTTTAAATAAAGTACATAAACTTAGCACGAAAAGATGATACAATAGACTCATGTCCAGACGTCTAGCTAGAGAGCTTCCTCTCCCTCAATCAGAAGTACTCCTACTTCAAACCTTAGATCGACGTCAACTCCTGACTAGGGTTCATGCATTATATAATGAAGGCTGGACTCTTTCAGCCATTGGGTCAGCGTTCACCCCACCAAAAGGACGTTCAACAGTCAAGGCCTGGGTTGATCAAAATCACACATCTTCTCCTGTCGACGTCCCTATTCCTAGCCCTACTCACAAAACTCCCAAAAACGGCTACCAACGTCTAACCCCCAAATCCCCCGGTGTTCCTCCGATCACCGCTGAAGAACTCCGACGTCTAGCCCCCATAGCCAAACAGTATCGATCTCGAACTCCAAGCAGTTCTCGACCTGCTATTGCAAACGCCCTTATGGATCAAATCGTCAAAGATCTTCGGGCCAATAACGTCTCCATCGCTGATATTGCTCGAGCAGCTGGAGTTACCCATAGAGCAATTGCCAAACGTTTAGGTAGACTAGGACTATGAAAATAATTCACGATGTATTCCCCGCTCACGTTGCTCTCGCAGCTCCAAACATGTTCCCCGACGTCCACCAAATTACGTCTTACCCAAATCCTCAAGGAACCTACTACGTTCAGACAGCCAGAGTAATCGTTACCACAACAAACATTACGATTGCAGCCGATTCCCCAGAAGGTCCTCAGATCATCTTTAACGAACGTTACACACTCTTTGAGAAGTCTACCTCTCCAACCGGAGAAACCGACTCCTACGTTGTTACAGAGTCCGGAAAGATGATAGTTTACAAGAAGGACGTTAACTGCGGATGTGGCTCACGTCTACGTTCTTGGAACCCATACCGAACTCTACAATCGAATCGAGACCCAATTGCTTGACAACCCATACATAACGTTCATTATCCTAGCTTTATCAACGTTTAGACTTTCACGTTTGTTCACTACCGACGTTATTTTTGACGCATTACGTCAACGAGTTTGGAAGCGTTTTCCACCTTCAACCACGCTAGGGTACTTCTTTACATGCGACTGGTGCATGTCTATTTGGTTCGGATCACTTATTGTAATTTCATATACAATAATACCAACGGTAACTTTGATTTGTGCACTCCCACTTGCCTTGTCTGCGGTTGCCGGGATTCTGGCCGCACGTGTCTAGCCATGGCAACGTTCCGCTACTAATGACAGGAGCAAATTTTGGGACTATTTAGTCGTAATCAGGACAAGAAACCTTCACAGCCGGGTCAGCGGAGACTTCGAGCTACTTCAGCAAACGACAGATCAATCATTACCCCATCCGGACTCCCGTCAAATTCAGTTTTTCTAAACCCAAACTATTCTCCTGCAGAATCTCTACCATATTCCGCCCTACGTCCACTTACTGCAGCTGCAGTTCAGGTTCAACTTAATGACCGAGGCGAAGCAGAACGCTTCCGTAGCCGCAGAACATCCACTTCTTCTTCCTGGCAGACAGATGCTTGGGAGTATTATGACGCTATTGGCGAGATCAAGTACGCTTTTAACCTAGTTGCCAGCGTTGTTTCACGTATTCGCCTATACGCAGCCATCGTTGAGAACCCAGCAGAGACTCCTATGCCAGTAAGAATTGCTGGAAACGTTCCTGCAGACCTCGCAACGGCCGCAGAACGGGCTCTACAGCGTCTTGACTCGGCATACGGAGGTCAAGCCGGTCTTCTGAGAGACGCCGCCCTAAACCTTGCAGTGACCGGAGAATGCTATTTGGTACAATCTCCAGCAAAAGCCGGTAGCAAAATTGCAGAATCGTGGGATATTCGATCCGTTGACGAACTTAGCGTTGACTCAAAGGGCAACTACTTAATTGCTGGACGTCGAGAGTATAATCAAGGCCAGTCCGCAATGGGATCAACTAACAGAAACATCATAAAACTTCCGCCAAACGCCTTTGTTGGACGTATTTGGCGAGCTCACCCACGTTTTTCTGATGAAGCTGACTCGAGTTTAAAGGGTCTTCTTGATCTTTGTGCAGAATTGCTGTTGTTAAACCGCACATTCCGTGCAACTGCGCGTTCCAGACTGAACGCTGGTGCGCTCTATCTGCCTGATGGCCTGTCCGTAGCCGCAACTCCGGACCCTAACTACCCATATGAAGACGCTGACGGTCTATATTCTGACCCAACGCCTGAAGAATTGCAAGATGAGTTCGAAGATCAGCTCATTGACGCAATGACTACACCAATTCGCGATGAAGATTCCGCATCCGCTGTTGTTCCGCTGATTATTAGAGGCCCTGCAGACCTTGGAGACAAGATTAAGCAGTTCAAGTTCGAACGTAGCTTCGATCCAGCCCTAGCAGAGCGCTCAGACCGCGTTTTGGAGCGAATTTTGCAAGGAATCGACGTTCCTAAGGACGTTGTTACCGGTCTTGCCAACGTAAAGTACTCAAATGCGATGCAAATCGACGAATCTCTCTACAAAGCACACATTGAACCTCTAATGTTGCTCATTGCAGACGCTTTGACCGTTGTTTACTTGCGTCCTTACCTAGTTGCCAACGGATATAACCCTGCAGACGTTGAAAAACTCGTAATTTGGTTTGACCCAAGCCAAGTTGCTACTCGTAACGACCGTGCAATGGATGCAGATGCTGGATTTGAGAAAATGGCAGTGTCTTTTGAGACTTGGAGACGTGCTCACGGCTTTACCGATCAGGATGCTCCTGGTCCGACAGAGCTTGGTCTACGTCTTCTGATTGAAAAGGGTGTAATTACTCCAGAGCTTACAGAAGCTATGCTTGCTGCCGTTGCTCCAGAGGTTATGCAGGCAGCTAGAGAAGCTCAGCAGTCTAGCAGCGTTGCACCTATGCCTCCAGGCTTAGATCAAATGCTTCAGGGTGGACCTCCGCCTACAGAAGCTCTCGCAGTTCCAGAAGCTGCAGAAGCTCCGCAAGGAGAAGCCCCCGCTCCAGTTGAAGAGGTAGCCCCAATTCAGCTAGCAGAACCTACAACAACCCCATAAGAATAATTAAGGAGAAATGCAAATGCATTTAGACACAATGGAAGGAGCTCCAAGTAAGCAACAGCTTGCTCAAGCTCTGGCTGTGTTGTTATCAGACACAGTAACGTTTAAATTCTTGGCTCACGGCTACCATTGGAACGTCCGAGGCAAGGATTTTCCTCAGTTTCACGATAAGTTTGCTGAGATCTACGAAGAAGCCGATGGCGCACTTGACCCGCTAGCCGAAAACATTCGCAAGCTTGGATTTGATGCACCATTCCTGCTAACCGATTTTGCTATGCTTACCAGCATTGAGCCAATTCCTGTTTCAGCAGATCCAATTGATATGTCAGCAGCTCTATATAAAGCAAATGCTCAGATCATTGCTTGCGTACGCGACACTTTTGTAATTGCCAATGCACTTAACGAGCAGGGCATTGCAAACTTCCTTGCAGAGCGCGACGATGTTCACAATAAGTGGGCATGGCAGTTAGGAACAATCATCGGAGCAGACGCTACCGATGCCGGTGACTTGGGAAAATTTAAGGCTGATCTATCTGTAGAAGCATCGCAAGATGTGATAGAGCAGCCTGCCGAAGAGATTCCTGTTTACGTTTCATTCTCAGACAACAGCTCGTACCCAGCAAAGAGAATCGTATTTTCTAACCAAACAGAAAGAGAGCTTTCTAATACTCTTAGAGAATACAACAGAGAAGTTGGACTATCCGATATGGCTTCAATTCAAACTTTGCGTGCAGTTTATCGCCGCGGAGTTCGAGCATTTGTTGCCAGCGGCAAGCCAGAGTCTGAAAGAGACTCGTGGGCTCAGGCTAGAGTTGAAGCATTCCTAACTTTGCTAAAAGACAAGAAGCCTTCAAACCCTAAATACACTCAGGACAACGATTTACTTCCGCCAGACCACCCGTGCAGATCGACCGACCTTGATCAAGCTCTGACTGCCTCAGTTCTTGCTAGCAGAGATCTTTCAATCTCTATCAAGAAAGAGCATGAATATAACGGGGCAGAGGATGCTATCTATTCTCTGGCCGAATACTCAGGGCTAGGCTACGAAGTTGTTCCTGCATTAAGAGCTGTCTGGAAACGAGGAATCGAAAACTATGAGCCACCATTTGACAGAGCTGTAGAGCTAGTAACAAAACTTTACAACAGTAAAGATTCAGACCTTTTGCCAACTAAATAAGAAAGATTCTAAAGTGAGCAACGAATTCAACCCAATCGATCAGTTTGATGATCTACTTTCTGTAAGTAACCCAGATGAAGTTTCTGTATCCGAACTGATCTTCAACTTAACTCTTGAGCAAAACGCAAGAGTTGACGAGATACGTAGAGTTACAGAAGATCAGCTAGAAGAAGTTGCTATAAGAGCACTGGCTGCCTCTGCTTCTGATGGCCTTACTACCGAGGTTAGATATTTTAACGTTTTTAGAGAACTTGCTCACTTTGTTACTCTTTCTACAGAAGGTCCACGTCCAAATGGTTCTGACAGAAACACCGATCTGCTTCCTGAATATCACCCAAGCTCGAGCGCAGAAATCACTCTAAGCGTTTCTGAGTTTAGAGAAAAGCGCGGAGAATGGTATGCCGCAGATCCTAGAATTGAAGACGATGAAGTTAGATCACTGGTTGCATCTGTTTACAGTTCAAATCCTTTTGAAGTTCAATTTCAGCACGCCTATGCAAGACTCTCGGCTCTCCCTGCGGGGTCAGTTCCAAGGGATCTACTTCTTAGCCCGATCACAGCTGGTTTATGGGGGAAACTAAAAGGACTATTTAAGTCTTCAGTATTTGCTGGTAAGAACTCGAGCTACTGGCGTTCGCTTCGTGCAAAGCGTCAGCTTCGTGACTCTAAGGGTCGCTGGATTGAAATGGGCGGTGGGGGAACAGTAAATGTTAAATTCCCTACCGGAAAAATTCAAAGCGTACCTGGACGTGTAGCTGGCTACTCTACAGAACAGGGTTTCATAGATTTTGAAATTAAGGGAGTTCCTGGACTAAAGGATGGAATTTATAGAATTCCAGCCAATCTCTTTGAAGCAGTTATGGCAATTCTTCCAGCAGAAGCTGTAAAAAATCTTCCGATTGACAAAGCTATCGCAGATGTTACAGATGGAAACTTTATTGACATTAGCGACTTAGTAGCCGTTGAATCTCCAGAGGGCTGGGTCAAATCTCCTTACGCTCCAACCAATAAAGCACTTGCTGGCAAAGAACCTTCTGACGCAAAGTACTACGTATCTGCTGACGGATATGAAGTTTCTTATATTGCTAACCCTAGTAAAAATGAAAAGACAAAAGACACTAATCAAAAGTTTCTTGAAATGGTTAAAGATCTGTATGGCGACAAGCTAGATGTAGTTGGTACAGACGGAACCGAAAATATTGACTGGTCAGATCCACTATACATTTTGTGGGCATCAAAGCGTGGTAAGGGCAGTACTCCAATTGCATTTACCCAAGACTGGGCTAGAGTACAAAAAATAGCCGGTGAGGAAGACGAAAGATTTGGTGATAAAGAGAACCAGATCATTGTTCAAGATGAACGTCCAGTGGCAGCTAAGGGACCTTCTCCAAAGGAAGAGAGAGGATTTACTCCAGAAGATGAAAACGTTCTTCCTTACACTGGCGATGACCCAGATAAGAACTTGCCTCAGGGTTGGACAAAGATTGGACCTAGCAGCTATCTGTCAAAGAATAGAAGATTTAAGGTTGACTATGGTTTTGGTGAAGCCGGCCTAGAATCTTCTCTAGACGAGCTAACTGGAGAAATTAGATTTACTCCTATTTACGCCAACAACGTTTACTCTCTATATGAGAGAGACGATAATGGTGACTTTACTAAAAAGTTTGATCTACCGTTCTTCACATGGGAGATGGTTTCCGAGCAAGTTAAAGCTATTGAAGAACTGGAAGCTTTAGATCCACTATTTAACCCAAATATTGCTAAGGTTCCATACAACCACAGAAAAATGTATGCTCAGTTTGATCCATCGGAAAGATTTGAGTATGACTACTTTGGTCCGGATTCAAACAAGATTACAAAATCAGATGCAATTATTGCTGAGTTTCTAGAAAGATTTTTCCCTGGCACCGGCAAAGAAGAAAAGTTTAACAGTAACGGCGTCTATCTAAATAAATTTAGAGATATAACTGCAACTCTTGTTCAAGAAAACGGCATTGATCAGATTCGTATAGCAGATTCAAGAGGCAATATTCTAGACAACATACCTGTTCAAAAAGGTCAAGATAGAAATAAAGTTCTGACTCTAGCTTTGCAAAAACTATTTCCTAGGCCAGAGATTTTGTCCAACTTTAGCTTGCTAGATTCATTCAAAGATTTTGATATTACAAACGGAAGAAGTGCTCAAAAAACAGCAGATGCCCTTGAAGAAGCTCTGTATCAGATGTACTTAATACAGAATGTAGATAAGAATAAGATTACCGACGAGCTTTACACTGTTGGAAAACTTGCAACTGCTGTAGACGATTTCATCAGGAACCAGAACAGAAGAAGAGTAAGCCTAGGTCCATCTCCTAAAGAAGAAAATAAGAAATATAGAGCAAATGATCACTTGGAGCCAAATGAAGCTCAAGTTTGGCGTTTAGTAGCTATTTTAAATAGTCACTTTGTTCAGGGTGAAACAGATCTAATTGCAAAAGTTAGAGACATTAAAAAGAATCCTGGAAAATATACAGTTAGAGAAGTTAATGATCTAGGCGTTTATATTGAACAAAATTTTAAAGCTCTTAGTGAGGAAGATCAAAAGAAGCTTACTTGGATGCAAAAAGAAACCCTTGAATGGGCTCTTAAAACCAGAATTTGGAGAAGAGACGAAGCTGCAGAGCTCACTAAGCGTCTTCTTAAAAATGAAATTAATAAGTCCGAATTTGGTGAAATCTTAGAAAAGATAAACAGTCTTCCTTATAAGCCTAAGCCAGCCCCTGCAATGACTCAAAAAGAAATTGATGAGCTAGAACAAGCCAGAGCTGAAGATGAAGCTAGAAGAGGCAAGAAAGAAAAAACCGGTGACGAACCGTTCCGTCCTGGCGATGAGTGGAGAGATCTACCTTCAGAAAAGCCTAAGTATTTAGTTTCTAAACTTTCTCCAGAAAACTACGGTCCTAGCGATGGCCAGCTTGCTGGAATTGAAAGATTCTTAGAAGACCGACAAATCCCTGAGTCCGAGAGACAAGAGTTTCTAGATAACTATGAGTGGATGGACTCTAAAGAGATTCGTGAGTGGTACTACACATTTAAAGCCTACCCATTCAAACCAGAGTATAGCCCTAAGGGTAAGTATGGCCTAGTTCCAAACGAAATTGATGGCGCAAGCGACAGAATGATCGCCAGCATGGAACGTATTTTTGACAAAGGTCTAGCAACTAATGCAGAAATTGCAAAGATTCAAAAAGCTCTTCCTAAGCTGAATAGATGGGAAGTGAGTAAGTACATCATGGGCGAGCTCAAAGCTAGAGAAGATGCCCACGACAGTATTCTTATTAAAAAAGCAATTGAAGATGGTCAAGATATTAATGACATAGATTTTGTTTCATTAATCGGTAGAGCCACCCCTCCTGAAGGCTGGGAAGGCTACGAGCCTAACGATGCTGCTAGAGCAGAGATTCTTGCTGACTGGCAAGATGAGCAAGAAGTGAAGCAGTTTGCTTCAAGAGCTGCAAGAAGAAATGCTGCACGTAGAACTAGATACGCACTTAACAGAATGATTGCTCACCTAGCAAGGCAGAGAGATTCTGTAAATGCTGATGGTAGAAGAATTCTTGATGGTGCAATTGCAGATGCCAACGATCTTAAGAGAATGATTGATCTACGTATCAAATATGTAATCAGTCCTAAGAAAGTTATGGACAGACTGGAGACCATTAGAAAGGGTCTTACCGATTCGGACAAAGCCCACACTTACGGACGAATTCGTAATCCAAAGTCTAAGACTATGGGAATCCTTGAAGACGCAGCTTCTCTAATGGGAGATCTGATTGGTAGGGACGGGTATCACAACGGTCCTTACGAGTACGATCCAAATGGAGAGTATGCTCCAAATGAAAATGCTGTTTCTTCCAACACCGAGTTTGTTCCTAGCTCTGATCCAGAACCTGAAACCTCGAATGATGATCCAGACTATTCTGACCACCCAAACAGGCCTCAGCCGCCAAAACGTGTAAAGCCTAAGGCTTTTTGGGGAATAGTTAGAGACTGGGTTTCTGGAGCCAAGACCTGGTCTGAAGCCAAGGAAGCTTTTTCAGGTAAAACTCTTTTCTTTTTTGATGTTGAAACTACCGGTGTGCCAAGTCCACTAGCGCCTCATATTAAAAATGATCCAATTCAAATAGCAATTTACAAGGTCAAAGATGGCGTTGTAATTGATAAATTTGTTTCATACATGAACCCTGACTCTCCTCTAAGCAAATGGTCAAAAGCAAATCTTAAAGATGATAAAGGCAATCGAATTAGCGCACAATGGCTAGCAAGTTTGCCAAATAAAGCTGAAGTTATTGCCAAAGCCGTTGAGTTCCTAGGAAAAGATGCAGTACTAGCTGGCCACAACGTTGCTGATTTCGACCTTGAGGTGCTTAACAGAACTCTTAGAGAAGCCGGACTGGAAGAATATGTTCCAGCTGGAATGGTTGACACTCTTGGTTTAGCCGACCACATCTACAATGAGTGGAGTAAAAAAGATCCAAGAGGCCCGTGGAAAACGTTTGCCTTTGGTCCAACAAAATCTACAAGCATTGAAGCATTGGCATTGTATGAAGGTATTCCATTCAAGGATCTTCACAATTCTGAAAACGACTTGGACGTAAACGTACAGCTACTAGATCTTATCTTTAATAGAGCTATAAATGGCGGCGAAAAAATTGCAGATGATGTTTTTGATCTTAATGCCTCCGATAACGACTATGATGAAAAGTTAGCAAAATACAAAGTTGGATTTGAAGCTTTCTTAACTAGAGCTATAGATTTTATGGCTAAGATGGCTGTTCAAAGAGCTGCTAACGGTAACCCTGTTAGTGAGCAAGATCTTATAGATGCAGCAACCAACTTAGCTGGGGCTAAAGATGTTGAAGGCACTCCATCAGAGCCAAGCTCTACTCCACCGCCTAACAACGATGATAATGACGATCAGCCAATAACTATTAGCAATGTTATGGAAGATATACAAAATGGCATAAGACCTCCAACTCCAAAACAGTTGAAGAGCGTTGAAAGACGTTTGCTTGATCCTAGAGGGATAATTCCTAAACAAAGAGCCGACGAGATCTGGGACCTACTTCCAAATCTTAATAGAAACGAAATTGGCGATATCATCAAAGAGATGGATATCGCTCAAGTAGAGTTTTATATGGCAAATGATCTAGATATAGCTGGACTTAGAATTCCTACAGAACTTTTAGACAAAGTCAATGAATATCAAGATAAAAGATTCCCTGACCGCCGCAAGAGAGATGATAAAGGCCCGTCTCCAAAAGAAGAGCGCCCTGCTGATAGAAAGAATGCCGGCGAACTTGAGGAAACTCAGCATGACATCTCTTTCCTAGAAAAAAACTACACTAAACAGCAAAGAAACGCTATTGAAGCAATGATCCGTGGTTGGTCTATTGTTATTAAGGCTTTAGCTGGAACTGGAAAGAGCTCGACTCTAATTGGTGGAGCAAAGGCTATATTCCACTACGATAAAGGCAGAAGAATCCTTGTACTAGCGTTTAACAAGGCGATTGCAACTGAACTTAGAGGAAAATTCCCTGCAAATGCTGAAGTAAGAACTATGGACTCTATTTCGGTAACTGCTTCGGCTAATGCTAAGTTGTATAGAAAATTTAGTGCTATGCAGAAGCAAACTGAATCTAGAAACAGACCTATCTATGGATTCTCAGATTTGGCTGATTACTACAAGATTAAAGACGAAGTTGAGCTAGCTAACGGTATTAAAATTTCTAAATTCTTGTTTATAAAAATAGCTCTTGCAGGTCTACACAACTGGGTTGTAAGTGGAGATGACGAAATGTCTGAAAAGCATTTCAGCGGTACTATACCTAGAAAAAAAGGTGGAGACGAAGGCTATACTCCAGAAATGCTAAGAGTTGCTAAAGAAATGTGGGACGACAAGCTAGAGCCTCACGATCCAGGTAGAAGACAAATTGCAGTTAACTTTAACGATATGATGAAGAACTTTGCTTTGACTCACCCTGACTTAACTGCTACTAATTCAAAGGGAGAAAGCCTCCACGGACTAGGAGCAATTCCTCAAACAATTATGATTGACGAGGCTCAGGATGTTAACGGCGTATTCTATAGAATGATTGCTGAGCAACAAGAACTTCACAACAACGGAATTCAATTGGTTGTTGTTGGAGATCCTCACCAGTCTATCTATCAGTTCCGTGGAGCAATAAACAGCCTTTCAAAGTTCCTAAGAGATGCAACTTTGCCTCTAACCAAGATGTTCAGAGCTGGTCAAAAAGTGGCTGACTATGCAAACATTCTTCTTGATATTAAAGATGAAGATGATGAACGTCTAGTTGGAAATCCTGACAAGGATAGCGAAGTCTTGACTCCAGGATCAATGATTGATGCAACCATGATTCTTACTATGACAAATGCTGGAGCACTTTCTGAAATAGTTCCAGCCATTTCTAGAGGCCAGACTATTGGAGTAACTAGAGAGTTTAAGTATGACATGAACTCATTTATGTCTACAGCTAAGTGGCTCTGGTTTGGATCGGATCCTAAGAAGCGTCCTTCAAAACCTCACGAAGATCTAGACGGTTACGATGACTGGAAGCAAATGCTTGAAATCTACGAAGAAACCAAAGATGTTCCTGTAGGTAAGCTATTAAAAATTCTAGATGACACTAAGTCTAGACTTGAAGCTGAAAAAAGACCTTCAAAAATGTCTGATGTTTTTACAGAAATTCAAAAAATTATCGACAGAGCAAGAATCTTTGGTATTGAAGGATTCTTTAAGCCAGAGGACGATAACTGGGGAACCAGTGGTGATATCGGAAACTACATCAGCTACGAGATCAAAGACGGTCTTATTCGACTATTTACTACTGGAAGACTAGGACCTTGGGCACCAGAGCTAAAGAATCCTAACAACGGAACTAGAAACCACTCGGATGTTCTTAAGTCTCTAGGCTATAACTGGGATACTGGAAAGACCTGGGACTTCACTCTTCCTGTAAGAGGCGATGGAAAGCAGCAGCTTAATGAACTAGTTGATGCCTTGAGCGGTAAAGACGTTGATGTTGTAATTCTCACTATTCACAGAGCTAAGGGTCTTGAGTCAGAAAGAGTCAGACTAGGTTCAGATATTCCAAAACCACACTCTAAGAAAGACACTTTGTCTATAGAAAAAGGCGAGATGCCTAGACCTTTCTCTACAGAAACTCTAAATGCTCTTTACGTTGGAGTAACTAGAACTATGAGCGAGTTAGATCCCGGAGCAGTTGACACCTTTATTGAGAATGCCGAAGAATACAAGCAAAAGCGTAAAGAATATCTACAAACTTTGGCCGATCAAAAAGCCGAATCTGATAAGGGTCCTTCCCCTAAGCAGGAAAAATCTTCAGATTACAACTACAATTCTGGCTGGAACACCGAATATCTTGGCGGTCCTTCAGGTGATGAATACAAACACACTTGGAACTCTCCAGATGAAATCTATTCTGCTGAAATAACTAACGATGCAATCACTGTAAATAGAAATGGCTCAGAGATATTTAGAGCTTCTAACAACGATGATCAAAATCCAGAGAACATTAAAGACTCGGCTGTGAGCATGATTGCTGATGTAATTAGATCTGACTCTGCTCAAAGACCGGTTTCTAGAAGAGTAGAGACTCAAGAAATTGTCTCTCCTGAAGAGGCAGATAAGGCCTACACAGAAGCAATGGAAGCCGAGTACAACTACCAGATGTCTCTAGAGCCAATCTCTCGCGATCCTAGGTACCCTGGAGGAGAGCGCGGCCTTAAAGAACTTGAAGCTGCAATAAATGCAACTGAGAGGTACGCTGCTGAAGTAGAAGATGGATTGCTAGATCCTATTCCAAACGGATTAGACCCAGAAGAATATGTGGCTCAGCTTAAGTCAGCCCTACCTAATAAGAGAGTTGAACTTGTTACCGAAGATAACGGTGATCAGTTTGTTAGAATCTCTGAGGTTGTAAACAGAGCTGATATCTTTGATATTTCTACTAGCATCTTTGCTAACAAGGATCTTGAAGACTTAGGTCCATCTCCAAAAGAAGAAGGTCCAAAGAACGTCAAAAAGAACAAGGAAGCTGTAGATGAAGTTCTAAAGGGAATTATCGAAGCTATGGACAAGGGAATTATTCCTTGGAAGAAACCTTGGACTGATGATGTTGCTTGGGTGTGGCCTACTTCTGGTGCAACTGGTAAAAACTATAAGGGTATTAACTTAATTAAACTTCTGTTTATATCTCAGGAAAGAGATTACCAAGGAACTCGTTGGTACACCAAGAATGCAATTGCAAAAATGGGTGGTTACGTAGATTCGAATGATGCTGTTGACATCATTAAAGTTGTTAAGTATAAATCAAAAGTAAATCCTAAGCCAGGCTCAACCGTTATTGATCCCGTTACTGGAGAAGAAAAACCAGATGACGGTACTCGTGTTAGAACTGGACTAGAAATTGACTTTGTATATAACGAAGACGTTGTAAAGGGTATAACTATACCTCCAATGATTATAAAAGATCCACCGCCTCAGCATGAAGTTGAAGATATTATTTTAAATTCTTATAAAGATAAACCACGAATAATATACTGGCCACAAGAGGAGGCTTACTGGTCACCTCAGAAGGACACAATTAGACTTCCGCTTAGACACCAATTTAAGAGTACAGAGGAGCATCTAGACACCCTGTTCCATGAGCTAATTCACAGCACCGGTCACCCATCTAGATTAGATAGAAAAGATCTTTTAGAGAACTATGGTCAACATAAAGATGTTAGAGCTCGCGAAGAACTTATTGCAGAGATTGGTTCTGCTATTCTAGCCTCTATGTTTGGAGTCAAAACCAGCATCGAAAATGTTGCTGCTTATGTACAGTCTTGGAAGAGATTCTTGCAAGATGACCCTAGCGTTTTGATGGAAGCTGCCTCTCTGGCAAGCAAGGGAGTGGATCACATTCTTGCTGGCTGGTATGAAGATAATCCAGATGAAGAGTACGATCCTACTAAGAAAACTGAAGTAGAGTCTATGCCTGAAACTCCTATTACCGGAGAAGACGGAACTTCCGGAGGTCTTGGAGGTGGAGTAAACTACCGAATCGAAGGCAACCGAATCTTCTTGATGGGAGACACTTACTCTGTTAAAGATATCATTACAGCTCTATCAATTATTCCTAACGGAAAGAAGATTCCATTCTCGTTTTTCTGGGACAGAAAAGCTGGAAACTGGAGCATCAGCCTCGCTGATCCAGCTGATAGAGTAAAGATTCTTGAAGATCTTAAGGCTGCTTTAAACGGTGGAGGCGGTGGTCCATCCCCAAAACAGGAGGGGACTAGCAAGTCCCCCCAAATTCATGAGTTTGAGCGTAGAATTAAGAAAGTATCTGAAGTAGCTAACCGATCTTTGAGCAGTTATGAGAGAGAAGAGATTAAAACCGCAAGGTATGCTGAGCTAGATATGAGATTCCGATACGGCTATTTAGATCCAGAAGCCCTGGCAAGTCGGTGGCTAGCCTGGGATGTTGATCGTGGGGAGTTAAGTGACTTTGAACTTGAAGAATTTGAGCTTCTTACTAAAGAATGGGACCGAACTCTTGCTAATGCTCTTATGGTAAGAAAACCGGCTCTTGAACTTTTGAAGCAAATTAGACAAGAAAAAGCAAGAAGAAAACGTGGAAAACCTTCTCCAGCAAATAGTATACCGGTCTCTAGCTGGGGAAAAGAAATGACAGGTTGGCCAGACTCTCCAATTAATCTTACAAAAGTTGGTACAAAAGATCTACCTACAGGCTGGAAATATCGACCTGCATCTAAAGCACCTGACATTTTAGCGGAGAAATCTTTTGGAAAACTTCCAAGTGGAAAATTTAGCTACAAACATCATGTGGCTCATAAGTACTATAAATCTTTAGCGAATAAAAATGAGTTAGAGTTTTACGAGCATTCGTCTGGTTTAATTGTTACTTTTGAAGGTGGATTAGCTAAACTATCCGATAATATAAAAAATAGATTCTTACAGAATGCAGCAGAGCTACACAAACCTAATAAAGAAAATGTCGACGGGGATGTGATTATTCGAGTTAATTCAGAAGTAGGAAAAAACCGACGTCGTGAAGCGTGGGCGGCTGACTACAGACACACTGGAGCTAAGCCTTTCGGGAATAGAAACAGTGAACATATGGCTGTATCCACAAATAAAACTAAAATGATTGTAATAGCTACAATAACTAAAATGATTCTTGTTCACGAATATGGCCACCTACTTCGTTTTGCTAATGTCACAGAAATAATTGAACGTATTTCAAGAAGACAAATTACAGTACCTTACTATAAAAAGAATGGGGCAGGAGATTCTTTGATGGGTGCTGAAAAGAGAAGACCTAGAGTTCACTTAAGCGAATACTCTAAAAACAATGCCGACGAGTGGTATGCCGAAGCCTTTACTTTCTGGGTAGATGGCGGAGGAAGTTTTGATTCAACAGGACTAAGTGATTCAGATAAGATTTATATGAATAACTTTGCTAAGGATCAGGGATGGAGGATGCCTCAATGATTATTATTGATGGACATGATTCAGTAGACTATAGCATGCTAGATGACATGACCCTAGCCGTTTTAGCTGAAGATGGTGACGAGGAAGCTATAAAAGAGCTAGTTAGACGTTACCCGAATATTGACGTCCAAGAGAAATAGCTATAATCCCCTATATGACGGCAAATATCTAAGTCTTTACTTAGATTTTTTGCTATACTATATCTAGATTTAATGCCATCTTTGAGGAGCTAACCCTATGGAAAATTACTTAAACCCTGACAAATACACTCCTGAAGATGAAGAGTACTGGACTGCAATTTCGGTTCCAAACCCGGATCCAGACTTTCTATATAATGAAAGTGAAGAAAGCCTAGAAGACTCATCTCAAGAATAAAGACATAGGATATATACATGGACGAAAAGCCTGAAAAAGAGCCAATGCTCACCACAAGTACTTATGACGAGAACGGTCGTCATACCCTTAAAGAGATTCCGTACTCTTCCCTACCGATAGAGAGACTAGCTGACTTGGCACTTAACGGCTCGGTAGAGGCTAGAAAAGTACTGGAAAAACTTTGCGGAGCTGATTTTTTTAAGGATCTTGGATAGTGGATTTTAAAGACATTAACCCATTAGTAGCCGGAATCTTTTCAGATGACGGCGAGTTTACTGCTGCCGAACGTCGCCTAGCAGTTATGACTCAGTGGCGTGACCGCTTCGGCCGCTGGGTTGAGATGGGTAGAGGTCTAAAAGCTGCAGTTACTCTTGGCCGTAAGTGGGGGGTCAATGCTGGCAAAACTGTAAGCGTTGTTGGAAAAATGCTTGGGGCAACTCCTGACGGCAAGTATGCAAGAATGCTTGTTGATCAGGGAGATCCATATTTTGCTGGAAAAATTATCTATATTAAAAACGGAAACGGTCAAGAAATTCTTGCTCGACTTGACCCTGAATATCTGAAAAAACGCGGAATTGTTTTAGGTCAAAATGCAGAAGGAGTTACCGTTGGTGATCCAGATGCTCAAAACGAAGACACCGACTTAATAGTAGAAGATCCTACCGAACAAGATCTAGAAGACGCTAAAGCAGAAGTAGATGACCCAGAAAATTACAAAGAGCAAGCTTCTGAAAGATCAGAGCAGACTCTAAAAGGTTCTGACCTAAATTCTGGAGACATTGTTTATGATGAAGGCTCCGGTCAGTACGGAAAGATATTAAACGTAGAGCCATTAAAAAATGGTAACAAAAGAGTTTTTGTTAGATTCCAAAACGGTAGAAGAGCAATTCTTGATGTTGCTGCTGACCATGAACTTAAGGCTTGGACAAACCCTAACAAGCCTAGAGAAACAGAAGCTGCTCGCCCGGGCCCATCCCCAAAGCAAGAAGGCAACTCGATGTCCCATCTTGGAATCGATCTGCAATCAGCTACCATGGATGCTAATAACACTCGACTTCCAACTCCTGGAGCATTTACTGGATTCTTTAGAAACCTACTAGGTAAAAACAAAAAGTGGTCTGAAGTAGATGACAGAGTTGCCAGCCAAGAAATTACATACTTTGACTTTGAAACAACCGGTATATCTGACTATGACGGTCAAAATATAAAGAATGATCCAATTCAACTTGGTGCAGTAAAAGTTAAAAATGGAAAGATTGTTGGAAGATTCAACGTCTACATCAATCCAGGCAGCAAACTTTCTAAATTCTCTGCAGAAAATCTATTCAGAGATGTTGTAGATGAAAATGGCAATAGAGTTCTAGATGAAAAAGGTAATCCACTATCTACCCTTGTAACACCAGAGTGGCTTGCTCAGCAAATGAGCCCTGAAGAAGCTCTAAAGATGTTCATTGATTTTATTGGACCAAACGCGCTGCTTGGTGGACAGAACGTTCCATTCGATCTAGAAATTCTAAGACGCATGGCTGATGATGCGGGCGTGCAGCTTGATATTGCTGGAACCATCGACTCTAAGGATCTTGCATCGCTTCTACCTAGATACAATCCAGAAAAAGGAATTGACGGTCCTAAAAAGAAGGATAAAGATGGTAATCTCGTACCGAGCTCAAGTCTTGGTCACGTTGCCGAGTTTCTAGGATTTAGTCCTATCAAATGGCACAGTGCGGATGGAGATGCTGAAGATTCTTACAATCTAGTAAGAATGATTCTTGCAAGAGCAGCTAAAGAAGATAATCAAGATCTTAGTTTGCTTGATTTTGACAAACAAGATCAGCTGTACAGAGAAAGAATGGAAGCTTTTAAAAACATTATTTCTCCTTCAACTCCAATAACTGAGGCTCAGATAAATGCTCTAAATGGTTTTGCAGAATCAGATAAGCCGGAGATGTCATCTCTTGCAAAGACCGCACTAGCTGAAGCAAGTACAAGAGGAAAAGCTGCAGAGGCTCTAGCAACCTTGCATGACATGGCGGATAGGCCAAATAATTTAGGTCCCTCTCCAAAAAAAGAAGGCGGAGGTTTAGGCCCTTCTCCAAAAGAAGAAAGGGAAGATGGCTCCCTATCTAAAAAAATTCTTCAAGACGTAGCTAAAATTACAGCAATGGGAAGAAGAATTGGATTAAAAAACGGTAAAAAGCCAAAGAAGCGTAAAAACTATATTCCAAACGGATTTGAAAGAGTTACTTGGGACAAGTATGATGCTAGACGTATACAGATTTTTAAAAATGCTAAAGATCTTGACGAGTTCGCCGAACTTATGTGGGCAGAAATTGATCCAGACAATCCAAAAGTAACAAGAGTAAGAAAAGCTTTAGCTGCTCGTATCTATGAAGATATGAAAGCTATTCAAAACGGAAGAGTAGTTTTAGTCTATGGCCACTATAGAGTTGTCTTTGACAATAAAGAAGCTATAGATGGAAAACTTCTAGATGAGATAAAAGAGTATTTTAATTTCCTAGACCAAATGGGATTCAAGCTTCCAGTAACTGTCAGTTTTCTAAAAAATGGTACTCCATCATTTTTATATCCAGACGGTACTAGAAACATTATTGGAGTTAGTGAGAAGCTGGATGAAAACGGTAATCCAAAAAAGGTACTATTTACAGGTGAAGCCGACATAGATGAAAATGCTGGCTTAATGATTAATCTCTGGGATCAGCTAGGGAATCTAGAAGCAGATGATGAGAGAGAAATATATTTAGGCGGAAATAATTACTCACCTTTCAGGTTTTTGCGCGATAAAAAAGGTAACGTAGTACTAGATAAAGAAGGAAATCCTGTACTAGAAAGAATTCCTCTTTTAATGTCCGTTCTTTTCCACGAAATGGGGCACTTATTTAATAGAGAAAAGCATCAAAGAGAGATTGACGGCCCGGTTTGGGCTAATTTAAAGAGAATGTTTTGGGGTAGTGACGAAGCTCCGTTTAAACGTTTTAATATAGTTCCGGGACATTCTGATGAAAACTTTGATGAAAGAATGGGAGAACTTTTTGGTGCTGCAGCTCTAGGTTTATTTAGAGGCGAAGGAATTCCAGAAGCAGTAGAGTTCTTTATAAAAAATGCAATAATTCCATTTATTGACGTTGAACCTTCAGTATGGAAGCTAGAGCCAGAAGAAATGCTCTACAATCTACTAGAGTCTTTTGCAAAACTTTGGAATCCAAATGACCCGAACGATCCAGCTTATGGTGCTTATAACCATTCTGAGGCTACTAGATTAGTTAAACTTGCTAAAAAATTAAAGATAACTGACTTCGAGGGTCTTATGACTAAGATCCAAGATTTCTATGATACTGAACGTAAAAAAGGTAAGAACGGTCTTCTCAATGGAGATAAATCTAGAGCTATCACTTTTAAAAGAGGTATCGAAGACATAATTAGAGATTTCTCTGGATCTAAAACTAAGCCAAAAGAAACCGGCAAGTCTAAAAGACCGGCTCGCGCTCCGGTAGGATTTAAAAAACCTGAAGATATTAAAGTTGGCGATGTTCTATACGATAAGGATGGAAATCTTCACGGTAAGGTTGTAAACGTTTGGAAAGATAGAAACGGTAACTACAGCTATGAAGTTTTAGCTCCTGACTACGATCCAGAAATTCACAACAAGGATCAGCACCAAGGCGTTATTGAGTACAAAGTTCATAAAGATGGAGTTGTATTTACTACTAAAGACGGAGCTAATATTGCTGCTGATGATTTACCAGAAGTTGCATATCCCCTCCCCAAAAAATTAGATTCTAAAAACTCTAGTGGTAAAAAAGCTCAAAATATAAAACCTGGCGATGTTTATCAAAGTCCAAACGGTCCGGCCGAAGTTATAAACGTATTCTTAAATGGAATTGATTCTAAGAATCAGCCAGAAGAAGTAATAATTGTGCATATCGACCCTAAGACTGGCGAGATTAAACACGAAGTTGTGCCATATAACTCATTTAAAAAAGTTCTAAAACCTACCGGTCCTTCTGGAGATGGAGATGGAGAGGGTGGCGAAGGTCGAGGAGGAGCAAGCGACCAGGATGGTCAAGGAGATGGAGATGAAGGAGGCCGCGGTGGCCGAGGAGGCCGAGGAGGCCGAGGAGGGACAAGCGGCCAAGACGATCAAGATGAAGATGGCGATGAAGAAGATCCACTGGTAAAAGCTGTACGAGATCTTATTAGAGGCAAAATGTTTGCAGCCTTTATTAGTCCTAACCCTGATGAGTTTGAAGAAGGTATGGATCGTATTGCAGATGAAATTATGCAAAAAATAGCAGAGCTGGGGATAAAAGATTATAAAAAACTTTATGACTTTTTAGAGCAAAATATGGAACCTCTGGGTGTTGACAGATGGTATACATCAGGGTTGGATGAACTTTATGATCTACTTGAAGAGTTTGCTAAAAAAGGATCCGAAGCTGATGGATCTGGTACAGACGATCAGAGCGGCCGTTCTGGAACTTCTCCTGCAGGCAAATATCAAGATGTAGATCCAAATAGAGAAGTTAAAGATGCAAATGGAAACATTATTAAAGCTGGAGACCTTGTACAAATAGATGGAACAGATATAAGACTCTACGTTCGTTACGTTGAAGACGGGTATGATTACAAACTAAAAGAGTACTATGGCCACTTTGAAGGCCACAAGCTGGTAGAAAAAGATGGAAAGATTTATGTTGTTCAGGTTTCTGCGTTTGACAAAAATAAAATAGAAGAAATCTATGAAATTAGTAAAGTAGTAAGAAGTCCTAAAAATGGATCTCCAGATGACATAAAAGCTAGGGAAGCAATTAGGAATGAGCAATTTAAAGGTGTAAAAAATAAGCTCTTCAACGCTTTTATTAAACGTCATAGGGAAGAAAATCCAAATATGGCCGAAGAGGTTATTAAAAAACTTGCTGAAAGAGACGTTTATACAGTTATAGATGAACTTAAAAAACTTGGCTTTTTTGACTACGGTCTTTTTAATGGAGAGTTTGAAGATTTTACTTGGCACATGTACTATAACAGAACAAAGGATGGAAAATACGGACCTCCTATAAAATACAGAACTGTAGAAGATGCTATAAACAGAGCAAAGGAATATGTTAGGGAAGAAGTTTCTACTCCGGAATCGACGGCTCCAACTACTACCGAAGATTCAGCCTTAGGAAACGGTACCGTAAAACCAGAAACTGTCCGAGGAGAAGAGTTTCTTCAGGTAGATCATCCAAAGCCTAAAACTCCAGCCGAGACCGATCAAGACAAAATCATTGACGAAGGCTTTGAGATTGAAGACCTTGGAGAAGAACCTCCACTCGGCCCGTCTCCTAAAAAAGAAAAGGGAGGCGAAGATGAAGAGGGAGAGGGCGAAGATGATGCCGCAGTCCCAGTGACAGACGAAGATATTGCTAACTTTGGTAAGGGTTCAAAAGTCACAATTCTTTGGTACAACAAAGACTTCTCTAAACCTGGAGCTCGTTTAAAGATTACGTTTACCAGAAAAGCTGATGGAACTCTTGACAAAAAGATAGAAGAAATTCAATGGAAGCACTGGGACGGAACTATTTCTGGAGATATTTATGGTCCATCAGATGTTTTAAATTTAGAACTTTATGGAGGTACTTCTGAAAAAGAGTATTTTAGAAAAACTTTTGAATTTTATAGCAAATTTTTAGTAAAAAGAAATGAAGAATACAACAACAATGAGCTCCCTGGGCAGTTTCCGCACTTCTTTAGAAAAGATAAAAAAGAGAAAGATACTTACATTTTTAGGGTTGTAAAAAATGCTAAGACCGGTAAGTGGGAAGCCAAGAGAGATCAAAAGATAGATCTTGAAAGAAAACCTCCTTTTGGTGCAACTATTCAGCACGACGGGGAAAAATGGGTTGCTACTCTATACGATCCTAAAGGCAACGTTGTCTCAACCGCCGAAGTTCCAGGGGCACTTGATGACAGCTCGGCACTAGAAAAAATTGTAAACTTGGCCAACGTCGAGCTTGCCAAGAAGTACAGAGAATTGAGAGCTCCTAAAGCAGGAGCTAAACCTACACTAACTGATCAAAGTGGTTTTAGGGTAGGAAGTAACGGATTCCCTCTTCCAGATGACGTTGAAGAGTTTACTGTTGGAGGAGAACCTAATCAGTATCCTGAATATGCTATAAACGGCCAACTGGGTGCAGACATATTTAGAGAGGCAATTGTAAAGGTAGTTGATGGCAAACGCTTTGGTGCTAAAATTCTTTATATAAAGGGGGAAAATCACAACCACTGGTATGTAGGTCTTATTGATAAAAACTTTGGGGAGGCAGTTGCTAGAGGAAATAATATACCGACAAATGATGCTTACACCACAGTTAAGGGGGATATTAATGACCCTGAAGTTTTTAAAAAAGCTATTGAAGAAGCAAGGAAACTCATCGACAATGCCGTAGCTAAAAATGGTGGCAGCAATACTCCATACACTTACGTCGATCGACCAATAAACTCTCTCGATGATATTAGAGTAGACGACTATCTAGTTTTTATAACTTCGTATCCTCTTTTTATTAATCACAAAGGCACGGAGCATGAAGAAAAGTCTTTATCCGGTATTAGTGGAAAAGTAATTTCCATTGGTAAAAATAAAGATGGAAATAGAATCTTTAAAGTTCTAAATAAAGATGGAAAACAAAAAACTTACACGGATAAACAATTAGATCATATAGGAGGTGCCGTTAGATTCTCTGACGATGACCCTACAATTGCTCTAAATCAAGTCGAAACAAAAATTGACGACAGTTTTGTAGATCTAAAGGACATAACTCCAAAAAACAGCGAGGGAGACGATTTTAAACTTGGTTGGAATATAAAACCTCCTGGAAAAAAGAGTTTTGGAGATGTTCCAATAGAAGGTGCGGAATTCTGGGGTAAAGTTTACTACACGTACGCCGGCGAAGGCTATGCTCTTGACGGAATTAGTGTCTATTTTGAAGACAAAGATGGTTATTACAGAGAAACAAAGCTCTATGGATACTATAAAGATCCCGAACTTATCGCTAAAGCTAAGCAATGGCTAGCTCAGCAATATGAAATTTGGAAGGATCCTGCCCGTAGAGAGGCTACCGAAGGTACTACTGCTGACGGACACAAGCCAAAGGCTGGGGATACCCTCTATGTGGTTGATTATAAATCGGATGATGTAAATGGACGAATTATAAAAGTAACTTTAGATAAAGGTTTAGTAGAATCTGGTGAAGAGATTAAACCCGGAGAAATTTATATTTCTTATGATGATACTTATCGGAATTTTGATATTACAGCAAAAGATTATAAAGGACTTCTTTTATTAGGATACGGGAATTTAATAGATGCATATAAAGACGAGAATTTAGCTAAAGAAGAATTACAAAAAAGAGTTAATAACAAAAAAGAGTTAAAAGAAAAATATGGTCTTAAATTTGATTCAGACAGTTGGCCTGACTACATTTTGATTCAGCAAGAAGCTCGTAAGAAGGCTTACGAAGAAGCTAAGGCTCTTCTTGACCAGGCTGCCGCTGAGAAGCGTGACTTGTCTGGTGAAGAACAGAAAACTTACGATCGTCTCATGGCTGAAATTAACGAGGCTGAGTGGCTTATTAAGCGGTATAAAGCACGTGTTACACCAAAAGATTTTGGAATAAAATCTATAAAAATATCTGACTTAAAAGTTGGAGACATTATAATAACATATAACGATAGTAGACTCGTTGAGGAAATTAATTTTACTAATGACGGCAAAGTTAATATCCTACTTGCTGAACTTCCCCATAATGCAATCTCTCCAGATACTAAGAGTGTGGATATCGATCTGGATCAAATGGACAGAATAGTTATACTTGTTAGGGAAGAAGAAGAAGAAGAAGAAAAAGAAGAATTTGAAGTAAAATCTATAAAAATATCTGACTTAAAAGTCGGGGACGTTGTAGTTACACCTACCGGTAATAAAACCGTTAGATACATTAGTCTTCACGACGACGCCAAGATGAGCATTCTGTTTACAGTTGGTAAGGGTATGAATGTTGATCTGGATCAAACAGACAGAATAAATGTACTTGTTAAAAAAGAGCCAGCCTCTTCAGAACGTTCAGATGTGCCACCCCTGATTGATTCAGATCTTTGGGACAAACTTGACGATAATCAGAAGCAAATAGTACAAAATTATATAGAATTCCACAATTATTTTATGGGGACACATGGTCGACCTGGAATGGGTACCACAGGTGCAAACTTTATGTCTCTAAACGATAGAGCAGATTTATTTGAGCGATTTAACAGATTAGCAAAAACTTTTGGTTGGAAATGGAATAACCATGAGCCAACTCCAGAAAATACTGAAGCAGAAAATAAATCTGCAGAAATACTAAGAAACTATCCTAGAGGAATTCCATCTGAGAAGTTTGATCCAACCGATGAAGAAGTTAGGTTGAGAGAAGAAGCTTATAAATTAACGAATCTAAGAGGAGACTATGAAAATCAGAATGCTCTTTATGATCTAGCCGATTTCCTTGAAAAACAGGGGAAGAGTGTAGAAGCTGACGAAGCACGTCAAGCTGCAGATAAATTAGCTAAACAAATTCTAGAAGAATCTGAAGAAGAAGATTCTAAAAAAACTAAAATTGTAAAAAAAGAAATTAATAGTGCTTTTAGTAACAAATCTAACCTTGCTTCAGAAGAACACAAGGAACTAAAAGAATCTTTAAAGGAAAAAGGTTTAATTCTATTTAAAAATATACTTGACGTTGCTCCTGGAGATTACGTATTAGCTAAAAGATCTTTG
>Ga0315904_10003165_pt1 | contig 24640 bp, 15 predicted proteins | sample LakEriMetagenome_6_FD_203529 | JGI IMG/M metagenome (GOLD analysis project Ga0315904, IMG submission 203529) | Freshwater fungal communities from buoy surface, Lake Erie, Ohio, United States - Buoy 12 MA120 | ecosystem: Environmental > Aquatic > Freshwater > Lake | place: USA: Lake Erie, Ohio... | reverse complement strand
TGACGACTGTGACCTGAAAAAGCGAAGAAGAGGTCTCTCACGGAGGCACTGAGGCACGGGGGAGGAAGGGAAGGAAAGGGAAGGGAAGGGGTTTTGCTGGGGGAGAGAAAGGGTTTGGTCTGAAGAATGGGCGCTGTGAAATGGAAGTGGTGGATTTTGTTTGGGGTCTTGCTGACGGCCTCGCTGGAGGGGGCGCTGCAGGAGAGCGAGCCAATCGAACTGGGCAGTCGCCGCGAACTGTTCGTCGACCGGCGGTTAATCGACTCGCTCGATAACGTGCGGCTGGTGTTGCACGCGCCGGTTGACGAGGGGCCGGTGCTGCAGTTCAACCAGCCGGCATGGGAAGAGAAGCACTGCACCTATGCGACCGTGATTCACTCGGAGCGCGGCTATCAGCTCTATTACCGCGCGGGGCTCGGCAGTGACAGCGACCTCGGCTTTCAGGCGACCGCTTATGCCGAGTCGAACGATGGAATTCACTGGACCAAGCCCGCCCTCGGTCTGTTTGAGGTCGCTGGCAATCGCGACAACAATGTTATTCTGACTAACGAGCGGAAGGACTTTGCCGTTCATAACTTCAGCCCCTTCCTCGACACTCGGCCGGGCGTGCCGGAAGCCGAAAGGTACAAGGCGTTGGGTGGGATTAAAGGCGGACTTTACGCTTATGTCTCGGCCGACGGAATTCACTGGAACCCGCTGCGCGACCAGCCGGTCTTCACTGAAGGGGTGTTCGACTCGCAAAACGTGTCGTTTTGGTCAGCGGCCGAGCAATGTTATCTCTGCTACTTTCGTACTTGGACCGGAGGAGACTTTGCTGGCTACCGGACGATCAGCCGCGCCCGCTCGGAGGATTTCATCCACTGGACCGCTGAAGGAGAGATGGACTTTGGAGATGCGCCTCGCGAGCACCTCTACATTAATCAGACGGCTCCTTACTTTCGGGCTCCTCACCTTTATCTCAGCACTGCCGCGCGGCTGGTGATTGGCCGCGAGGTGCTGACGGAGCAGCAGGCGATTGCGCTCTCGCTTGACCCGAAGTACCGGGAAGAGACGCGGCGCGAGGCATCGGATGTCGTGCTGCTCAGTTCGCGTGGCGGCCGAAAGATGGACCGCACGTTTCTCAGCTCGTTAGTGCGGCCGGGGATTGGTTATGAGAACTGGATTTCGCGCTCCAACTTTCCAGCGCTGAACCTCGTCCCGACCGGCCCGGCCGAGATGTCGCTCTACGTCGTGCAGAACTACGCCCAAGCCGACGTGCACTTGCGACGGTACACGTTCCGGCTCGATGGACTCGCCTCGGCTCAGTCCGATGCCGCGGGCGGCCAACTTCTGACCCGGCCGCTGACGTTCAGCGGCTCGCAGTTACGGCTCAATTACTCCACTTCGGCCGCCGGCTCGGTACGGGTCGAATTGTGCGATCTCAAGGGCCAACCACTCCCCGGCTTCTCGGCCGAGGAGTGTCCGGAAATTGTCGGCAATGAGCTGGAGCGCGTTGTGATGTGGAAGGGTAGGGGCAGGCTTGCCGAGCTAAGTGGCAAGCCGGTACGAATCCGTTTTCTGCTGAAGGACGCCGATCTGTTTTCATTTCAATTCGAACAGTAAGGCCGGCTTGGAGGAGGGGCTGAATTCAAAAGAGGCACGCAATCCATTCCAGTCAACAAAACTGAAAAGTACAATCGGGATTCGAAGCTACTATCCTCGCGCGCTGCGCAGAATGTTTACAGAAAGCTGAGGCCTGAAATGGCTGTACCCAAACTGCTTGCGGTCTTGGTCGGATATTTCGTTTTGACGGCAGTTGACTCTGCTTGTAGTCAGACAGCTGACACGATTTACTTCGGCGGCTCGATCCTGACGATGGCCGGCCGAGAGCCGGCTTATGTCGAAGCGCTTGCCGTTCGCGATGGCAAGATTGTCCATGCAGGTGCGAAAGAGGCCGCCCTGCGGATGAAGGGTGACGGCACCAGACTGGTCGACCTCGGCGGGAAGGCGCTGCTCCCCGGTTTCATTGACGCCCACAGTCACTACATCAATTCGCTGCTGGTCGCCAATCAGTGCAAGCTCTACGCACCGCCCTCGGGGCCGGGCAAGGACGTGCCCAGCATTATTTCCACGCTTAAGCAGTATGCCGCCGACCGGCAGATTCCCAAAGGCGAGTTGATCATCGGTTACGGCTACGACGACACCGTAATGCCAGGCGGGCGTTTGCTGAATCGCGGTGACCTGGACGAGGCGTTCCCTGACAACCCGGTCCGAATCGACCACGTCTCAATGCACGGCGGTGTCTTGAACAGTCTGGCCCTCAAGAAATACGGGATTAGCGCGGAGACTAAAACGCCTCCCGGCGGGGTGATTGTTCGCAAGCCAGGCAGCGACGAGCCGTGGGGGCTGATCATGGAGACCGCCTTTTTGCCGGTCTTCGAGCAGTCCGAACCGATGACGGCCCAGCAGGAGATCGACTGGGCTCGCGCTGGGCAAATGCTCTATGCCGAGGCCGGGATCACCACAGCTCATGAGGGAGCGACTCATCTCCCGCAGTTCCAGTCGATGAAGCGGGCTGCTGAGGCCGGCGCCAACATCATCGATGTCATCGCTTATCCGTTTATCACCGACGTTGACAAGGTACTCGCGGAATACCCGGCGACCTTCTGGGGGAAGTACGAGAATCGTTTCAAGGTGGGTGGCGTAAAGATCACGATTGATGGATCGCCTCAAGGGCGAACCGCCTTCTTTTCGACTCCCTATCTGACTGGTGGCCCCGGCGGCGAGAAGGATTGGCGCGGCGAGCTGACCTTTCCGCAAGACCTCGTCAATCAGATGGTCAAGAAGGTTTACGACCTGAATGTGCCGCTGAATCTGCACTGCAATGGCGACGCGTCGATCGATGCGTTTCTCGAAGCTTATGAGTTTGCCCGGGCGGGCGACTACCGCCGGCCGTGGAATGTGACCACGATCCACTCCCAGTTTCTCCGCAAGGATCAGATTTCGAAGTTTGTGCAGTACAAGGTCCGGCCCTCTTTTTACACGCTGCACACGTTCTACTTTGCCGATGCCCACATCGCCAATCGCGGCCGGGAGCAGGCGATGTACATCAGCCCCATGCGCGATGCGATCGACGCCGGGCTGCGGCCGACCAATCACACGGACTTTGTGGTCGCGCCGCTCGATCAGCTGACCATGCTCTGGTCAGCCGTGAACCGGGTTTCGCGGGCGGGCGAGGAGATCGGACCCGACCAGCGAGTTTCGGCTTACGAGGGCCTTAAGTGCATGACCGAGTGGGCCGCGGAGCAGTATGACGAGCAGGAGCAGAAGGGAACCCTGGAAGCAGGCAAAGTTGCCGACCTGGTCATTCTGGATCGCGATCCGCTCAAGGTCGCTCCACTGGAAATCCGGGAGATCAAAGTGGTCGAGACGATCAAAGCGGGCCAGACGATTTTTCCCCAGGCTTTGGAAGCGAAGCAGCCTCTGGCCAACGAGAAGTACGCGGGGATGTCGTATCGCTGGCGGGCTCACATCTGCGACATGGCAGAGGTCAATCAAGCGGCGGGCAAGGAGTGGACCCTGGTGGCGCTGAAAGGCCAGCCAATCAACATTGACGAGCCGCCGACGATGAAATTTGAAGGTGGAAAACTTTCGATCTTTGGCGGCGTGAATCGACTTTCGGGTTCCTACGCCCTGATTGACAACCAGAGCGTGACGCTGGGGCAACTGGTCAGTACCCGGATGGCTGGGCCGCCGGAACTGATGGAGCTGGAGCAGAAGTTTTCTCAAACAATGGCCCGGGTTGACGCCTTTCACGTCGCCGGAAATCAGCTGGACCTCTTGAGCGGCGGCGAGGTAGTCGCCAGTTTTAAGGCCAAGGAGTAGCCGCTTTTCGTGTACAGCTGCTGGCTGTAGGCGTTGCACGCGTTCTCTAGCGAACGTGGTAGTCGATGACGGTATCATCGGCGACGAATCGGCCGTTGGATTTGGTCGGCGTTTTGCCGATCGGTATCAGTACAACCACGACCGCTTCATCGGGTGGAATCTCGACGCGAAGTTTTCCGTCTTTGACTTGGTCGCTGAGCATGACGTCGTGTACTGTGTCCCAAGCGAGGTACTCGCCGCTCTCGATTTTGACGTCGACGGAAACGGTTTCTCGCTTGGGGTTGTAGATAAGTCGCGTAGGGTAAGATTTCGGCGCAAACGTATCGGTTGCGTTGAGGTTCAGCGAAAGGACTTCGGGCGCAGAGGTTCGTTCGATGATGGCTCCGAAAGCACCGGACAAACAGCCGCTGTAAAGCCCCAGATTTGACGGTCCCCAGCCGTGAATCGTGGCGTCGCCGCAGCCATAGGGCCCGGCTTGGCCAGTATCGCAGTTGCGGTCTTTCAGGCCCTCGTAAGGCAAGGCCAGGGAGTGCTTGGTGGCCCAGTCCCAGTTGGACTGCATCTCGGGCGGGAGTTGGTCAGGATAGAAATACCGCGCACTGTGGGCAGCGTGGTACATCCACTTGCCGGTCGCCCGCGCGAGCCGCTCGTCGTATCGCACGGCGGCGACCAGCGGCCAAGCTTGGGCAAAGGTCTCCATCGCAAAGACGTAATGCCCCTTGCCTGTGCGTTCCTTGCTGCTGTTCAGCAATTCAATGCGGCTGGCGCCGACCAAGCCAACGACATCAACTTCCCCGAACCGCCCGCCGATGATTCCATAGTCATCACCTTGTTCAAGCGACTGCGCGTGAGGCGAAATCCCCCGGACCGCACTCGTTTCAAAGCACCAGGAAAAGAATTTCGCGACGTCGTACTTTGAACCGTGCTCGGCGTTGGCCCGGGCCGCTGCGTAGACTCCGAAAGGAGCGAAAATGCTGTAATTGAGGTTGCTCGGATGTTTGTCCATCCACATCAAGGCGTGATGGCATTCCTCGTAAAAACGCTGTTCCTCCGGCCAGCGCTGGTACGCCATCAGCATCAGGTAGGCCAATCCCGCCGCAACATCGGGCTCGGTCCAATCTTTGGTGACCGCCTGTCTTTGCTGCAGGTCATAGGACTGGAAAGCGTAATTGTTTAACCGCCAAAGATGAGCCCCCACCTCGGACCAGGTTCGACAAGACTGCCGCCATTTCGCGGAGAGCGCATCCTCCTGCCGGTAGCGGTCGCACAGCGGAGCCAGCAGGAGCGAAGGAGAGACCTCATAAAAGAAGGTTTGCCCGGTCGGTTCTGCGCCGCTGATCAGGTCGCTGAAAACCTGATTCTTGTTCGAGAAATACTCCGCCTGCATCGAGACGAGGTTGACGGGAACGGGAGAACCGGGCACGGGGTAGGCAGACATATCCCTGCCGAGCCAGGTTCCGGAAACCAGAGTGCCCATCGTGACGAATGCTTCGTGAGCGTTGCGGAAGACATTCCATTGTCCCTTCATCCCGACATAACTGGGGAGCCCAAAAGTTGTCTTCCGCCCCTCGAGTTGGGAATCGTCCCACCACATCAAGGGCAGGTACTCACCCTGCGCTGATGGATTCAAGGCAAACCGAACAAAGTCCGAACTTCGCTGCCGCCAGTCGATCAGCTGATAGCCGACAGGCTCTTTCGGAAACGATTCGATTCTTTTTGTCGTGATTGGCTCAGAGAACCGGATTGCGAAGGAAAATAATCCGACCGCTGCAAGCCCCAAAAGGGAAAGGAGGCATTTTAAAATCTGGTGCTGCATGTTCATTTTCCAGGCATGGAAAAAGGTCGGAGGCTCATGCGGGGCGGACTCATTTCCTTGACAATCGGTTCCTTGTCTGGGAGTTTGTCCAGTGACGTTTTACCATGATTTTGTCGGTTGTTGCGAAGAAGCGGAATGATTTGCGAGAGAGAGAGGGTTTGATGTTCAATCTGCTCGATTTAAACAGGTCGCTCAAGCAAAACCAGCTTTCACAGGTGAACCTGATGTTCATTTGTCTGGCGCTGTGTTCGCTCGTGGCGGCGGGGCAGGACGGCACTGCGAAAAACCTCCAGTCTGCTCGACGCGTCATCTTTGAGGATCGCGATTGGCGAGGCGAAGGCGCTGTCGAGGCCGGGGAGGGTGTCGAATTCTGGCAAACGCCGGAAGTTCTCCTGCAAACCGAGTACGCGAATCCGGTATTGATGTTCGATCCCACAGAGGACCAGACGATTACATGTTTGGCAGAGTTTCAAGGCAAGCTTTACGCGGGTTCCTGTACGAATCCCTCTGCGACGGATACAGGTTCAATCCATGTTTATGATGTTGAACAAGACACCTTTGCCAAGGCCTATCAAGTTCATGAGCAAGGCTTGATTCGGCTCGAGGTCTACGGCGACAAGCTCTACATTGCCGGCTATGACGCCAACGATGGCGGCTGGGATCTCGGCAATATCTACGTGCACGATGGGACGACTTGGGTTGAGCATCGAACGGTACCGCGAGCAGTGCATGCTTATGGCCTGGCCGTGTTCAAGGATCGCATTTACGTCTCCGCCGATATTTTCGATGAGGGCCTCGTGGGAGACAACAGTCAGAGCAAAGTTGCTCTTTACGGTCGCGTGGTCAGTTCCGGCGATGGTGGCTTGACCTGGAAAGAAGAATATCGAGCAGCGGAGCCGCGACAGAATGTGGGTCTGCTGGCAACTTTCAAGGACCAGTTGCTCCTCAACTCAGCCGGGGATTTGATCGTCTATCAAAATGGGACTTGGAAGCCGCTCAATCCGGATCGAGCCAGCTATCTCTACGTGCTTGAGTTTCAGGCAGACGACAATCGCCTGTTGTTGGGAACGCCTTTTGGGCTTTGCTACTACGACGGCGAGCGGACCTGGCGATCGCCGGTTTTCTCTGAGACGGGGCAGATTCGAGGCATCACTCGGTTTGGCACGAGCTGGATTTTCACGAACTTTTACCGTGGCGTTTACGGACATGGGCCGGGTGGGACTCATAATTATCCGCGATTTGAAGCTGCTCCCGCCGACCTGCCTCGCGGGATGCTGACCGTTGTCACACAGGAAGGAATCGACGAGGATGCCCAAGGAAAACCGATTACGGAGGGAAATTACGGCACGATTTCCTTGCCAGAGAATCCGACTTGCTGTCTGGCCCATCGCGGCCGCTTGTTCATCGGCAGTCATCCAGAAGGGCGTGTGCTCGTTCTGCCGGTCGTCAAACAAGGCCAGTTTGATTCCGCCGCGCACCGAGTCGACCGCGCACTGACCGGGCGGCTGGAATGGGACGCGGCAACCCCTAAAGGAACGAGTTTGAAGTTACAGGTGCGGACGGCACCAACTCGGGAAGGGCTGGACTCGGCAACGTTTGTTGGCCCGGATGGTACGGCTCAATCTTTCTACGAGCAGTCGAGTGCCGAACTGAAAGTCCCGGCGGCGGGCTTTCTGCAGTATCGCGTTACCCTCGCGACGGAAGATCCGGCTCGCACGCCTTACCTGAAGCGGGTTGCGTTCGCGGAGCAGGAGTGAGCCAGCCTGAGCTCTCGGTTGACCTGGCAAAAAGGAAACAGCGTCATCGGGGTGGCTGCGCGCCGGGTTCGACTTGCCCATTCCTGCCTCGTACCTCGCTCGGCAGTTTGGTCAGCCACGAATCTCTGCCGCAGAAAATGTTCTCGGCAACGGACGTTATCGGGCGAATAGACTCGTTCCGATCGCCGGTAAAGCCCATCGCGCAGCTCCGTTGTCGTCATCTGCTGCGGACGATAGTTGATGTCAAACAGGGTTCAGAGGTCCCCGCGATTCGGCTCCAGAATGCCTCCCACAGGGAATAAGAACGCAGCGACACTCCCAGCCAGCGTCCCGGGAGCTGCCCAGGCGGAGAAACTGAACAGCACGTTCATCATCCCGAGCGAGGCAATCTCAATGTGACCTAGCCGGAAAATCTGCCGGCTGAACCCCGAGTAGCCTCCCCAGAAGTCCTCGCGATGAAAAAACAGGCTGAGGGAAATCCCGGTCAGGAAAGCGGCGAGTAACATCAGCCAACCGCCATGCCAATTCACTTCATGAACAGGTTGCATGCTGCGATTTCTCAAACGAAAACAAAGGGGCGTCGGCTTGAAATAGTCAGGTCTCGTTGCGAGCCGCGGCTGGACCGCGATACGCCAATAGGAACAGGACCAGCCTCACGGCGTCAATTGAGACAAATGGCTGAAACAGCCCGGGCAAACCCGAAGCTGCCCAACAAAGCGTAGTCAAACCGATCTAACAGAGTTTCAGCAAAATGCCGAATGGAATCGGATTCCGATTCGGAACAGGCCCAAGATGACGAGCATCCGTGCGCCGAGCTGAAGGTAGCCCCAGTGATTCGGAGCCGGCACTTCAAACTGTTTGAATAATTGCTGCCCAACAAGCAAAAAGATTGGTCCTGTCAAACAGTCGTACAGACCGGCCGAAAAAACATCCAAAAATGCAGGCTCTTTTTCACGTCGTCGAGCCCTCAGCCCGGAACGACCGACACCTGCCTGCTTCCGTGACAATTCGAAGCGTTTACAAGCAGCTTGAAAAGACTCTATTAATGCGTTTCGCGAGCAGTCGCCGACTTGTTATGCGGTGGAAGCAGGCGGGAAGCCGGTCACGGCAACTTGTTTGCCGGGAGTTGCTTGATTCGGGCGAATGATTCCTCCGGCGATTGGACACCGGGGGCATCAGCGAATCAGTCCCAAAAGCCGGTTGGAAGCGAATTCTGCTTGCGGTATTACTGCACGCCCTGTGGCGTGATCGAGTCGGCCGGGTCGTGTTTTCCGGCATTGGCTCGGGCAGTCGGCAGGAAACTGATATCGATTCAACAGCAACCTTTTATTCGAGTTTGAAAGCTATGGCATCACCTACTCCGATCACGGTCGCCTACGGCGACGGCATTGGCCCTGAAATCATGGAGGCGACTCTCAACATCATCGAGTCCGCCGGGGCCCGACTTGAAAAGCACGTCATCGAAATTGGAGAAAGACAGTATCTGAAGGGGAACATGGCAGGGATTGAGCCGAGCGCCTTCGATGTCCTGCGAGCGACCAAAGTCTTCCTGAAGGCTCCGATCACCACGCCTCAAGGGGGCGGTTTCAAGTCGCTGAATGTGACCACGCGGAAAGCGTTTGGCTTGTATGCCAACATTCGTCCTTGTTTGAGCTATGACCCGTTCATTCGGACCAAGCATCCCAAAATGGACGTGGTCATCGTTCGGGAAAATGAAGAAGACCTGTACGCCGGAATTGAGCATCGCCAAACCCTGGACGTCATGCAGTGCTTGAAGCTGATTTCCCGTCCCGGGACGGAAAAAATTGTGCGCTACGCCTTTGAGTACGCGCGGGCTTACGGGCGCAAAAAGGTGACTTGCTTTACCAAAGACAACATCATGAAGCTGACCGATGGTCTGTTTCATAAGATCTTCGACGAGATCGCTGCGGAATACACCGACATTGAAAACGAACACTGGATCGTTGATATCGGCGCCGCCAAACTGGCGGATACGCCCGAGGCGTTTGACGTGGTGGTGATGCCGAACCTCTACGGCGACATTCTCTCGGACGTGGCGGCCCAGATTGCCGGCTCGGTTGGCTTGGCTGGCAGTGCGAACATCGGCGATGGCTGCGCGATGTTCGAAGCAATTCACGGTTCGGCTCCCCGCCGCGCGGGCCAGAATCTCGCCAACCCGTCGGGGCTGTTCCTGGGCGCGATCCAGATGCTGGTTCACATCGGACAAGCGGATGTGGCCGAGCGCGCACAGAATGCGTGGCTGAAGACGATCGAGGACGGTGTGCACACCTATGACATTTTCAAAGAGGGTGTTTCCAAACAGAAGGTTGGAACAAAGGAGTTTGCCCAGGCAGTCGTTGCCCGCTTGGGACAGAAGCCACAAGTGCTCAAGGCTGTCGATTACAGTCGCGCCCCGAGCCGCCCGCTGACCTCTCGCCCCCCCTACGTCCGATCGAGCGAGAAACGCGAACTCGTTGGAGCGGACGTGTTCGTCGCCTGGACCGACTCGATTGAAGCGCTGGCAGCGCGACTGCAACCGCTCGCCGGCGATGGGATGGCGCTGGAAATGATCTCTAACCGCGGGATGAAGGTGTGGCCTGGTGGTCTCGCCGAAACGTTCACTGTGGATGTGAACCGCTGCCGCTTCTCCCTGCCTGAGGGCTCAGGCGGCTCCGTACCTCACTCGGCGATCATTTCCCTGTTGGAGCGAATCACCAAGGCAGGCTTGGAGTTTGTCAAACTGGAGGGCCTGTACAATTTCGACGGCAAGCCTGGATTCTCCCGCGGTCAAGGTCAGTAAGCTGCGACAGGAGTATCAGCGTTGTGCGATCTGGGGGGCTCCTCGGGTGCGCTTTGCCTCTGTTTCCTTGAGATTGCCCATAGCCGGGAAGTGCTTGACTCCCGGCGTTAGTCTGCTTGAGGTAGACTGGTGCCTGAAGTCCCCGCGGTGGAGAGACTCAGGAGCCGCGGCAGCATCCGAGGTGAACGCATGCACAACGCTGGTAGTCAGGCCCCATCGACTGCAACGTCCTCTATCGGGCCACAGCCTCAGTCGTTTCGTTCGCGCGATGAGCGAATCGCCGCTGGCAAGGCCCTGCGCGAGCGTGTGCCCCGGGACAGCCATGCTGTCTGGAAGCCGCCCGGCGACCGCCGCGATCCAATCGACATCCTGAGAGAGTCCAACGAGGGGCGATTGCCCGAACTCGTTCCGATCCGCTATGGACGGATGTTGCCGAGTCCATTCACGTTTCTCCGTGGATCGGCTGGTTTGATGGCGGAGGATCTCGCTGGCACCCCGGTTACGGGCGTCCGGGTCCAGGCTTGCGGAGACTGCCATCTGCTGAACTTCGGGCTATTTGCCACGCCCGAGCGAAACCTGATTTTTGACATCAATGATTTTGATGAAACGCTCCCTGCTCCCTGGGAGTGGGATCTCAAGCGGTTGGCGGTCAGTTTTGCCGTCGCCGTCCGCGATGCCAACTTCGGGGACAAGCAGGCCGAAGCGGCTGCGGTCGAGTGCGTTCGCGCCTACCGGGAGCGGCTGCGGGAGTTTTCCAAGCTGAGTCCTCTGGAAGTCTGGTATGACCGCTTGGATTCCGAGACGATTATCGAAATGGCTCCCGATGCAAGGATTCGGAAAATCCGTGAGGAGATGGTAGCCAAGGCAACCCAGCGGATCGGCGAATATCTGTACCCGCAGATCAGTGAGGAAGTTGCCGGCCGGCGGCGGCTGATTGACCAGCCCCCGGCGCTGTTTCACATCAGCAAGGAAAAGGATCCGGAACTTGAGGAGATTGTGCTGGAGGCTCTGCAGCAATACCGGCTCTCACTCCCCGACGAGCGACGGGTCTTGTTTGACCGCTACAGTCTGGAGGATGTCGTCATCAAAGCGGTGGGGATTGGCAGCGTCGGTACGGCTTGTTTTGTCGGATTGTTTTTTTCGGCAGAGAACCATCCATTGCTGCTGCAGTTCAAGCAGGCTTCCTCTTCGGTGCTGGAGCGGTACGCTGGCAAAAGCGTGTATGAGAACCATGGTCAGCGCGTGGTCGTGGGGCAGCGGCTGATGCAGTCGGCGAGCGACATTTTTCTCGGTTGGACGCGGGGGCGTCGGGGTCGCGATTACTTCATCCGTCAGCTCAGAGACATGAAGATGTCAGTCCGGATTGAAGAAGGGGCAACGGCCCAGCAAACGCTGCTGTACGCCGAATTGTGCGGCCGGACTCTCGCCCATGCTCATGCCAAATCCGGAGATCCGGCCCTGATCAGCGGTTACCTCGGCAAGTCTGATGACTTTGACCGGGCGATTGGCGAGTTCTCCCTGGCCTACGCCGACCAGAACGAACGGGATCACGCAGCGTTGGTCGCAGCGGTGAAATCCGGAGCAATCGAAGCACTTATTGAGGAGCAGTCCTGAAGGAAAGTACGCGGGGCGTGTTTTTCACGGCAAGGTCATCGGCGGTTCAAAATTTCTTGAGGCTGCTGGGATCGTTTAACCTTGGGACCGCCACGGGGATTTTTTTACAGCTCATGTTCCGGCGGCTGGAGGATTTTTGATAGATGGATCGAATCAGATGAATGAAGCCAGTCAAATGCCAGCGACTGCCTTGGTTACAGAGCAGCTGACCCGTTATTTCGACCAGCAGTGCGCGGTGGATGGAATTAACCTGCGAGTTGAGGCGGGCACTTTTTACGGCTTCCTTGGTCCGAATGGTGCGGGAAAGTCAACCACAATCAAGATGCTGACTGGGTTGCTCCAGCCCAACGCGGGGTCGATTCGAATTCTCGGTCGCGACGTGGCGATTCCAAGCGATGTCTTGGAGATCAAACGCCGGATTGGAGTCGTTCCTGAAAATCTGGCCCTGTTCGATAATCTTACCGCGACCGAGCATCTGACCTTTGTCGGCAGGATGTTTCAACTCGACGCCGAGACCATTCGCCAGCGAAGCCGCGAGTTGCTGGAATTGATGAAGCTCGACCGGGAGCACCGCAAGCTGACGCTGGAGTATTCGCATGGCATGCGGAAAAAGCTCGCTTTGGCTGCTGCACTCCTGCCCAATCCGGAATTGCTGTTTTTGGATGAACCGTTCGAAGGAGTCGATGCGGTAACCTCCAGCGTGATCCGCGACCTTCTGGCGGATTTTGTCAGCCGCGGGCGGACCGTCTTTCTGACCTCGCATGTGCTGGAAATCGTCGAACGACTTTGTACCCACGTCGGCATCATCTCGGCGGGCCAATTGGTCGAACAGACTTCGCTGGATGAGCTTCGCCAGGGAAGTTCGTTGGAAAAACGGTTCCTCGAGCGAGTTGGATTCCAGCCCGATCACGCCGCTCGACTGAGTTGGCTCGAGGGAGCTTCGCAAGGATGAACCTCGGCCACCTGAGAACAATGCTCTGGTTGCGCTGGCGATTGGCGGTGAACCAAATCAACAAGCTGACCTTGATCAGCCGGATTTTGCTTTGGCTAGTCGTCGGCGGTGCGATCTTGGCCGGGATCAGTTCCTTCATTTCGGTGCTCGGTTGGAGCGGCTGGTTCCTGCCCAAGAGTTGGAGCGTGGCTCTGCCGCTGGTCTGGGATGGGGTGATTCTGGTCTTCCTCTCTTCCTGGATGCTGGGAGTGTTGACCGATCTTCAGCGGACCGAGCCGCTCTCGATGGACAAGTTTCTACACTTACCGGTCTCTCCGCGCGGGGTGTTTCTGCTGAACTACTTCAGCTCGCTGCTTACCTTGACCGCAGTCGCCTTCCTGCCGCTGATGCTGGGCCTGAGCGTGGCGATGGGGCGACATTATGGCGGCGCAGTCTGGGGCGGGGTGGGTCTGGTGATCTGTTTTCTCCTGATGGTCACTGCCGTGACCTTTCAGTTTCGCGGCTGGCTCGCCCAGTTAATGCAGGACAAACGCCGACGTCGCTTTCTGGTCACCATCGCGGCGCTTGTGCTCGTCGCCCTCTCGCAGATCCCACTGCTGCTCGACCTCACGCTGTTTCGCAGCGATGCGAGGAAAAAGGAGCAGGAGGCCGAGCGGCAAGAACGTGCAGCAATTTCCCAACGAGTCGAAGATGGAGAGTTGGAACAAGAGTTGATCGCTGCGCTGGAGGAGCGAATTAAGCGGCGGCGAGCCGCGGAAACAGAACGGATCTTGCGGCTGGCTGACACGGCGAATCGCTATCTTCCGCCACTTTGGCTGGCCGGTGGAATCGATGCACTTGGCAGAGGCCAAATCTGGGGTGGTTTGGCTGCGGGGGCCGGGATGCTCACGATCGCGGGCTTCAGTCTACGTCGGAGTTATCGAACGACGCTCTGCCTGTATCGCGGGGAGACAGGCACGCTCAAACCGCGAGGTTTGAATTCCGATACAACTGAGGGCACAGCGAGTGCAGATTCAGTTGTCAGCTCGAAACCGCAAGCGAACTGGCTGGAATGGCAGTTGCCGCGGCTGAATGAACCCCAGTCGGCTGTGATGCTGATGACGCTGCGAAACATGTCGCGGGCGCCCGAAGCCAAGCTGGCGGTCATCGCCCCGGTCTTCGCGGTCTTTCTTCTCGGGGGCTTGATGCTGTTTCGCGACCGCGCCCCGACTGCTGAGTGGATTCGCCCTTTCCTGGCGCTGGGTAGCAGCTTCCTCGCGATGGCGGGAGTTTCACAGTTATTACAAAATCAATTCGGTTTCGACCGCGATGGTTTTCGCTCGCTCCTGCTCTCGCCCGTGCCGGAAGTAGATTTCTTGATCGGCAAGAATGCGGCGACCGCTCCGCTGGCGATTGGTCTCGCCCTGGTTGCTTTGATATTCCAGCAAATCGCCTTGCCGCTGCAGTGGACACACTTCATCGCCAGTCTATTTCAAACGGGAACTTTGTATTTGGTCGCTTGCTTGGTGGGGAACTTGATGTCGATCATGACCCCACTGGGAATTGCCAGTGGCTCGCTTAAACCAGTGAACTTTAAGCTGGGAACGATCATCCTGCAGTTTCTGCTGTTTTTCCTCGCACCGCTGGCCATGATTCCGGCAATCGCGCCACTGGGGCTGGAGTGGCTCTCCGAGCGTTTTCAGCTACTGCCCGGCGTGCCGTTTTATCTAATAGGCGCAGCGTTCTATCTGGTCGTACTACTGCTGCTCTACCGACCACTGATCCGCCGGCAAGCCGATCTACTTCGCGAGCGCAAATGGAAAATCCTCGAAGCCGTGACGAATGTCGGGGGTTAGTTCTTAGAGCTAAGAATGGCCGACTGAAAGTCAGCAGATCTTTTTACTTAGAGTCACAGACGTCGCGAAGACTTTCACGGCGATTGCCAGTGTCGTTGAGTTCGACAGTTCTGAAAAAGGAAGCAGGTGATGGGCAGGTGGTTCCGGCATGTGGCGGTTTCGATTCTGCTCAGCAGTCAGCTTGCGGTGGCGACCCACGCTCAAGACAGCCAGGCTTCATCACTGCGTGGCGTGGCGATCATCCCGCACACCATCGCCGCTGAAATGAAATACCGTCGCGAGCGCGACCCAGGGCTTTCCGCCCGCTTTCAGTTGTTCATCAACGGCCCAGCCGAGAAGTTCAAACTCGACGGGCGAGAGCCGGACGAATTATTAGCTGCCAAAGAGTGGGCTTGGCATGATTTCGCAAACGCCCCTGCCGTACCTGCGGGGGCGCTCGGCGTGCGTGAGTTTAATGGTGCGACACCGCGCTGGGGCGTAGGACAGCAGTTCGAACTGCAAGCCGACACCTTCAAGGCCACGATCCCGATTGAATCGCCGCAGAGTTGGATCTCGTCGGTAACCTTTCTCGCGAATGACGCGAAGCAACTGCAGCCCAATCGGATCCTCCTTTACATTCGGAATGAAGCTATCGAGCCACTGCGAATCCGGGGGCTGAGACTTTGGCTCCCTCGCGCTGTGAGCGAGTGGCAGAATCTTTGGCCTCAGCCCGTGATCGCTGCCGAGAGCAACGTGCCGGCCAAAGACCTGGGCTTCCTCGACTTAAGCGTTTCGCCATTGCCGCTGACGTACGCGGCGGTGGAAGTGCTTACTGACAAGGAGTCACTCTGGACCTATTTGCGAATCAAGAAGGAGACTTTCGACATCAGCGGCGGCTGGATTGGGAAAGATCTTCAGCACGACGCTTATCTCGACCTGCTCGCCAGCCTGCATGTCGATACGGGACAGATTCAGGAGGTCGATGGCTACACGAATAATCCTGAACGCTATGCGCGGTATCCAATCAAATCCTTCAACCGCATGATGCCACTGGAGAAATTTGATACCGACGAGTGGCTGGCAAAGATTCACGCGGTCGAGTTTATGGGTGAGCCGCAGTACGGAGGCGGGCGTCCTGTTCCCCCCCAGGAGGTGCGGGAAGCCTTTAAGCCTTATCGCGCCAGTCGGCTGGCGACCAGCGTCACGCACAGCGAGGAGCGGGTCTGGCGGTTTTATGCGGGGCTGTCCGACTATCCCCACTTCGATGCGTATCGCGTCGTCGCTCCGGCAGCTGATGCGTGGCGCGCTTACGATCGCTGGGAGGGGCCCGCGCCCCGCTGGGGTGCTCCACTGGAGACCATTGGCGACCTGACGCGATCGCTGCGAGACCTCAACCGTCCGATGCCCGTCGCGGCTTGGTCGCAAGGGCCGCACGATGGTTGGAGTGGCTTCTTCGACGGACGCCGGCGGCGATCACCCAATCCAGACGAACTGCGCAGTCAAGCTCTTCACGCGATCTCCTCCCGGATCACTTCACTCTACTGGTTTAATCTCAGCCTCGAAGGGCTGCTGAGGTTCCAGGATACTTGGGAGCCGATACGGCGAGTCGGGCGCGAGCTGCATGCGATAGAGCCTTTTCTGCTCGCCGGCGACGCCTATGCGTTCGAGCGACGGCGTACCGCGGAAGGGCGACCCGACTGGGATCTCGCTTCCATCGTCTCGCCTACGGCAATGCTGCTGTTTGCCCTCGATACGGCTTATGTGATCGATCCAGCGGTTAACGAATTTCGTTTTACCCCCCCTCGCCCCGCGGAGTTCCGCTTCCGCTTGCCACCCTGGCTGCGCGAGCCAAAAGTACTTGTGCGAATCGATGCGGACGGAGCCCAGGATGCTGACTGGCGACTGAATGGCGAGCATGTTGTCATCAGCGGGACGTACAGCGGAGACGCCATATTTCTGGTCGTCTCTGACCCCAAAATCAGAGAAGAATATCTGCAGCGGTTGGGCGAGGCTCGCGCAAAGGAGGCAGCTTATCCGGTGGATCTTCAGGCACTTAAAGCTTTGAAGAAATAGTTTAGTGCGAAAACCTGCAAGCCCTGTGCCCAATCGCGCAATCGCCCAATCAAGCCGTGCTCTTTTATCGCAGCGGTAGAACGATGTTGGTTGCCCCTCACAACAGGACGATTGCCCTTTAGGGCAAAAGCCTCGATTTGACTCGGGATTTCCCTTCGCCTAAAGCGAGAACCTTTCTCAACTTAGGCCGCGTGGTATGATGATCGCGTCAACGAGCGGCTCTTAATGTACTCCGTTTCTGTTTAAGGTTGTTTCGTCATGTATTGTTTCTTTCTAGCTCAACGGTCTCATGCCCTGTCAGGCATCCTCTGCTTTTGGCTGCTCGCCACACAAGCTTTACCGGCAAAGGCCTGCCAATCAGAGCAGGAGCGGACCGTGCTGCCGATCCGCGAGCCGGCGGAAACGTTTTACAAAGAGCTTGACGCGCGCGACACAAAGCCACCTGCACGCTGGCAGGTACAAGCACCAGCCGGTGCACCCAATGTGATTGTGGTGCTGATTGATGATATCGGCTTTGGACACTCCAGCGCCTTCGGTGGTCCCTGCAAGATGCCGACATTGGATCGCCTTGCGCAGAACGGCCTCAAGTACAACCGATTTCACACCACCGCGCTTTGTAGCCCTACTCGAACTGCGTTGCTCACCGGCTACAACCACCACAGCAACAATGCTGGGGCGATCATGGAACTGGCGACAGCGTATCCCGGCAACACGGGTGTCCGGCCGCAGTCGATCACGCCGATGGCCGAGGTTCTACGCCAGAATGGTTATTCCACCTCGGCTTGGGGCAAGTATCACGAAACTCCGCCTTGGGAAGTGAGCGTCAGCGGTCCGTTTGACCGCTGGCCAACGCGTTCCGGGTTCGAAGAGTTTTATGGTTTCATCGGCGGCGAGACCAACCAGTGGGATCCGATGATCGCCCATGGCACGACCTTTAAACGCAAGCCGGAAAACGCCCCGGACTATCACTTCACAACGGACATGACCAATCAGGCAATCGCTTGGATGCAGGCCCAGCAGTCGCTGACTCCCGATAAACCGTTCTTCATGTATTTTGCGACAGGCGCGACGCACGCGCCGCACCATGCACCGAAAGAGTGGATTGAGAAATACCGCGGGCAGTTCGATATGGGCTGGGACAAGCTTCGCGAGCAGACCCTGGCTCGACAGATCGAACTGGGTGTTGTTCCGCCGGGAACCAAACTCGCTCCGAAACCCGAGGCGATTAAGGATTGGGATCAGCTGTCCGCGGATGAGCGACGATTATTTGCCCGGCAGATGGAAGTCTTCGCCGGTTTCGCCTCGCACACGGACAACGAAGTTGGCCGTCTGGTGCAAAGCCTCGAAGAGATGGGTGAGCTGGATAACACACTTATCGTCTACGTCGTAGGGGATAACGGTTCCAGTGCCGAAGGCGGAATGCTCGGGATGTTTAATGAGATGACCTACTTTAATGGCGTCGCAGAAACCACCGAATTCATGCTCCAGAAGATCGACCAGTGGGGTGGACCGGAATGCTTTAACCATTTCGCGGCGGGTTGGGCCGTAGCTGGAAACACGCCGTTTACCTGGACTAAGCAGGTCGCGAGCAATTTTGGCGGAACGCGAAACGGGATCGTCTTCCACTGGCCCAACCGGATTAAGGCCAAAGGTGAGGTTCGCAGCCAATTCCATCACGTTGTTGACATCGCTCCAACGATCTTCGAAGCAGCCAAGGTTCCGGCTCCCAAAGAGGTCAATGGCGTGCCCCAAAAGCCGATCGAAGGCGTCAGCATGGTTTACAGTTTCGACGCTCCACAAGCCAAAGACCGACGTGACACCCAGTATTTTGAGATGGGTGGTAATCGCGCGGTTTATCATGATGGCTGGTTCGCTGGAACGATTCACAAAGCACCATGGGAAGCCGCCCCACGCCGCCCCCTCACTGAAGATATCTGGGAGTTGTATCACGTTGACGACGATTTCAGCATGTCGCGCAATCTGGCAGCAGAAAATCCGGCTAAGTTGAAAGAGCTCCAGGCGCTATTCACTCAAGAAGCGATCTCGCATCACGTGCTTCCGATTGACGATCGGACTATCGAGCGATTCGATTCGAGGGTGGCAGGTCGCCCAGACCTGATGAATGGACGGATGGAGCTAACCGTCTATCCCGGAATGGTTTACATGGCCGAGAACGCCTTTATCAACGTCAAGAATTCCTCGTTCGACCTGGAAGCTGAAGTCGAGGTAAAGGGGGATAAGAATCACGGCGTGCTCCTCGCTCAAGGAGGTCGCTTCGGTGGTTGGGCGTTCTGGGTCAACCATGGCAAACCGGCCTTTACCTACAACTTCCTTGGATTGGAGTTGTATCAAGTTGAGAGTTCACGCCCCGTCGCCGATGGTAAGCACACTTTGAAAATGGTTTTTGATTACGGCGGGAATGCCGCAGCACGCGGCGCTGGCGGCAAGGCGAGCCTCTACATCGACGGCGAAAAGGTGGGCGAAGGCAATGTCGCCAAGACGCATCCCAACACCTTCTCGCTCGACGACACGGCTGACACCGGTGTCGACACCGGCACGGCCGTCGACGAAGCCTACGGTGAAGGCGAAAAGAATGCCTTTTCTGGACGGCTGAAGCAGGTCAAAGTAAAGGTGCGTTAAGCAGCTGTTGGCGGGCCGCTGTTTTAAAGGCGGCTCGCTATCGCTCCAGTACGAAACCTGCGTTGGCCCAGTCCGCGTAGTCTTCACGATTCCCATCGCCCGCATCCATGGAGATGACGCTCAGCTTGCGCGCCCCTTGGGGAATCTCGATGTCGAACCGCCAGGCGGGTGAAAGAATTCGCATCACGGGGCTGCGGGCTGCTTCCTTGCCGTCGATGAACACTTTAAACACGACGCTCGGATATTTCGCCAGGTTTGAACCAAAGCTGCGGCTGACCAAGTACTCATCCACACCTGCCAGTGCGACGAAGCGCCGGTAGGTTGGTTTCAGCTCGTAGACCAGTTCGCATGGTGCATGGACTCCCAAGCCGTGTTCATAGGTTTGGCGATTGATTTGAATCGCAGTGCCGCGATTGGACTTGTCGCGCTGCGGCGGTTGGGTGTCGCCCGAATAGCGGATCTCGCCGCTGTAGGTGTGACCGAAGCCGACGCTTCGCAGCGGTTCCAGTTCCGCGAGGTAAACGTCCGGCAGGGGAGGCGTCTTGGTCATTCGCGCAAAGTTTCCGACCGACTCGAGGCAAACGGCTTTGCCATTTTTAAAGGCCTTCGCTCGCAAACGCGTCGACGCCGAAATCTCTAGCGGGCTTTGGTACAGATGTGAATCCGGCGTTGGTTCTGTGTCATCCGTCGTATAACGAATTTCAGCGCCGGCTTGCAGCGGTGCGCTCAGCGTGACGATGATCGGCTCTTCGAACAAGTGCGGTCGCTGGTCCGTGCCCCACGGCGCAATCCGTACAGGATCGACCACCCAGTCTTTGCTCCAGAGCGAGAGTCCCTCCAGCTCAGATTGAAAGTGAATCGTCGGCGCAAGGTGCTTTTCGAAATGTTCGACAACTTGCTCGGTATTGAGGTCGGGAGTGAACTCGCGAGCCGGATCGTAACCCGGGTGGGCGTCCGTCATGTCGCGAGCCAGCACGCACTGCAGTCCGGCGCTTTTCATCGCCCGCAGCCCCATCGGCTTGCCCAGCAGGCAAACTTGGGTGTGAAAGCCAACATAGATCAGGTGAGTCAGCTTTCGCTGTTGGCAGATCGCATAAACTTCTGCTTGGGTATCTGGCATCCAGTCCTGTTCACCGATGATCAGGTCGGGGTGCATGCCGTCCCATCCGTAGTTCCCCGCGCAACGTTCGCGTCCACAGGCACAACCCCCGGCATCGGGAACCGGAGGACAGGTCACCTCGACAACCTTGGGGACCGGCCCCAGCGGCAAAGCGAGGACTGATTCCCGCTGAGGATAGCCGACATAGTTGTCGACCACATCGCTGGGGCAGAGCATCACCGTCATTCCGAGCGAACGAGCGGCGGCGAGTGCCTTGTTGATCCGCGGCACGAAGGCATCCACCCGCATGGTCGCCGTTTTGCACCAGTGATGATTCCAGACATCGACGGCGATGACTCCGACCCTGCGCGAGTCGACTTTCTCACGGGTTGTCTTGATTTGGCCCGTGACTGGATCTCGCGTCTGGAGTTCCAGTTCGATCTCCCTGTTGCTGTTCGGCGAGGTCTCCGCAAACTGACCTGCGGCAGGGGAAGCGAGCAGCAGGCTTACGAGCAGACTGACGCCAAGAGAAGAGAGCGTATTTCGGCAACTCACGTCTCGTCCTTTCACCAAAGGGGGTCGCTAAACCAGGGCTCATTTACCCGATTTGAATCGATTCCCAAGCGGAAAGGAACGAGTGGGGCTAGTGCAGAGATACGGAGATACAAGGCAAGACCGCGCGCCGTCAGCCGCGATAGTTCGCTACCTTGCCTTCTCCAAGACTCTTCCCAATGTACCGACGCGTCTCTGCGAGAAACCGCCTTTCGGCTCTGGAAAGCAGGCTTATCGCTTGAACACCGTCTTGCCTTCCTTGATCGTTTCCAAGACGAGGATCTGCTTGATCGTCGTCGGTTCGACCTTGAGCGGATTCTTTTCGAGGATCACCAGATCGGCCAGTTTGCCGGCCTCGAGCGTGCCCTTGCTGTTCTCTTCCTTGAGCTGATAGGCGGCCGTTGCCGTGACTGCGCGGAGCGCGTCGTAGGGCGAAACGCGCTCATCGGGGCCAACCACTTTGCCGCTGCCCGATAACCGATTCACGCCGGCATCTACAAGGTCGAGGATCGATGGAGTTGGTGAGACCGGAGCGTCATGTGAGAAGGTGAATGGCAGGTTAGCACGCAAGAAGGTGCGGGCAGCCATTGCCCCGGCGGAACGCTCTGGTCCCCAGAGCCTAACCACTGCATCGCCGCCCGTGATAATTCCGGCCGTCAGGAAACTCGGTACGGCGCCGTATTCCTTCATCAGAATGATTTGGTCCGGTCGCAGCCAGGTGGCATGCACGAACACGGGGCGATGGTCCCGCATCCCATGTTTTTTGACCGCTTTGGCGATTGCAGTGAGCGCCTGATCGGCCGCTGCGTCACCGTTCATGTGCATGTGAATTTGCAGGTTGGTTGCCCAGTACTTGTCGAAAACATTGTCGAGAACTTCATCAGGGATCTGGCGGTACCCGGAAAAGGCACCGGTTTTTCCGCCTGGATTCTCGGTATAAGGCTGGGTAAACCAAGCCGTGTCGAGGCTGCCGTCCAACCAGAACTTTACGCCGCCAAGGCGGACGCGATTGACATAGCGATTGTCGAGGTCGGGGCGGCCTGCGCGAAGTTTCTCGACCACGCCGCCGGCTTGCGGATTGTACTGCGATCCGACTGAGTAAGCGGCAGCAAGCGTATCATCCAAAGCCGAATCCTTCGCGGCGATGTAGAGGTCAATCGTCAGCAGCTTCTTGTCGATTGCGTTCAGCACGATCCCAATATCGTCGTTGCCCAGCCCCAGTCCTGCCTCCATGGCGGTTGTCTGGCCGTAGCTGGCCCAAACGTCGGCTGCGCCGGTGATCGCCTGCGCGGCGAGTTCACCCGTAAATGGCGGACGCTTCGCGCGAACTGCATTGAGCGCGGTTTCTTCCATCGGGCCCAGAAGCGACTTGCCATCGGCTTTACGAGCGAACATCCCGCCCGTCGGATCAGGCGTGTCAGCTGAAATCCCAGCAGCCTTAAAAGCGGCACCGTTTGCAGCGCCCAAGTGCCCGGAGGAGTCGACGACCATCACGGGACGGTCAGCGGAAATTTGGTCAAGCTCTTCGCTGGTCGGCGGCCGGCCTTCCTTCATCGCGCGGGCTTGATAGCCAAAGCCGACGATCCAGGCATCGGCCGGGGTCCGTTCCACTTGCTTCTTCATCCGAGCGATGAGTTCTGCGATATCGGCACAACCAAAGAGATTAGCGTCGACCAGATTCTTGCCGAAGTAAACGAAGTGACCGTGAGTGTCGATGAAGCCCGGGAGCATCGTCTTCCCGGCGAGGTCGACTCGCTGGCTGTTTGGGCCGGCGAGCTTTTCCGCTTCGGCCAAGTTCCCAGCCGCCAGAATCTTTCCGCCCTTTACGGCGAGAGCCTCCACATACTCAGGTGTCGCGCCTCGCATTGTGAGGATGTCGCCCCCGAAGTAAACGACCGTCTGGTCGTCGGGAGCTGTGGCGGATGGCTGTTGAGCCTCGGACAGGTTAAGTAGGCCAGCCAGAACAAGGACGAGAGCGACCAGTCGAACGAAGTTGCCAAGCATGAGACAACACCTGCCAAGAGAAATTTGCCGAATAAGAGACCGATTTTGGGGTCCCAATCTACCGCCCGAGCTTTGCCAACTCAACGCACGAAAGGGCGGGGCAAGGGATTTTTTGGCGTTTTTCAGGCCGCGAATCGACCGGAAGCTACCTTCCTGCCCAGGCAGAAAGCTTGCGATTGACGGCTAAACGGGCATTTGATAAACGGCCGCTGGAGTCTGCTCGGCTCCAAGTAGCTTGCTATCCCGGAGCATTTTTCATGGCTCGGACTTTTTTTTCAGCGATCGCGCCCCTTTTATGGGGCCTGTTCGGCTCAGCGGCGGTTGCTCAAGAGCCAATTCGCGAGCCGGCTCCGGCCATTTCCCCAGCAGGCTCCCCCGCGGTCGGGAATGAGTGGTTGCTGCAGGAAACTCCTCCTCAGCCCGCCATCAATCCCTCAATTCCACAACAGCCGACCGAAGATATCGGCTGGACTCCTGGGGTTTTCAGCAACAGCCGCTTACAACTCTCGGGAAACATCTCCATCATCGGTATCGCCGGCACTGAACGCGCGTTCGTCCCTTGGAACCCGCTGTTCATGTTGCCAGCCTCGCCGTTCGGGCTCTCGACCAACACGCTCGAGATTCATGGCCGGCAAAGTAGTCTTCAGGCTCTATTTCAAGGTCCTCAAATCGGCGAGTACCAGACCGGTGCGCTGTTTAAGGTCTTTCTGCTGGCCAACAGTCTGACTTCGGACACTTATGGTTTGCTCCCCGTGGTCGCTTTCGGCGAGATCAAAAACGAGCGCTGGCGGTTCTCGGGCGGGTTGCAGCCCGACCTCTTTGCTCCCCGCGACCCGGTCGTGATCCCGAATGTGCTCCTCGGTGGCTCAGGTAACCCCGGAACCTTTCGCGGGCAGCTGCGCGCGGAGCGCACCTTTTGGGCCGATGACGCCTCGGCGCTGAAGCTGCAGTTTGCTCTCAGCGATCCGCTGACGACGATTTTGATCGACTCGACGAGTCGAACCACCGAATCCAATGGCTGGCCGAACATCGAAGCCCGGCTTCCTTGGAGTATTGGACCGGAAGTCGAGTTGGTGGGAGGCCGCAGCGAGCGAGTCGCCGAATTGGCGGTTGGCGGTGTGGTTGGGCAACTCCGGACGACGCGAGTCGTGTTTGATCTGGAAGACCTTGAAGATCCGACCAACGTCCGCGAAGTGATTGATGTCTGGGGGATCTCGGTGGATGGAAAGTGGAACATCGGCCAGCGCTGGGGCGTGGCTGGTGAGTTTTTTAGCGGTCAAGCGATCGGCAACTACGCAGCCAATATCTTTCAGACCTTCAATCCCGATACGTTCCAGCCAGTCCGCGGCGCGGGCGGCTGGGGCGAAGTCTTTTTCTACCTCTCCGACCGGCTGCACGTGCATTCCGGTTACGGAGTCGAGGCTCCGCAGCGCGGCGCCCTGCCGGTCGCTTCGGGGATTGCCCGCAACGAAACCTGGTACACCAACTGGGTCTGGGACATGAATAAGACGGTGCAGCTCAGCTTCGAGGTCGATTACCGTCAGACCGATTTTGTCAGCCTGCAGAGCGGGTCCGGGGCTCTGTTCATCAGCCAGTTTCTCTGGCGGTTTTGACAAGAGGAGAAGAGGTGCTCTCACGGAGGCACAGAGGCACAG
>Ga0315904_10003164_pt1 | contig 24656 bp, 17 predicted proteins | sample LakEriMetagenome_6_FD_203529 | JGI IMG/M metagenome (GOLD analysis project Ga0315904, IMG submission 203529) | Freshwater fungal communities from buoy surface, Lake Erie, Ohio, United States - Buoy 12 MA120 | ecosystem: Environmental > Aquatic > Freshwater > Lake | place: USA: Lake Erie, Ohio... | reverse complement strand
TTTCCCGTTTCAGAACCGCGGCCAAGGCGGCCACGCCATCCACGATCAGCGTGTTGGCCGCTCCGGACGGCCTGGAAATGCTCGACCCGTGGATCTGGGTGCCCGCGTCGCTGAGCGCGCGTCGACGGTACACCTCTTCGATGGTGGCTTTGCCGCCGTCCGCGAGGGCAGAGGCGGTCTGAAGGTCGAACTCGGCCACCGCGTCGGGCTCGAAGGTCAGCGGGGCCTGCTCGTCTTCGCCCGCCTCGGCCACGGTGGTTGCCTCTTTGAACTTCACGACGGCCCAGTACCTTCCTGCCAATTCGATTCCGTCGTCGAGGCGTTTCCGAATCTGATCCCACTCATCTTTCTCAATCGTCGCTTTTTCCGGCTCCGCCTGGTCGAGGGATGCTCGTTGGCGGTCGCGCTCGTCGAGCATCTTCTCGATCTCGTCGAGCGAGAGTTGTCCTGGGTCGGGAACCCCCTGTCCGGCTTCCGTCTCCTGTCTGGGCTTGGAGAAGCCAGTCCAGCGGTCCGGCGGCAGGGACTCGTACACGGTGACCGAATCGTAGGACTGATCCCACACCCGCTTGTCGTAATCGTCCCGTGCCGCGGTTTGCAGGATCGCAAGGACTGACTGGCCGGACGCCGCATCGACGGTGGACGACTGCACCCTGAATGCGCCGAGGTAGTGGCCGCCTTCCTGCGCTGCCGTGTCGTCGAACACGTAGACCGTGGCCCCTGGGTCAAGGGGGGGCGTGTCGGGCGCCGCCGCAGGTGTCGCAGGTGCCGCGACATCGGCCCCCTCGGCGGGCCGCGGGGCTTCGGCCGCGAACGGTATCCGGATCTCCCCGGTTTCGCCATCGGCCTTCGGCGGATCGAACGACGCCTTCGTCCAGGAGCGATCCCGCCAGGTGTCTATTCGGTCGAGGACCCTCCGCCACCGCTCCTGCTCCTCGGTCAGCGCCGCGATCGACTTGGATTCGGGGCCGTCACCGGCGATCGGCCTGAGCCTGCCGCCGTTCGACGGGTCGGGCATGAGAGCGTCGCGGACCTTGGCGAGTTCGATCTGCTTCCTTCCGACCGCCTCCACCTGCTTCGACTCGTATGCGGCGAACCGCGAGGCGAGGTAGAGATAGCCCGTGGCCGTGAGGAGCACGAGGATCGCCGCGATCAGCGTGCCCCAACTCCACCGCTGGTGGCCGACGCCGAAGGCGACGAGGCCCGTGAGCAGCACGAGGGCGATCAGGCCGAGCAGTGCGTATGTCATGGTGGTCCTGGCCGCCCGGGGCGATCGCGGCCTGCCCCACCGGCACAATCGTCACACGCGGAGTATACCGCTCCCCGCGGGCATGCCGCCCTTGGCTATTCGTGCGAGTGGTGGAGCGATCTTGAGTCGCCCCGGTCGCCACGGTGCATCCTGTCGACGTGGTGTCGCCGCCGTGTCGCCCCGCGTCGACACGGCGATGCCGGTTCAGGTGGCGAGGGAGGGACGAAACGCCTGAAAAAACGCGTTTCGACTGGTTTCGGGCCGGCGGCGTAGCGGTTGGCATCGGATCTGCATGGGAGTTTCCCCGCCGTGTCGTTCACAGGCTGCCGCAGGGCGGCCCGCACGGTCTCCATTCGCCCCCGGGGATCCCATGCGCCAATCCGCCCACGACAGCCACGACCCGCGCCGCAAGCCGACCGGCCCGGCCCGGCCTCGCGCCCCACGCCGGATCACCGCCGTGATCGACGACCCGATCCGTCTCTATCTGCTGCAGATGGGCGGAATCCCCCTGCTCAACCGCGAGACGGAGGTGGCCCACGCCCGCGAGATCGAGATCTGGCGGCGGCGGTTTCGCCGCACGCTGCTCGCCAACGACTTCGTGCTCTCGGGCGCGGTGCAGCTGCTCGAACGGGTCCAGGCAGGCACGCTGCGGCTCGACCGCACGATCGAGGTTTCGGTCACCAACACCCGCGAGAAGAAGCGGCTGCTCAAGCGGCTCGGCCCCAACCTGATCACGCTCAAGCGGATCGAGCAGGAGAAGGGCCGGCTCTTTCGGATCGCGATGTCGCGGAGCAACCCGCTCGACGTCCGGCGGGCCGCCTGGCGGCGGCTCGTGCGGCAGCGAAACAAGGCCGTTCGCCTGGTCGAGGAGATGCACCTGCGGATCCAGCGGCTCTATCCGCTGCTGCGGCAGCTTCAGGGCATGGCGACCCGGTACGAGTCGATCCGCGACCAGCTGCGGCCGCACCAGCCGTCGATCGAATCGGCGGCCCGTGAGCGGCTCGTCTCCGAGCAGCGCCGGATTCTGCTGACGACCCGCGAGAGTCGCCGCACCCTCGAGCGGCGGCTGGCCACGCTGCAGGACCTCCAGCAGCGGTACGACGCCGCCAAGCGGGACCTCGCCGCAGGCAATCTCCGGCTCGTGATCTCGATCGCGAAGCGGTATCGCAACCGCGGCCTGACCTTCCTCGACCTGATCCAGGAGGGCAACTCGGGCCTGATGCGGGCCGTCGACAAGTTCGAGCATGCCCGCGGCTTCAAGTTCTCGACCTACGCCACCTGGTGGATCAGGCAGGCGATCACGCGGGCGATCGCCGACCAGAGCCGCACGATTCGCGTGCCGGTGCACATGGTGGACGCGATGACGCGGATGCGGAACCTGCAGCGCGACTTCCTCCAGGCGCACGGCCGGAACGCGACGGTCGAGGAGTTGGCGGATCTCTCCGAACTCACGGTCGAGGAGGCCGAGTGCATCTGCCGGATGTCGCGGAAGCCCGTCTCCCTCGATCAGCCGCTCGGCGAGTCGGAAGAGGGCTCGGTGGGCGACTTCGTCAGCGATCGCCGCGAGGACGATCCGCTCAAAGGCGTCAACCAGCAGTCGCTTCAGGGCACGATCGCCAGGGCGCTGGAGTCGCTCTCCTACCGCGAACGGGAGATCCTCCGCCTCCGCTTCGGCCTCGCCGACGGCTATGCCTACACGCTCGAAGAGGTGGGCACCATCTTCGACGTCACCCGGGAACGCGTGCGGCAAATCGAGGCCAAGGCGGTGGAGAAACTCCGCCAGCCGGGCTCCGACTTCGACCTCGCCGGCTTCGTGGACGACGCCACGGTGGAGCGATGGCGCGGCACGGCCGACGAGGCCCAGGAACTGGCCACGGCGGGGGCGTGACGATCCGGCCCAGACGGAAAGCCGAAGCCCAACGCCCAAGCCCAAAGCCCGAGCGGAAAGCCTACGCGGACTTCGCCTCGTCGAGGGCCTGCTGGAGCTTCGCCTTCGACTGCACGCCCATGAACTGCTGCACGAGCTTGCCGCCGTTGAAGATCATGATCGTGGGGATGCTGGCCACGTTGTAGGTCATCGCCAGCCGGTTGTTGTCGTCGACGTTGACCTTGCCCACCTTGAAGGTGCCGGCGTTCTCGACGGCCAACTCCTCGATCACCGGCCCGATCATCCGGCAAGGGCCGCACCAAGGGGCCCAGAAATCGACCAGCACCGGCACGGAAGAACCGAGCACGTCGCTCTGGAAGTTGTCATCGGTGAACTCGAGGGCGTTTCCCATCGTCGGCATCGGCTCCTGTGGTGTGGTCTGGGGCGGCCGCGGTACGATCCGGGCATCGGCGGAGTATAGATGACGACCACGAACCGGGAAACGTGCTGGCGGGTGCGGCGGTCGCCGGATGGCACCGTGGCCGCGGGAATCGAGGCCCTCGGCTGGGACGCGGCGGCGGCCGGGGCGGCAGGCGAGATCGTCGTCCGCGTGGAGGCGGCCGGCTTCAACTACAAGGACGCCCTGTGCTGCGCCGGGCATCCTGGGGTGATGCGGGTCGCGCCGCTCGTTCCGGGCATCGACGCGGCTGGCGTGGTCGCCCTGCCGGGTGGTCTTTTGGCGGCGGCAACGCCGGTGGTGGTCATCGGCAACGGCATGGGCGAGGTTCGCGACGGCGCGTTCGCGAGTTTTGTGCGGATGCCGGCGGCGGCCGTCCTGCCGCGGCCCGCGGCCCTCGCGGCCGACGCGGCCATGGCGCTCGGCACCGCCGGCCTCACCGCCCTGCTGGCCTGCGACCGACTCGAGTCGATCGTTTCGCCGCGGCATGCGCGGCCTGACGATGCGTGGCTTGTCACGGGCGCCAGCGGCGGGGTGGGGATGCTCTCGGTCGCGGCGCTGGCCGCCGCAGGGCACCGCGTGGTCGCCTGCTCTCGCAAGGCCGCGGCGAGCGACGTTCTCCGCGACCTCGGTGCCGCCGAGGTTCTGCCGCCCGATGCGATCCGTGATCCGACGCCCAAGACGCTCGTGACCGGCCGATGGGCCGGCGTCGTCGATACGGTCGGCGGACCCCTGTTGGCCGACGTGCTCCGTGCCGTGCGGCCTGGCGGTGGCGTCGCGGCGATCGGCATGGCGGGAGGTGCCGACCTCCTGACGAGCGTGCATCCCTTCATCCTGCGGGGAGTGACGCTCGCCGGCATCGATGCCGCCAGCCTGCCGACGCAGGCGGAGCGGGCGCTGCTCTGGGACCGACTCGCCGCCTTCTGGCCCGTGATCGCCGGCCGCTTCCCCGTCACCCGCCTCCGCCTCGCCGACGTCGGCGACTGGGCCGACCGCATGCGTCGCGGCGAGACCGCGGGTCGTGGCGTCGTGATCCCGGAGTGAGCAGATGGCGAGGCATGAGATTCATCTCGGGGCCGCTTGGGAGCCACCGGCGGCCGCTGGCGGATCGTGGGTCCGCAGGTTCGGTCGGCCGACCGGCCTCGAGCAGGCCGATCGGCTCGTGCTCGTCTGCGCGGGCGTCGCGTCGCCGGCGGTGTGGCGGACCGCGCTGCTCAACGATCGCCCGCTCGACTGGCGGAATGCGGGGCCTGGAACCCTGGAGTGCGACGTGACGGCGATCGTGGCCGAGCGGAATCTCCTCGTGCTGGCCGCAGCCGACTCGGAAGCCGCTTTCGGACCCGATGCGTCGGCTCGCCTGACGACCCCGACGGCCTGGGGCAGGCTGTCGTTGGTGGTCGTGTCGGATTGACACTGACCATGGGCAACCGCTACGAACGATGATTGTTCGCACGCGCACGAGATGCCCGTGTGGTGACCCGTTGCAGAGGGAGGTGATCATGTCGGTGATTCGCGTGGGGACTTCGAGCACGTACGCCGAGGGGTGGGACTCGATTTTCGGCGGCCGGACTTCGGCGGCGAAGAAGTCGGGCAAATCCAAGGCCAGCAAGGCCAAGGCGGCCCCGGCGACGAAGGCCGGCAAGAAGAAGGCGTCGCGGGTCGTGAAGAAGAAGGCCGTCACCAAGGCCCGCAAGCCCGGCAAGAGCCGCCGGGGTTGATGGCGGAGGCGAGAGTCACCCTCCCCCCAAAAAGCCCCGAGCGCAAGCGAGGGGATGAGGCGTGGTGGTGGGATCGACGTTGCGCCGCCGGCAGGCCGTGATCCCCTCGCTGGCGCTCGGGGCTTCCTGGGCCAGTGATCACCGGATCGCGGCCCGCATGACCGCTACCCGCCGAGTTCCTTGGCGCGGGTGGCGGCGGCCACGACCGCGTCGATAAGCGCTCCGCGGACGCCCCGCTGCTCCAGCACCGCCAGGCCCGCGATCGTGGTGCCGCCCGGGCTCGAGACGCGGTCCTTGATCTGCGCGGGATGCTCACCGGTCTGTTCCAGCAGCGCAGCCGTGCCCGAGAGCGTCTGAACCGCCAAGGCCAACGCCAGCGGTCGCGGCAGCCCCGCCTTCACGCCGCCGTCAGCGAGCGCCTCCACGAGCAGCGCCACGAAGCCCGGCCCCGAACCGGACAGCCCCGTCACCGCGTTCATCTGCGACTCGTCGGCCTCATGGACGTGGCCCACCGCCCCGAGCAGGTCGCGCACCCGCGCCGCCGCCGCCGCGGGAACCTCCGCTGTCTGGCAGACGACCGACACGCCGTGGCCGACGAGGCAGGGCGTGTTGGGCATCACGCGGATCACTCGGGGCACGCCCGCCAGCGTCGCCAGCGACCCGGCCGGGAGGCCGGCGACGATCGACACGAGCACCGCGTTCGGCCGGAGGTGGCCGGCGATCTCGTGACAGGCGGACTGGGCTTGCTGTGGCTTCACGGCGAGAAAGACCACGCTCGCGGCCGTGGCGGCGGCCCGTGCGGAGTCGGCGAAGACGATGCCCGGCAGCCTGGCCTCCAGCCGCTCCCGCGCCGGTGCGTGCGGGTCGTAGACGGTGATGTCGGCCGGAGCGAGCAGTCCGGCGCGGCAGAAGCCCTCGGCGAGGGCGAGCGCCATCTGGCCTCCGCCGATCATCGCGACCGTGCGGTCGATGGGCGAGTGGGTCGTCATCGTGTCGTGGCTTTCATCGGGGGTGGCAGGTCGCGTGCAACCGCGTCGAGGTCGAGTCGGCTCACCCAGAGTTGGCTCGTCGGGCCGCGGCCGCCGGAGCCCTCGCCACGGCTTGCCGTCCACATCAGAAGCGATCCGTCGGGTGAGAAGGCGGGCAGGACGTCGGCGCCCGGGTGATCGGTGATCCGCAGCGGCTCGCCCGCCGCGAACGAGCCATCCGCAGCGACCGCCCAGGCCGCCATCCAGAGGTCGTAGTTCGGCCGCGCCGTCGGGTCGGAGTGGTCGGCCCCCGTCCAGATCAGCCACGGCCTCGTCGGATGCCAGAAGGGCGCCCACCGCACGCCCTGCCCCGACGTGACCGCCACATCGCCCGAGCCGTCGTCCCGCATCACGTGGATCTGGAGCAGGTCTTTTTCGATTCGGTCGGTGCGGTAGGCGATCCACTCGCCGTCGGGTGAATAGAACGGGCCGCCGTCGTAGCCGGGCTCGTTCGTGAGTTGCCGCACGTTCGAGCCATCGGCGTTCATCACGTAGATGTCGGGATCGCCGTCGCGGTCGCTCACGAACAGCACCTGGGAGCCGTCGGGCGAGAAGGAGCACTCGGCGTCGTAGCCATTCTCCGTGGTCAGCCGGACGAGATCGCTCCCGTCGAGTCGCACGGTGAAGAGGTCCATCCGGGGATCGAAGTCCCACTGGTACCGCCGCCGGCGGCCTGCGCGAGCGTCCTCCTCGGCCTGCGCCCGGGCGGCCGCCTCCGTCGCTTCGGCGTCGGGGTCGAGGTGACTCGAGGCGAAGAGCAGCCGCGTGCCGTCGGGCGAGAACCAGCTGCACGTCGTCCGGCCGCGACCGGCGCTCACCCGCCTGGGCATCGTGGGCCGCGGGGTCGCGGCGTCGAAGTCCTGCACGAAGATCTCGTAGAACTGCCGCCCCGGCGGCACCGCCTGATAACAGATGCGGCTGCGGTCGGGGGCGAAGTAGCCCTCGCCGGCCTTTGTCATCCCCTCCGTGATGACCACGGGCGACGAGAGAAATCGGGCCTCGAGGGCGGACCGGCCCTCGTCCACCACGGGGGTGGTCTCGGCACCGTGACAGGCTCTCATTCCTGCGGCCGCGGCCACGGCGAACATCACCGCCGTCGGGGCCCAGTTGCACGTTTGGGGCATGGGTCCCAGTATACGTGCGATGTCCGATCGCGCAGGAGGCACTCGTTCCATGAAGATCTACACCAAGACCGGCGACGCCGGCGAGACGGGGCTCTTCGGTGGTCCGCGGGTGCGAAAGGATCACGCACGGATCGAGGCCTTCGGCACGGTCGACGAACTCAACAGCCATCTCGGCATGGCCCGCACCCATTCGGTGGCGGCCGCGTTCGATCCCCTGCTCCGTCGCGTGCAGTGCGAACTCTTCGACCTCGGCGCCCAACTCGCCACGCCCGACTCCGCCAACGAGCGGATCACCGCCGCCCACGTGGCGGCGCTCGAGACCGAGATCGACCGCCATGAATCGACGCTCGAACCGCTGAAGTGCTTCATCCTGCCGGCGGGCACGCCGCTGGCGGCCGCATTCCACGTGGCCCGCACCGTCTGTCGGCGGGCCGAGCGGCGGGTGGTGACGCTTGCCGCCGAGCCCGGCACCACGATCCCCGCCAATGCGATCGAATATCTGAACCGCCTGGGCGACCTGCTCTTCGTGTTGGGCCGCGTGGCCAACCGCCAGGCGGGCGTCGCCGACGATCCGTGGATTCACCCGTGAGCGGCAGCGGAGCCGCCGGCGCGCCAGGCCTCCGGCCCGCGGTCGCCCGGGCCTCGGCCGCTGCCGCGGAAGCCCGCCGTCGCATCGCCGAGCGGCACGCGGTAGGGGGCGACGGCTGGGCCGTCGCGGTGCTCGCCTGCGAACTCTTCGACGGGCTCGTTCGCGACGTCTGGAGTTCGATTCTCGACGACCTGCCCGCCGGCGACGCGGACCGCATCCGGGCCAGCGTGGCGCTCGTCGCCCACGGCGGCTTCGGCCGCGGCGAGATGGCGCCCTGGTCCGACCTCGACCTGATGATCCTCCACGACGGCCGGGGCGACCCGGTCGTCGCCGACGTGGCGCGGCGGCTGCTCCAGGATCTCTTCGACGCCGGGCTCGAGGTGGGTCAGAGCGTGCGGAGCGTGGCCGAAGCGGTGACGCTGGCGGGCGGCGATGCCACGATCATGAGTTCGCTGCTCGACTGCCGGCTCCTCGCCGGCGCGGAGGAACCACTCCGCCGGCTCCGGCAGCGGCTGCGGACGGCGCTCACCCGCGGACGGCGGCGGCACATCGACCGGCTCGTCGAGGCCCGCCGCGAAGAAGCCGACAAGCACGGGCGGACGGTGTTCGTGCTCGAGCCCAACGTCAAGCGGTCGACGGGCGGTCTCCGCGACATCCAACTCGTCCGCTGGCTGGGGCGGCTGGCGTACGACGCGGAGGCCCTCGGCGACCTCGCCCATGCCGGCGGCATCTCCCGGGCCGACGCCGATGCGCTCCGCGACGCCCGCGAGTTTCTCATGCGGGTTCGCAACGATCTGCACCTCGCGGCGGGCAAGCCGGCCGACGAACTGACCCGCGACCAGCAAGTGCGGATCGCCGCGGCCCGCGGCATCGAGGCCCGCGACGGCCTGCTCGGTGTCGAGCGGTTCATGCGGGAATACTTCGGGCACACCCGCCGGGTCGCCCAGGCGGTCGACACGCTGCTCCGGTCGCTGCGTCGCCGCGGCCCGATGGCATCGCTCGCCCAGGGCCTGCTCGGCCACGACGTGGAGGGCACGTTTCGCGTGGGGCCGACCGACGTGGCGGCGACCCCGGGCCAGTTGCCCCGGGTGGCGGGCAGCCTGCGGGAGATCGTGCGGCTGGCGGAACTCTCGATGCTCTACGAGATGCCGATCGCCCGTGACACCTGGGAGGCGGTGCGGGCCGCCGTGCCCGACCTGCCCCGCGAAGCGGATCGCCCGGCCAGCGACGCCTTTCTCGGCCTCTTCGCCCATCCGACCAAGGTCGCTGCGGCCCTTCGCTGGCTGCATGACGTGGGCGTGCTCGAGATCCTGATTCCGCAGTTCGCGCACGCCCGCAACCTGCTGCAGTTCAACAGCTTTCACAAGTACACGGTGGACGAGCACTGCCTGCTGGCCATCGAGCAGGTGGCGGCGCTGGCTACCGCCGACGACTGGCTCGGCACGGAGTGGCGGGCCCTCGGGCGGAAGCGGCCGCTGTTGATCGCGCTGCTGCTGCATGACATCGGCAAGGGATTCGTGGACGATCACAGCGTGCTCGGGGCGCGAATCGCCCGCGACGTGGGCGAGCGGCTCGGACTGCCGGCCGACGAGATCGAGATCGTCGAGTTTCTCGTGCTCAAGCACCTCGCGATGGCGCACCTCGCGTTTCGCCGCGACATCGGCGACGACACGCTCGTGGCTGGCTTCGCGAGCGACGTCGGGTCGCCGGAGGTGCTGCGGATGCTCGCGCTGCTCACCGCGGCCGACGTGTCGGCGGTCGGCCCGGGAACGTGGACGAAGTGGAAGTCGGACCTGCTCGCCGCCCTTTTCTACAAGACGCTGGGCATCCTCGACGGCGAAGGGCCGAGCGTCGCGGCCGATCGGACCCGTCGCGGGCTCGCATCGCTGCTCGACGACCGCGGCGACGACGACCCCGCGGTACGGCTGGCCCACGAACTGCCCGACTCCTACCTGGCGGCGACCACGCCGGAGCGGATCGTCGAGGAACTCGGGCGGCTGGTTCGGCTGCCGGCGACCGGGGCGTTCGCGACGGCCCGCTGGCAGCCCGAGACGTCGACGGTGGCAGTCTCGGTCGGCACCCGCGAGCAAGCGGCGTCCGGAATCTTTCATCGCGTCACCGGCAGCCTTACGAGCCAGCGGCTCGAGATTCTCGCCGCCGACATCCACACGTTCGCCGCAGGCCACGTGCTCGACCACTTCACCGTCGTGGATCACGACTTCGCCGGCGAGCCGCCCGCGGAGCGGCTCGCCGACATCGCCGCGGCGGTCCGCACCGCCATCCTCGGCGACCGCCCGCCGGAGTTCGCGCCGCGATGGAATCCGTTCGCGCCGCAGGTGAAGGTGGCCGCGCAGCCGGTCCGCGTGACCTTCGACAACCAGAGTTCCCAGCGGGCGACGATCGTGGAGGTGTTCGCCCACGACGCTCCGGGACTCCTCTACGGCGTGACCAAGGCGATCTACGACGCCGGGCTCTCGGTGCAGGCGGCGAAGATCGGCACCTACCTCGATCAGGTCGTGGACGCGTTTCACGTCACGACCGCTGACGGCGGCAAGGTGACCGACGCCGAACGGCAGCAGCGGCTCCGGGCGGCGATCGAGAAGGCCGCCGCGCCCGTCACCGGACCGGCGTAAGCGATGGGGACGCCGTTCAGAGCGAGGCTGGATCTCGCGAGCTTCGATCGTACCGCTCACGCGGTGACGCTTCCTGCGGGCCAGGAAGCCCAATCGCGTAAGCGATGGGGACGGCGTTCAGAGCGAGGCTGGACCTCGCGAGCTTCGATCGTACCGCTCACGCGGTGACGCTTCCTGCGGGCCAGGGAGCCCAATCGCGTAAGCGATGGGGACGGCGTTCACAGCGAGGCTGGACCTCGCGAGCTTCGATCGTACCGCTCACGCGGTGACGCTTCCTGCGGGCCAGGAAGCCCAATCGCGTAAGCGATGGGGACGCCGGGGGCTGGCCTTCGCTACGGCTGGGCGGCTCGCAGCCACTCCACGCAGAGGTCGGGAAAGTCACTGAACAAGCCGTCGATACCCGCGTCGACGAACAGGATCCTCAGCGCCGTGTCGGTGTCGGCGGCGAACGCCGGCAGCTTGTCGCGGCGGAACGTGTAGGCATGGACCACGAGCCCCGCTCGGTGGGCGGCTTCGACCAGCCCGGTCGGCCGACGGTCGGGACCCACCACGCGGCTGAGCGGCGGACCGATGCCATCGACGGCGGTCGCGAGGTGGGTGAGCACGCCGTCGGCCAGCAGCGGATCGGCCGCACCGGCGGCATCGTCGGGAGCCTCGCCGACGAGTTGCACGAGCCGGCCCTGCCAACCGAGTTCGCCGCGGAGCCGCTGCACCTCGTCGGCGTCGAAGCACTGCAGGAAACAGAGGTCGGCCTTCGTGACGAAGCCGTGCTCCCGCAGCACGTCGAGCACGAGCGGGCTGATGTCGTGCCCCTCGTGCCGGTGCCACGCCGGCTGCTTGATCTCGGGGTAGACGCCCGTTTTCCGGCCGGTGGACCGATCGAGGCCCGCGAGGAACTCGAACTCCTCCGCGAGCGTGGCGACTCGGAAGTTGCCCGTGCCGGCCGGAAACCTGTCGGGGTAGACCTGGCGGCCCGTCTGCGGGTCGCGCCGCTCGGAGAACCGGAGCGTGCGGAGTTCGTCGAGCGTGAAGTCGAGGGCGTAGAAGCGGCCGTCGTCGCGCCGCCGGTCCGGGAACCGGTCGGCGACGTCGCAGACCCCGTCGAGGTGGATGTCGTGGAGCACGACGGGGACGTCGTCCTTCGTGAGCACGACGTCCTGCTCGATGAAGTCGGCGGCCTGCGCGTGGGCCAGCGCCTTCGCCTCGAGCGTGTGCTCCGGCAGGTAGCCGCTGGCTCCGCGGTGGGCGATGACGAGCGGGGCGGCGTGGGCCGCCGCCGTGGCGAGCGTCGCGAGAACCATGATTCCGTGGCGGATCACCATCGGGAGTCCGCGGGTCCGAGGAGGCTTACAGGTACGTGTTGATCACGTTCTCGAAGAGTTCCTGACGGCCGCTGATGTTGGCCTGGGCGTCGCCCTTGGCCAGCATCTCCTTCTCGAGCGACACGAAGCTCTCGGTGCCGGCCTCGATCCGCTTGCCGAGCGGGCTCGACCACGAGGCGTACCGCTCCTCGAGCAGTTTCTGGATCGCGCCGTCGGCCCGCATCGCAGCCGCCAGCTTGAGGCCGCGGGCGAAGGCATCCATGCCGCCGATGTGGGCGTGGAAGAGGTCGACCGGCTCGAAGCTCTCGCGGCGAACCTTGGCGTCGAAGTTCACGCCGCCCGGGGCGAGGCCGCCATACTTGAGGATCGACCACATGATCTGCGTGGTCAGGTAGATGTTCGTCGGGAACTGGTCGGTGTCCCAACCCACGAGGGTGTCTCCGGTGTTGGCGTCGATCGAGCCGAGGAAGCCCTGCAGACCGGCGTATTCGAGCTCGTGCTGCATCTCGTGGCCGGCGAGCGTGGCGTGGTTGGTCTCGATATTCATCTTCACGTGCTTCTCCAGGCCGTAGGTCCGGAGGAAGTTGATGCACGTCGCGGAGTCGAAGTCGTACTGGTGCTTCATCGGCTCGCGGGGCTTGGGCTCGAAGTAGAACTGGCCGGTGAAGCCGATCTCCCGCGCGTATTCGACCGCCATGTGCATGAACCGGGCGAGGTGGTCGAGTTCCCGCTTCATGTCGGTGTTCCAGAGGCACTGATAGCCCTCGCGGCCGCCCCAGAACGTGTAGCCGGCGCCGCCGAGACGGTGCGTGACCTCCATCGCCTTCTTCACCTGGGCCGCTGCATAGGCGAAGACCTCCGCGTTGGGGCTGGTGGCCGCCCCGTGGACGAAGCGGGGATTGGAGAACAGGTTGGCCGTGCCCCAGAGGAGCTTCTTGCCGGTCCGCTCCTGGTGCTGGAGCAGCCGGTCGGCCACGGCATCGAGGTTCTTGTTGCTCTCCGCGAGCGTGGCGCCCTCGGGGGCGACATCACGGTCGTGGAAGCAGTAGTAATCGCAGCCGAGCTTTTCCAGAAACTCGAAGGCCACGTCGACGCGGGCGAGTGCCGCCTGGAGCGGATCGCCGTCCTTTTCCCAGGGCCGGATCATCGTGCCGGGGCCGAACGGGTCGCCGCCCGTGCCGCGGAAGGCATGCCAGTACGAGACGGCAAAGCGAAGGTGGTCGCGCATCGGCTTGCCTTCCACGAGCGCGTCGGCGTCGTAGTGGCGGAAGGCCAGCATGTTCTTCGACTGCGGGCCCTCGTAGCGAATCTTTCCGATGCCTGCGAATGCGTCTGCCATCGACGTGGTCTCCTCTGGATGCTGCGTCATGAAGCCGCGGTAGGTATACCGCGATTGCGTCAGCGTGTCGCGTGCTGCGAGCTCGTCAGCGGACGAACCGGGCCAGCAGGCGGCGGCCGGCGTTCGGGAGCCATTCGATCAGGCCCGCGAGCAGGGCGGCTTTTCGCGGCACGACGAGTTCGGCGTCACGTCGTCGGCAGGCGTCGAGCACGGCCGCGGCGAGCCGGTCGGGATCGAGCTGCCTGAGGTTCGCGGACCCGCCGGGGGCGGTGGCCGATGTCGGGAGGCCCGCGCGGCGGGCGTCGGCGGCGTAGCGGTCGATCGCCCGCTCGGCGGCCGGATCGTCGTCGGCACGGCGGATCGGTCCGGGAGAAACGAGCAATACGTGGCCTCCGCGGGGCTCGAGTTCGAGCCGCACCGCGTCGGCGTAGGCCGCAACGGCCGACTTCGCGACCGCATACGGCCCCATGAAAGGCGTGACGAGCTTGCCGGCGAGACTGCCGATGAAGACGACGTGACCCTTCGCGGCGGCGATGTCGTCGGCCGTGGCTCGAACGAGTTCCGTCGCGGCGAAGAGATTCGCGGCGAGGTAATCGCGGAGTTCGTCATCGGTGGTGTCGAGGATTTGAGCCCGCCCGGAGCGGCCGACACAGCAGAAGAGGTCGTCGATGCCTCCGAGGATCCGCAGCGCCTCGCCGGCGACGCGGTTGCCCTCCCCTGGCCTGCCGAGGTCGGCGGCCAGACCGTGCAGCGTGGCGGTCGGCCCATCGGCCCGCTCGCAGGCCTCGAGGGCCCGTCGGACGCCGTCGGACGACCGACCGACGGCAAGCACATGCGCCCCCGCTCGCACCAAGTGCCGGGCGAGCACGAAGCCGAATCCGGCCGTGCCTCCTGCCACGATCACCCGTCGTTCGTGCCACTCCGCCATTCCTCGAGTCTACCCCGCCAGCCCGAACACGATCCTCATGACAACGTGTGCCTGGGTGGTCGGGCCCCGGGGGTGGCCAGTCGGTCGAGGAGTTTTTCTGTGGGCCGCAAGCCCGTCTTCCTGGATTGCCCCGCCTGCCAGCGTCGCCCCTTCGGCGAGCGCCGCCGGCAGGGCCTGCTGGGAGACACTGCAATCGGCTGCCCGTCCGAGCCGAAACATGCGACACGGTAGGCAAGGGCACGAGGCATGGGCATGGTTTGGCGACACACCGCGACCCTCGTGCTGGCCTGCCTTCCCTGCCTCGTGTCGGCGAGCGCCGCGGAGTTTCCGGAACTCGACACCGACCGCGACGCGTTCACGCCGGCGACCACGACGGCCAAGGTCGGCACGATTCTCACCGAGGCGTCGTATGTCTGGATCGACAACCGCGACACGCCGGCCACCAACAGTTTTCCGGAGTTGCTGGTCCGCGTCGGCTCCCGCGAGCGGTTCGAATGGAGGTTTGGATTCAACTACGAGCAGAACTCGGGCGGAAGCGTCGTCGCGGCGGTCGAAGTCGGCGAGCCGCCAGCCGGCGAGGCGGGCACCGACGAGGCGAATCTCCTCTATGGCTTCAAGGTGCGGCTCACCGATCAGGAGGGCTGGATTCCGCGGAGCGCCGCGATCCTCGAAGCCTTCACGCCGGTGGCCGGCGACATCTGGGGCACCGAACCCGCGGTCACGTACGCCTTTGGCTGGGAGTTCGCCGCGGCGTGGCGGTTCGACACCGCGATTCGCTACGCCCGCGCGGAGAGTGAGGAGGGCTGGTTCGACCGATGGATGCCCTCTGTCGTGCTCCGCATGCCGGTGACGGAACGGTGGGAGGTGCATGCCGAGTGGTTCGGCGAGTCGAGCCAAGGGCTCACCGACGACTCGGTGCGGGCGTTCCTCGGCCCCGGCACCCATTTCATGATCACTCCGCGGTTCGAACTCGGCTGCCGGATGGGCTGGGGCCTCACCCGCGATGCTGCCGGCTACTTTGTCGACAGCGGCATCGGCTGGCGGTTCTGACCCTCTGCTCCGGCGTCTGGAAGCCGTCGTCGTAGGGCGCCGCGAACTCCCCGCAACCGACTGGGCATGGAAATCCTCCACGGCCGCACCGGCACCGGCTGCCGGGTGGTCGACACGCGGGTCATGCCTACTGTTCCACGAATGTTCGCAGCACCCCCACCCTGAAGAGGATTCCCATGACGTTCAGACTTTCTGGTTGGTTTTTCGCCCTTGGTTTCGCGTTCTCGGCTGCCGTTCCCGCGTGGGCGGCGCCGTGCAAGGGCACCGGTGGCGCGGCGGTGGTGCACACTCCGGCCGTCGAGCATGTCACCGTGGTTCATGAGCAGGTGGTGTCGCATCCCGTCGTGCGGGAGGTCGCCCTCGCCGATGCCCCGAAGGACATCGTGGACACCGCCGTCGGGGCGGGCACGTTCAAGACGCTGGCGGCCGCCCTCGGTGCCGCCGACCTGGTCACGACGCTGAAGGGCGACGGCCCGTTTACGGTCTTCGCCCCGACGGATGAGGCGTTCGCCAAACTCCCGGCCGGCACGGTCGAGACCCTGCTGAAGCCCGAGAACAAGGAGAAACTGAAGGAGATCCTCCTGCTTCACGTCGTTCCCGGCAATGTCCTCGCGGCGGACGTCGTGAAGCTCACTGAAGCCAAGACCGCGGGTGGCAAGACGCTGAAGATCTCGACCGACGGGGGCGTGAAGGTCGGCACGGCCACCGGCCTGTCGAACGTCGTCAAGACCGACATCAAGACGAAGAACGGCGTGATCCACGTGATCGACGCGGTCATCCTGCCGTAGTCCGCAAGCGGCCTTCTGTCACAGCGATCGCCCCGCGGAGGCAACTCTCCGCGGGGCGATTTTTTGGCTTCGGGTCGTCGCCGACCTTTCAAAGAACATCAAATCCTTGTCGAGGTGGGTTTTCGTGGGAGCACGGTGGCTGGCGACGCGTTTGCCCTCGCCCGCCCTTCCGAGGTCGGCCGTCAGGATCACCCGTCGATCACGCCACAGTCTGAAGCCTCATTCCGCCAAGTTCACCCAGATGCAGTCTGGTTCTGAACACAATCGTCATGATCCTCACGCACACAATCCTCATGAACGAACGCTAGCCTCGGTGGCATCCAGCCGGAAGCCAGGCGAGAAACGAGCGTCATGCACATCGATCAGCATCGCGAGCGTCTCAAGGAGCGAATTGCCCTCCAGGCCACGCTTCTCGAGAACGCCTTCGTGTCCGCAGTCGCGGCCTTCGCGGACCGGCCGGCGGTGCCTCGGGGCCGGCTGGCGATGCTGCATGACGACATCGTGGGTCTGGCGCAGGAGTTGCATGCCGAGGCCACGATGTTTCTCGTGCGGTTCCGGCCGGTCGCGTCTGATCTGCAGTTCGCAACGACGGTGCTGGGCTGCTGCGCGGACCTTCAAGTCGCGGCCGTCGCCGCGGCGCGTGTCGATGCCATGAGTGGTGATGCGGAGCGGCGGGCGGCCAAACAGGCCGTGCCGTCACTCGACCGTCTGGCGTCGTGCGTCTACGTGGTCGTATCGCTGATGTCCGATGCCGTGACCGAATGGGATCCGTCAGCCGTCGATGCCGTGACCGAAGCCCAGGGAGAAGCCACGGCCGTCCGAGAGCGATTGCGGAGCGAGGTGGCCGCCGCAGTCGTCCGGAAGGAGGTGGATGCCGATGCGGTGATGCGGATCGACGCGATCGCCTGTCTCCTCGAACGGGTCGCCGCAGTGTCGGCGGCTTGCACGCGACGACTGGCGCGGATCGGATCAGCGGCCCAGAGCACCGAGGCGATGCGGGCATGATGAGCCGCGGCCTTGTCAGGTAGGGCGCACACGTGAACCCGCGCGGTTTACGAGCCTCGGGGCATCATCGTTCCGATGTGACTCCGCAAGCCGGAGCAGCCGGATCGGAGGCACGCGCAGAAGCCGGCGCGACCTGTGTCCCGCGGCGGTCCCTTCGGAGCGTTGGAGCGAAGAACTCACAAGTCCCGCCGGCGCCGAGCATGTCGCCGGCCGGCTGCGGCAAGGCGACGACGGGTGAGTATCGCACGTGACCCGCATGAGGGGGGCGACTGGAATCCTGGTGGGTTTGTTTGCCGCTCATCGTTTTCTCATCGAAGCCACACGAGTTTCTCGCGATCCACTCATCACGCCTTCATCAACGGCGGCGACATTGTGCCCGCCACGACCGCCAAGGCACGAGATGAGCGGCGTGGCGTAACACCGCCGCGAGGCACCGAGTGGGCCAGATTGGATTGCCGCCGTTTTCTCGCGTCAGCAGGTCTTTCACGTCCGCCGCGGCGCTGGGATGGATGTCGATCATCGCCATCGGCTGTAGCGACCGCCTCGCCACCGTGCCTGTGACGGGGACGGTGCACGTCGACGGCAAGCCCGCGGCCGGCGTGCAGGTGGTGCTCCACCCGGTCGACGCGGATGACGAGCGGCTCGAGAAACTGCGGCCAACCGGCCGCACGGCGGCCGACGGCACGTTTGTGATCGGCACCTACGAGATGGCCGACGGCGCTCCCGTCGCCGATTACCGGATCACCGCCGAGTGGTTCGCAGGCGGTCCAGAGACCACCACGAGCGAGACGGCCGATCCCGAGGCGAACTCGGCTGCCACGCAGGCCGACCGTCTTGGCGGAAGGTTCGCGAATCCCGAGACGTCGGCGTTCAAGGCCAGGGTCGGCCGTCTCTCGTCCGCTATTCCCACCCTCGATCTGACGACACGGTCGCAAAACCCCTCAGGCTAGTTCGCCATGCTGCGCTCGACGAACGCCGCAGTTCGTCGCGCTGCTTCCACCCCGCCCTCCCAGTACCCATCCCTCCGGAAAGTCGCACGATGAAGACGAATCTCCCGTCGCTCACGTTTCGCACTCCTAGATTCCTTGCCATCGCTGCCGTGGCAGCCTGGGCGGAGCGATGCCTCCGCCGGGCCGCCGCGGCGGCCGCGTTGGCAACCGTCCTCGTCGGGGGCGCTGCCCGCGCGCAGACCACCGTCACGTTCCAGCAGGGCGCGGCCCTCACGGGAGCGAGCACGATCTACTCGGGGATCACAGAGGCCTCGATCGGCAACTCATCGGCGACGAGCACGGTGACGACCGTCGGGATCGACGGCGTGAGCAGCGGCGACGGCACTGAGCGGCAGTACTTTCTCAAGTTTGATTCGATGTTCGGAAGTGACGTCGGCCTGATTCCAGCCGGGGCGACGATTCTCGACGCCCAACTCACGCTCCGTACCACCGGCAACAGCAACTCTCAGTCGAACGGATACTTCGTGATCGGTGGCATGAAGGTGCCGTTCTCCTCGGCTGCCACGCTCAACGACCTTGGCACGGGCAACGGAGCGATCATGACCAACGGCCCGACGTACGCGAACGGTCTGGCCACGCTCCCGGTGGCGGGCTACCGCGCGCCCGCGCAAAATGCCTACTACTCGGCCTTCGTGGCCCCCTTTGTGCAACAGTGGTCGGATGGCACGCTCACGAACAACGGTATGGTCGTGCAGGCGAATACCACTGACGCCTGGCAGGTCTTCGGCTCTGCTGATGCGACGGTCGCCTATCGGCCAAAGCTCGCGGTCACCTACACGACAACGCCGACGACCACGACGTCGCTGAAACCGGGTGTCTCGGGATACGCAGGCTTTTCCGGCATCACCCTTCATGGCGTCGCGAACGCCACCCTTGATGCCACCGCCGGCACCACGATCACGCTTGACGGGCCGACGGGGGGAACGCCGCCCGGCGATGCTGGGAGCCCGGAACTGCTGGCGCTTCTCAAATATGACGGCATCTTCGGGGCGGGCTCCTCCCAAGTGCCGATGCGGGCCAACGTGCTCAAGGCGTGGTTTGTGCCGACGACGGGCAACGGCTCCAACGACGAGTCGAGTGGCCCCTACTTTGCCTACCGGATGCTGACCGTCTGGGGGAGTTCAACGACCTACTCCAGTTATGGCACCGGGTCGAGTGGCCCGCTGAGTGGCACCGATTACGTGGCCGCCACATCGGGCAGCGCCGTGGCCCTGGGCAAGAATGCGCAAGGATGGTTCGACATCACGTCGACCGTCAACGACTGGAAGGCAGGGGCCGCGAATAACGGCCTCCTCGTGCGGGCATCAACCACGGATGGCTGGGTGTTCGGCGGTCCCGCCGCCAGTGATGCCAACCGACGGCCCGATCTCCGCGTCACCTACACGGTCGACTCGCTCGTGTGGAAGGGCAACGTCTCCTCCACCTGGGACAAGGGCACTGCCGTGGGCGTGGGTGGCACGCAGAACTGGCTGCTCCAGACCGGAGGATCGGCGACGAACTTCATCGACAGCGACCGGGTGGTGTTCGACGACTCGGCGATTGGCACCGGTGCGATCGCGGTGACGATCGCGGAGGCGGTCTCGCCGCAACGGGTGACGCTCGACGCGAGGAGCCGCAGTCAGTCGTTCGAGGGGCCTGGCCGGATCACCGGCAGTGGGGGCCTGGTGAAGACCGGCTCCGGCGTCGCCACGATCGCGACCGACAACGATTTCAGAGGTGGCACGACGATCTCGGCGGGTACGCTTCGCATCGGTGCCGGTGGCGCGTCTGGCGGTCTGGCCGGCTCGACGACGATCGCCACCGGCGCTTCTCTCGAGTTCAACCGCGCCGGGCGGCTGACCGTCGCCGGGGCCCTGTCGGGCTCCGGGTCGCTGGTGAATGCGGGCCCGGGCCGCGTTGACCTCATCGGCGGCCACACGTTCGCCGGTCCGATCACCGTCTCATCGGGCACGCTGGGCCTGAGTCCCTTCGCGGCCGCGGCGGGTGTGACGGTGGGCAACGGAGCATCGTTTGCGATCGTGAACTCGGGCTCCGAGACCACCTTCTCGACACCAACCCTCACGCTCGGCACGCTGGCCTCGGATCTCCGCTTCGATCTTGCGTCGAACACGAATCCCGTGGTGCCGCTGCTCTCCGTCACGACCACCGACGCTCTGACGCTCTCGGGCGGCGCCCACACGATCTCGGTGCAGACCTCGGGCGCCCTGCAGGCGGGCCGGTTCACACTCGTCGATTACGCCGGTGCACCCATCTCGTCGGGCTTCACGCTTGCGGCCCTGCCTGCGCGACTCGCGGGTGGACTCATCTACGACACCACCAACACCACCATCGATCTCGACATCACGGGGCTCGATTCGGTCCGTTGGGTGGGCAACGTCTCATCGACATGGGATGCCGGCACGGCGGTCGATGTCGGCGGCACCCGCAACTGGGAACTTGCGTCGTCTACCGTGGCGACGAACTTCGTGGCCGGTGATCAGGTGATCTTCGACGACTCCGCGGTGGCGAGCAGCGTGTCGCTGGCCGGCGACGTCGCCCCTGGCTCGATCGTGGTCGACAACTCGGCGGTGGACTTCACCTTTGCCGGTTCCGGTGCGATCGTCGGTGGCGGCAGCCTGGTGAAGCAGGGAGCTGGTCGGCTCACGCTGCTGGTCTCGAACTCCTCGACGGGCGTCATGGCCGTGTCGGGCGGTGCGGTCGAGGCAGGTGACGGATCTACGGCCGTGACGATCGCGGCTCCCATCACGGTGGGCGGCTCGGGCGGCTTCACGCTCCGGAATGGCTCGATCGGCGGTGGGCTCACGGTGGCCGGAGGTTCGGCGACGATCGTGGCCGGTAGCCTCGCGTCGGTCGCCACGATTGACGGCGGCACGCTCTCGATCGGTGCCAGCGGGGCTGCACCCACCATCGCGGCCGGGTTGGTGGTCAACCAAGCCGGCACGGTCCGGTTCGACCAGACCGACGTGCTTGTGTTCGGGGAGTCGCTTTCGGGTTCGGGAGCGATCGTGCAGTCGGGGAGCGGCCGGACGACGTTCACGGCATCCAACACGGGCTTCACCGGCTCGATCACGATCAACGCGGGCGAGGTGTGGGTCGAGGATCCGGGCTCCGGCGGCGATCTCAACGCCACGTCGATCGTGGCCAACACCGGCGGCACGTTCCAGTTTGGCAACAACCAGATCGGCAACCCCGACCTGCCTGCCACGACCTTCATCACCGCCAATGCCGGCGGCCGTGTGATCTGGCAGGAGGGCGAGGACCTCGGCGGCGTGCACCTGCTCGGCGGCGAGATCGATCTCCAGCAGGGAGGCATCACGTCGAGCGGCACCGGGACACCGCAGACCTGGACGCACGGTCGGCTTACCGGCAGCGGCACACAGGGATGGGCGGTCGGCGGCGCAGCGGCGATCGTCAAGACGACCGCCGGCGTGGTGACCGTGGACGGCTTGGCATCGATCACCTCGACCGGCGGCATTGCCGTCGAAGACGGCACGCTCCGGCTTGCCACTGCCGCCAACCTTGGCACCGCGCCCCTCACGCTCGGCGGGGCGTCAACCGTCGGAACGGTCGCCTACGCGGGCGCCTCGGCGGCGCGGTCGGCCGCCACCATCCTGGCACAAGGCGGCGGCACCATTGAGGTGGCCGATGCCGCCGCGGTGCTCTCGCTCTCGGGGACGGTGTCAGGGAATGGGCCGCTCGCGAAGACGGGGCCTGGCACCCTGTTCTTCACCGGTGTCAACGGCATGCAGGGCCCATTCACGGTGATGGCGGGAACGCTTGGCTCGACTCCTTTCGCTTCGGTTTCCGGCGGCACCGTCGCCCCCGGTGCCGGCTTCAGTGTTGTGAATCAGGCCGCGACGACGACGCTCTCCCTGCCTGCTCTGTCGCTCGGAGCGGGCTCGATGCTCGGGTTCACGCTCGCCGATGCCGGCGTCCCCACGGTGCCGCTCATGAGCGTGACGACACCGAACGGTCTCACGCTCTCGGGGTCGGTGTTCGTCTCCTTGGCCTCGGCCCAGTCGCTCGGTGTCGGCAGGTTCACGCTGCTCGAATACGACGGCACTCCCCTCCCCTCGTCGTTCACGCTCGGGTCGCTACCGCCGCGCATGCAAGCGACGCTCGTGAACGACACCGCCAACACGCGGCTCGACCTCGACGTGATCGGCACGGGTCAGCTGAAATGGCGAGGCAACGTTTCGTCGGCGTGGAGCACCGGTTCGGCGGTGGATGTGGGCGGCTCGCTCAACTGGGTCGACTCCACGACGATCGCCGCGACGAACTTCATCGTCAGCGATCGCGTCGTCTTCGACGACACGGCTTCCAGCACGACAGTGGCCGTCGAGGAGGTCGTGAGTCCGGCCGAGATCACGTTCGCAAACTCGGGTGTCGATTTCACGCTCTCTGGTAGCGGTTCGATCGCCGCGGGCACGATCACGAAGACCGGCACTGGCCGTGTCACAGTCGCCGTGGCCAAGACCGGTACGCAATCCACCACGATCTCGGCGGGCATCCTCCGGGTCGGCGACGCCCTGAACTCGGGCAGTTTCGCCGGGCCGGTGACGGTGGCAGCCGGCGCAGGCTTCGACGTCGCAAACGGCGTGGCGACAGGCCGCGTGACCGTCTCAGGCGGCCTGCTGACCGTGACCGGCAGTCTCACCGCGGGGGCGGTCGTCGATGCGGGCGAACTGCGAATCGGTGCAGGTGGCAGTTCGGGCGGCCTCGCGGGCAACGTCTCAGTCGGCGCGGCCGCCACGATGACGGTGAATCGCAGTGACGCTCTCACCTACTCCGGCACGCTCTCGGGCGCCGGCACGCTCGTCAAGACGGGCGCGGGTCAGTTCACGCTCCTCGCCGCTAGCACCGGGTTCACCGGCGCGGTGAACGTCAACGGTGGTGAACTGCTCCTCGAGGACCGCGGCCAGGGTGGCGACCTCAACGCCACCTCGATCGTCGTGAACGACGGCGGTCGGTTTACGTTTGGAGCCGTGGGCAACCCCGATTTCCCCCAGTCGACGGACGTCACGGTCAATGCCGGCGGACGATTCGACCTCCAGCAGGGGGAGAACTGGGGTGGCCTGATCCTCGACGGGGGCCTGATCACGTTCTCCGGGACGCGGACCGGCGTGAACATGAACCTCGATCGCTTCACGCTGCGGTCGGGCACGTTCGCGACCGACTTCGGGCCGGGGGGCACCGGCGGTCAGATCACCCGGCTCGCCGCCGGCCAGTCGATCCTGAAGACCACCGCAGGCACGGTGACGTTCGGCCCCGGGACCTCGATCCAGCCCGACGCGGGCGTGAACCTCGAGGACGGCACGCTCGACTTCGACGTGACGGCTCTGCCGGCGAGCGGCAACGGCGCGTTCACGATCGGCGATGCGGGCAGCGCAGTGGCCCTCCGGGTGTCGGGCATTGGCACCGGCACGTTCGGCCGATATGCCTACGTCGGCAATCCCAGCCTCACGATCGACGTCGTCGATGCTGGTAGCACGATGGCTGTCACCGGCACGGTCGAGGGTGGCGGCGCCGTGATCAAGACGGGCAGCGGCACGCTCGAACTGCGGCAGGCGACCGGCCTGACCAACGCCACCACGGTGTCTGGCGGCACGCTGCGAGTATCGAACGCCGCCGCTCTTGGGACGAGCGAGGTCGTCGTGCAGTCAGCCGGCACGGTCGACGTAGCCGGCGGCGTGACGATGCGATCCCCGAAGGTGACGGTGGACGGGGGCACGCTGCGGGCTGGCACGCTCGCCGTCGATTCCTCGACCGGCGTGACACGGGTCGAGGTTCGTGGTGCGGGGACGATCGCGGGATCGCCGGCGGTCTCGGTGGGTGCCGGAGGCTCGCTGATTCTTTCCTCCTCGGCGGCGACCATGCACTCACTCGCCAGCCTCGCCGTCGACGAGGCCGCGGGCCTGGTGGACCTTGGCGCCGGCGGCTTTGCGATCGCTGTCGGCGCCATCAGGCAGGCCGACCTCTTGGCCGACCTGGTCGCCGGCCGCGGCGACGGCTCGTGGAACGGCACGCACGGGATCACGTCGTCCGCCGCCGTCACGGCTCTCGGGCAGTCGATCCCGAGGACCGTGGGCTGGCTCGACAACGGCGACGCATCAATGACGGTCGCCTTCACCGCCCCGGGAGATACGAACCTCGACTGGACCGTCGACATCCTCGACGCGGCGAACTTCCTGGCCGGTGGAAAGTTTGACAGCGGCACCCCCGCCAACTGGAACGAGGGCGATTTTGGCTACGATGGCGTTGTGGACATCCTCGACGCGGCCGACTTCCTCTCCACCGGTCTGTTCGACGCGGGGCTCTTCAATCCCGCTCCTCAGGTAGGGGCCGTGGCAGCGGTGCCCGAGCCGTCCGCAACCGCGATGCTCGCCGTTGCTGGAGCCGTGCTGGCCTGGTGCCGGGCACGGCGAGTCTGGCTGCCCGTTCGCGATGGTCACGGGACCCGGGGCGGGCTTTCGTGAAGGAGTCCATCAACGGAGCGGACATGAAGCGGCACGATCGGCCACGCGGCGGGTTCACGCTTGTAGAACTCTT
>Ga0315904_10003163_pt1 | contig 24658 bp, 14 predicted proteins | sample LakEriMetagenome_6_FD_203529 | JGI IMG/M metagenome (GOLD analysis project Ga0315904, IMG submission 203529) | Freshwater fungal communities from buoy surface, Lake Erie, Ohio, United States - Buoy 12 MA120 | ecosystem: Environmental > Aquatic > Freshwater > Lake | place: USA: Lake Erie, Ohio... | reverse complement strand
TGCTCTTCATGGCGCATTGCACCCGCGACAAGGGGTTGTTCGGTGCGGTGGAGGCCGTGGTCGCGGCCAATGCGTCCAGCAAGCCGGGGCGGCGATTCCGGCTCACGGTCGCCGGCAGCTTCCTGTCCGAGGCCGAGGAGGCCGAATTCCGGGAGCGGATCCGGCGCCCGGATGCGGCGGGGTGCGTGGAGATCGTGGGCTTCGTCTCCGGGCCGGAGAAGGATCGCCTGCTCCGGCGGGCCGACCTGTTCCTCTTCCCGACCTATTTCGCCAACGAGGGACAGCCCCTGAACCTGATCGAAGCGCTGGCCTACGGGCTGCCCTGCGTCACCACGCGATGGCGTTCGATTCCCGAGTATTTCCCCTCCGACTATCCCGGCCTGTGCGTGCCGCGCGACATCCCGGCGCTGGCCCTGGCCCTGCATGCCGTGGTGGAACAGGTGGACGGCAGGGAACTGCGCCGGGAGTACGAGCGGCGCTTCGCCGTGGGCCCGCACCTCGAGTCCTTGGCGGCGGCGATCCGCGACGCCTGACCGCGGCCGCCGATCCGCCCTCGCTTGGAGGTGTCGTCCGGTGGCCCTGCGATGTGGCCTGCCGGACCCGAATCCTTTGATCCAGGGGTGTCGCTCCGATAAGAGCGGCCCAAATGAAAACGGCGCCGCTCCGGGGTCGGAGGACGGCGCCGTGAAGAAGGGCGTACGTTCGGGTTACTTCGCCGCGGCGTACAACGCCCCGACCTTGTTCCAGTCGATCACGTTCCAGACGGCCTTGAGGTAGGCGGCCCGCAGGTTCTGGTACTTGAGGTAATAGGCGTGTTCCCAGACATCGACGCCCAGGATGGGCTTGCCCTCGCATCCGGCGATGGCCTTGCCCATGAGCGGATTGTCCTGGTTGGCGGTGGAGACGATCTCGAGCTTGCCGCCGTTGACCACCAGCCACGCCCAGCCGGAGCCGAAGCGGCCGATGCCGGCGGCCTCGAATTTCGCTTGGAAGTCGGCGAAGGAACCGAAGGCCGCATTGATGGCCGTGGCCAGGTCGCCGGAAGGAGTGCCGCCCTTGCCCGGTCCCATCAGGTTCCAGAAGAAGGTGTGGTTCCAGTGGCCGCCGCCATTGTTGCGGACCGGACCGCGGATGGCGTCGGGCACGCCCGCCAGATTTCCGATCAGGGCCTCCAGCGAGAGCGTCTCGACCGGGGTGCCGGCGATGGCCTTGTTGAGGTTGTCCACGTAGGCCTTGTGGTGGCGGCCGTGGTGGATCTCCATGGTCAGTGCGTCGATGTGGGGTTCGAGCGCTTCCTTGGGATAGGGCAGGGGGGCGAGTTCGTGGGCCATAGGGATGGGATGCTGTCGAATGGATCCGGGTCGTCGGACTTCGGATCGGACGCCGGAGGGTAGCAAGCTTCGACCGGTCCGCAAGCCGTGGAACCCCGGGGGCGGGTGCTGCCGATGCGGGCCCCTGAAAATTCCGTCTGGCCTGCCCTTCCCGGCGACCGATACGTTGGCCGTTCGAACAACTGAACGCATGAGCAACCCCACCGGAGACATCGGATTGATCGGCCTGGCGGTCATGGGCCAGAACCTGATCCTCAACATGAACGACCACGGCTTCACCGTCGTGGCCTACAACCGCACGACCTCGAAGGTGGACGAATTCCTGGCCGGGGAGGCCAAGGGGACCCGGATCCAGGGCGCCCACTCGATCGCCGAACTGGTCGCCAAGCTCAAGACGCCGCGCCGGATCATGATGCTGGTGAAGGCCGGGCAGGCGGTGGACGACTTCATCGAACAGTTGGTGCCGCACCTCTCGCCCGGCGACATCCTCATCGATGGCGGCAATTCCCTGTATGGCGACACCGAGCGCCGGGTGAAGCATTGCGAGTCGAAGGGCCTGCTGTTCATCGGCACCGGTGTGTCCGGCGGCGAAGAGGGGGCCCGCCGTGGACCGAGCATCATGCCCGGCGGCTCGGCCAAGGCCTGGCCGGCGGTGAAGGACATCTTCCAGGGCGTGTCGGCCAAGGTGGAGGGCGGGGCCCCCTGCTGCGACTGGGTGGGCGACGGTGGCTCGGGCCACTACGTGAAGATGGTCCACAACGGCATCGAGTACGGCGACATGCAGTTGATCTGCGAGGCCTACAACATCCTCAAGAACGGCCTGGGTCTCACCGCCGACGAGATGCACCAGGTCTTCGCCGACTGGAACCAGGGCGAACTCGACAGCTTCCTCGTCGAGATCACCCGCGACATCCTGGCCTTCAAGGACACGGACGGAGCCCCGTTGGTGGACAAGATCCTCGACACGGCCGGCCAGAAGGGCACGGGCAAGTGGACGGTGATCGACTCGGCCAATCTGGCACAGCCCGTCACCCTGATCGCGGAGGCGGTGTTCAGCCGCTGCGTCAGCGCCATGAAGGAGGAGCGCGTGAAGGCCGCACGCAAGCTCAAGGGACCCAAACCCCTGCTCGGAGCCGCGAAGAAACTTGAGGCCCGTAAGGCCTTCATCGAGGACATCAAGAGCGCCCTCTACGCCTCGAAGATCGTCAGCTACGCGCAGGGATACATGCTCATGCGTGCGGCGGCCGCGGAATACGGCTGGAAGCTCAACTACGGCGGCATCGCCCTGATGTGGCGCGGCGGGTGCATCATCCGGTCCCGGTTCCTGGGCAAGATCAAGGAGGCCTACGACAAGAACCCCAAGCTGGCCAACCTGCTGCTCGACGACTACTTCCGCGCCGAGATCAAGCGGTGCCAGAAGGGGTGGCGCAACGTCGTGGCCTCCGCGGCCAAGAAGGGCATCCCCGTGCCGGCCTTCAGCACGGCGCTGGCCTTCTACGACCAGTACCGTTCGGCCACGCTGCCGGCCAATCTGCTCCAAGCCCAGCGCGACTACTTCGGGGCCCACACCTACGAGCGGGTGGACAAGCCCCGCGGGCAGTTCTTCCACACCAACTGGACCGGTCGCGGCGGCAACGTCAGCTCCAGCACCTACAACGCCTGAGCGTCGGGATCCGGGGCACTCCAGGCCATCTTGTGAACAACGATCTCTCTCCCGAGGCCGAGCGGACGCTGAAAAGGTTCTTCGGCATCTTCATCGCCACCCTGTTCCTGTACGTCACGGTCTACGGGGGGTGCGAGGCCTACCGGGTGCGCAACGGCGCCTGGCACCTGACCTTCGACAAGCAGGCCGACGGGACCCCGGTCCTGCGCATCGAGCATCCGCGGTTGCTGACCGCGGGTGCGGTGTCGATCCGATTCCCCGGGGAGAATGCGCCCCGGGTGACCAACGGTCCCATCACCTACGTCTACACCCGACCGGACACCAACTCGACCCCGTTCGGCCCGATCTACTTCGTGGACACCACCCAGTTGCCGGGGACGGTCGCGGTGGGGGCGTTCGGCCATGTGGTGGAGATGATCCCCAGGACCCTGTTCGTCGATTTCCAGGAAGTGCCCTGGGTCTCCGGCACCAACCTGACCCTGTTGCCCGACGGCAAGCCCTCCCCGGAGCGCCTGAAGGTCAGGAACCAGCAGTGGAACGGTCGCTGAGCGGGGTGGTGTGGCGCTTGGGAATCCGCCCGCCGTCCCCGGGAGCTCTTCCGGCCTTCCCAAGGGCGGGCTTTGGCGGGATCCTGCGGGACCATGTTCCCCGGCCTGAGGTCCTCCTGCGTCGCGACGGCATCCCTGCTGTGCTCGATCCTTGTCTCCGCATCGACGGCATCGTCCACCGAGCCGGGATTCAAGCCGCTGTTCAACGGCCGAGACCTGCGCGGATGGGTGAACGTCAACTGCGCCCCGGAGACCTTCACCGTCCGTGAGGGGATGATCCACTGCGACGGGGTGCCCACCGGAGCCCTGCGCACGGAACGCCAGTACGAGAACTTCATCCTCGAACTGGAATGGCGCCACCTGAAGGCCGGGGGCAACGCCGGGGTGTTCATCTGGTCGGGTCCCATGCCGGCCCTGGGGCAGCCCTTTCTCCGGGCCATCGAGGTGCAGGTGCTCGACCACGGCTACGGCAAGTCGGACTGGTTCACCACGCACGGCGACATCTTCCCGATCCACGGTTCGACCATGAAGCCCTTCGCACCCAGTCGCGGCGACCGCAGCTTCCCGAGGGAGTCCCGCAGCCTCGGTGCTCCGGATTGGAACCATTACCGCATCGTGGCCACCAACGGGGTGATCCGTCTTTCGGTGAACGGGGTCGAGGTGTCCGGAGGCAGCGGTTGCAACTGGAGGCGGGGATACATCGCCCTCGAATCCGAAGGGGGCATCGTGGACTGGCGGAACCTGCGCATCCGGGAATTGCCCTCGACCGGCGCCAAGGCCGCCGAGTCGGCGCCCGAGGCTCAGGTCTGGAAGAGCCTCTACGACGGGCGGACCCTGCGCGGGTGGCGGGTTCCAGCCGCCTCCGATGCCTGGAAGGCCAGCGACTGGACGCTCCGTGGGAGGCCCGTGAGTGGCGAAGCCGCAGTGCTCTGGTCGGAGACCCGGTTGCGGAACGACGAACTGGTCTTCGACTGGCGCCCGGACGGGAAGTCGGGCGACCGGGTGCCTCCGGTGGTCTTCCGCTCCGAGCGCGGCGCAAGCCTGGTGCGGATTCCCGAGTTGGCGGCGATTCGCCCGGACGGATGGAACCGTCTCCGCGTGCGTCGGTCCGGATCGGCGTTGAAGGTGTCCGCAAACGACGGCGAGGAGGTCGAGGTGGCCGTTCCCCGCGGGCGTCTGGAGTTCGGATTCATGACGGCGACCGTGCCGATCCAGATCTCCAGCATCTTCCGGCGATAGGCGTTCGGCACCCGGCCCCTGCGTCGAGGTCCGATTATCGGAAACAGATGCGGCTCACCGCATCGTCGAAGCCCTGGGCCCCGGCGATGATCTTGATCTCCACCCGCATGAAGTAGATGGGAAGGTCCCGCCGATCGAGTTTGGGGAAACGCACGGCGTCCTTCTGCGTGGTGACCAGCATGTCGGCCCGGCGCTTCTTGCCACGGTTCACGGCGTCGAGCACCTCCTGCTGGGTGAAGCGGTGGTGGTCGGCGTAGCGGCGGGCGAGCACGATCTCGGCGCCGAGTTCGGAGAGCTTCGATTCGAAGCTCTCCGGTTGCGCGATCCCGCTGAGGCTGGCCACGCGGCGTCCCTGGAGGAGGTCGAGGCCCCGGCGTTCGCCGGTGAAGACATCCTCGAAGTAGAGCGGATGATGGACGCACTCGATGATGCCGGCCCGCGGGTTCAGCCGGGCGATGCGCTCCCGGAGCGCCGCGGTCTTGCCGTCGCTCTTGGTCAGGAAGATGACGCTGGCCCGGGCGAGGTGTGACGGCGGTTCGCGCAGCGTGCCGCGCGGGAGCAGATGTTCGTTGCCGAAGGGTTGCTGGCAGTCGATCAGCACCACGTCGGTGCGGCGACCGGCCAATCTCCAGTACTGGAAGCCGTCATCCAGCAGCAGGGTGTCGCAGCCGAAATGCTCCACGGCATAGCGGCCGGCCTTGACCCGGTCCTTGTCGACCAGCACCACCACGTCGCGCAGGTTGGAGGCCAGCATGTACGGCTCGTCGCCGGCGGTCTCCGAGTCGAGCAGGAGCGACTGGCCGTCGGAGACGATCCGCGGAGGCGTGGTGTCCTCGCGCAGCAGGATCTTGTCGAGCAGCCGCTCCGACACGGGCTTCGGACGGGAGCGGTACCCGCGGGACAGGATCGCCACCTTGCGTCCGGCATCCTGCAGCGCCCTCGCGAATTTCTCCACGACCGGAGTCTTTCCGGTGCCGCCCACCGTGAGGTTGCCCACCGCGATGACCTGCACGCCCAGCGTCGAGTCGCGCAGGATGCGTACGCTGTAGAGCAGGCGTCGCAGCTTCACGATGCCGGCGAAGAGGTGGGCCAGCACCGAGAGCAACGCCCGGATGAGCGACGCCTTGCGCCCCGGGAGATCCTCGAGGATCACCGCCAGCAGGTAGGTCTCGGCAGCCTCAGTGAATTTTTGCCAACGCTCGCGCACCGGCCTTCGACGATGTCATCCAGCGGTCGTGACGGGAAGATTTCCGTGGGTTCCGATGAAATCCGGTTGTCAAGAGCGGTGGCTCGGGACTATTTGAAAGGAAAGCTCCCCGGTCGAGGACCATGAATTTCCCCAAGAGAATGCACGCGAATCCGGAAGCGTGCCGCGGTGTCGGATCCAGTTTCGATGTTCCTTGCCGTCACGACCGCGGGGCGATCCGAGGGTCGCATCCCGATGATCCGCTCGGACATCTTCACCCATTTTCAACCTGCCGTTCCGTTTGTTCCCCGCAACCGGGGAAATGATCGGGGTGGCGTGTTGGAACCACAAACACAACAACAACAACAAACTCAGAGTGAAACCCACCCAATCCAACCGCCAATCCCGCGCTTGCGCCCTGGCCGCTGCCAAGGCTCCTGCGAAGAAGGCTGCTCCCGCCAAGAAGGCCCCGGCCAAGAAGGCTGCGCCCGCCAAGAAGGCCGCCCCGGCCAAGAAGGCTGCGCCCGCCAAGAAGGCCGCCCCGGCCAAGAAGGCCGCTGCCAAGAAGTGATTCCATGCCCCAATCCGGCGGTTTTGCTTGTCAAATCCGCCGGATTTGGGGCGTTGCGGGGCGATGTGAACAAGTTGAGAACAACGACTGAAAACTTGTTCTAGCGGTGCTGGCGGGTTTGCCATAGAAGCCTCGCCCGCCGCGGAAGAAAACATCGCGGCCTCCGGAAGAAAGCCTCCAGCATCATGTTGAAATTCAGGACCCGAATCCCGCTGAAAACCCAGTTTTTCATGCTTTTCCCAGTGGAAACGCCGGATGCGATCCCTTCGGGCAACGCTCGGGAAGAGGTTGCGGTCCGTCGGGAAGGCGGCCAAGAATCCGGTCCGGGTCCGTCTTGGGTACGGGGGCGGTGAATAAATCTGCCAATCGAACTCTCCAGGCGCATTTTTCGTCATTCCATGTCCGATCAACCCCAAGCCCTTTGGCAGGCCGCGCAGCAGACCCTTCGTGGCATGCTCAAGACGGAGCTGTACAACCTGTGGTTCGCCCCGGTGACCGCCCGTCACCTCGATGGCGACACCCTGACCCTCGAGGTCGCCGACGAGTTCTGCGAGTTCTGGTTGAAGGACAACTATCTGGACGTCCTCAGGTCGGTGGTCAGCCGAGTGGCGATCCGGCCCATCCAGGTCGATTTCGTCATCCGGGCGGCCGAGGCCCCCGCCGAGGCGTCGACCGGGCGCACGTCGACGGCGGAGGTGGCCGAGCCGGCTCCGAAGGCCCCGAAGGTCCGAGACGCCCAGGTCGAGGCGAAGGTCGCCGAGCCGGTGGGTTCCGCGAACCGCGAGTCGGCCCGCAAGACCGATTCCCTGTTCAACCCGAACAACACCTTCGAGACCTTCGTGGTGGGCGCCAACAACCATCATGCGCATGCCGCCTGCATGGGCGTGGCCCAGAAGCCCGGCCACACCTACAATCCCCTCTTCCTTTTCGGGGGCGTGGGCCTCGGTAAGACCCACCTGCTCCAGGCGATCGGCCACCACGTCCTGGCCAACAAGAAGAACGCCCGGATCGGCTACCTCTCCTGCGAGCGCTTCACCAACGAGTTCATCGAGGCGCTCCAGAACAGCCAGTTGACCAAGTTCCGCAAGAAGCACCGCGAGCTCGACGTGCTGCTGATCGACGACATCCAGTTCCTGCAGGGCAAGGAGCGCATCCAGGAGGAGTTCTTCCACACCTTCAACGCCCTGCATGACGCCCACAAGCAGATCGTCCTGACCTGCGACCGTCCCGCCAACGAGATCCAGGGTCTGGAGCAGCGGCTCATCTCCCGTTTCGAATGGGGCATGACCGCCGACCTGAAGGCCCCGGATGTCGAGACGCGCCTGGCCATCCTGAACAAGAAGGCCGCCGCGCTGAGCGTGAGCCTGCCCGAGGAGATCATCCTCTTCCTGGCCAACCGCATTCGGACCAACATCCGACGCTTGGAAGGGGCCCTCGTCCGGGTGGCCGCCTACGCGCAGATCTCCGGAAAATCGCTCAACCTCGAGACGGTCGAGACGCTCCTGCGGGAGATCCTCCAGGAGGAGGGCAAGGTGGCCGTCTCGGTCGGCGAGATCCAGAAGCGGGTGGCCGACTATTTCGACATCCGCCTGGCCGACATGACCAGCAAGCGGCGTCCCGAGAACATCGCCTTCCCGCGCCAGATCGCCATGTATCTCGCCCGGCAACTCACCGAGCATTCGCTCTGCGCCATCGGCGAGTCCTTCGGGGGGCGCGACCACGGCACCGTGTTGCACGCCTGCCGTCAGGTGCGCGACCGGATGGAGGTGGAGCCCAAGGTGCGCCAGGACGTGGGCTACCTCGAGAAACAGCTCACCCGCTGAAGCCCGTGCCGGCGGGGTTCCGCCCTCGCAGGCCATCGGCCATCGGTTTCCCTGCGGACCCCGATGGGTCCGCGCGGACGGTGGCCGGATCGTCCGGGCCGCGATTCCGCCTCGGATCTTCGGACGGAATTATGGCTGTGATATTGGCTGTTATCTCGGCCGATTTCCCGGCTGGAAACCCTGCGCGATGCCGGACACCCTTGAGCCGTGTCCACCCGGCGCGTCATCCTGGCCCTCTTGCTGGGCCTGCTCCCGTTGCGGGTCGTCCGGGGCGGGTCTGTGGTCGGCTTCGAGGGGGTGGCGCCTGAAACCACCGGGCTGGCCTTCACCAACCGAGTCCCCGATTCCCGCTATCTCACCAACCAGATCCCGCTGAACGGCTCGGGCGTCGCCCTGGGCGATGTGGATGGCGACGGTCGGCCGGAGGTCTTCCTGGCCGCTTACTCCGGCGGCAGCGCTCTCTTCCGCAACCTGGGGAACTGGCGCTTCGACCGCGTCACCGAGAAGGCCTTCGGGGCCGGGGTGCTTTCCGGGCTCGAGGCGACCGGGGCCGTCTTCGCGGACGTCGATGGCGATGGCGACCTCGACCTGATCCTCAACACCCTGGCGCAGGGGACCCGCATCCACCTCAACGACGGGGCCGGGCGCTTCACGCCCGGGGCGGTGCTGAACCCGGGACGTGCCGGTTCGAGCCTCGCGCTGGCCGATGCCGACGGCGACGGCGACCTCGACCTGTATGTGGTCGACTACCGCACCGTGACGGTGCGCGACGATCCCAAGGCCAAGTACTCGATCCTGGAGGAGAACGGGCGCCAGCGGATCGTCGCCTACAACGGGCGGCCCACGACGGAACCCGACCTGGTGGGGCGCTTCACGATGACCCCGGGTGGGCCCCGCGAGAACGGGGAGCCCGACGTGCTGTATCTGAATGACGGGAAGGGAGGGTTCGCGGAAGTGTCGTGGACCGCCGGCGCCTTCCTGACCTTCGCGGGGCGCCCCCTCGACTCCGCCCCGCAGGATTGGGGGTTGAGCGTGTTGTTCCGCGACCTGACCGGGGACGGCCGACCCGACCTGTACGTCTGCAACGACTTCCACTCGGAGGACCGTTTCTGGATCAACGAGACGCCCACGGGCGGGGCTCTGCGGTTCCGAGCGGCGGCACCGATGGCCCTGCGCCACACGAGCGCCTTCTCGATGGGCGTCGATGCCGCCGACATCGACCGCGACGGGATCGACGACTTCCTCGTGCTGGACATGCTCAGTCGCGATCACCGGCGCAGGAACACCCAGATGGACGGGGTGCCTCCCGGGTTCTACCAGCCGGGCCTCTGGGACGACCGTCCCCAGTTCTCCCACAACACCCTGTTCCTCGGGCGGGGCGACGGGACCTTCGCCGAGATCGGCCGCATGGCCGGACTCAGCGCCAGCGAATGGTCCTGGACCCCGATCTTCCTCGACGTGGACCTCGACGGCTACGAGGACCTGCTGGTCTCCAACGGTCACGAGATGGACATGCTGGATGTCGACGTGGCCGCCCGGGCCGAGGCCCGCAAGTCCGGCCGGGCGATGGGGCACCGGGAGATGCTGGAGATGCGGCGGATGTTCGCCCGGCTGGACACGCCCAACGCCGCCTTCCGCAACCGGGGCGACCTGACCTTCGAGGATGTCACGCAGGCCTGGGGATTCGATGCGCCCGGGGTCGAGCACGGCATGGCCGCGGGCGACCTCGATGGCGATGGAGACCTGGACCTGGTGCTCAACACGCTGAACGGCCCGGCCAAGGTCCATCGCAACAGGGCCACCGCCCCCCGGTTGGCCGTGCGGTTGCGCGGGGCGGGCGGGAATTCCCATGGCATCGGAGCCAAGATCCGGGTGAAGGCCCGGGGCCTCCCGGTCCAGTCCCAGGAGATGATCGCCGGTGGCCGCTACCTGTCGGGCGACGAGGCGATCCGGTGTTTCGCCCTCGGCGATGCCCCCGACGCGGAGGTCGAGGTGACCTGGCGCAACGGGCGCGTGACGCGACGGTCCGGCGTGGCCCCGGGCGTCGTGGAGATCCGGGAGGCCGACACGGTGCCGGCGGCCCCGCCTGCCGCTGCCGATCCGGGGTTCGAGGATGTCTCGGGGCGGTTGGCGCATGTCCATACCGACACCCCTTTCGATGAGTTCGGCCGTCAGCCCCTGAAACCCTTCGACCTGAGCCAGGTGGGCCCCGGCGTGACCTGGGCCGACGTCAACGCCGACGGCTGGGACGACCTGCTCGTCTCGGCGGGGCAGGGCGGGACGCTCGCGGTGTTCACCAACGATGCGCATGGGGGATTCTCGGCGCTGACGACCCCGGCCCTCCTCAAGCCGGCTTCGCGCGACCTGACCACCGTGATGGTATTGCGCGGCATGATCCTGGCGGGGATCAGCAATGCGGAGGACGGGGCCACCAATGGAGGCGCGATCCGGATCGTGGATCCCGCGTCCGGGGTGAGTGGGGAGGTCTTGAGCGGCCGGGCCTGCCCGGTCGGCCCCATGGCCGCGGCCGATGTGGATGGTGATGGCGAGTTGGAGATCTTCGTCGGGGTTCGTGAGGTCCCGGGCCGCTATCCGGAACCGGCGACCTCCTTCCTGGTGCGCAACCGGGGCGGCCGGTTGGGGGTCCAGGCGGGTTTCGAGAGACTCGGATTGGTCCATGGGGCGGTGTTCACCGACCTCGACGACGATGCCCGGCCCGACCTCGCGGTGGGCACCTCGTGGGGGCCCGTCCGACTGTTCCGGAATCGAGCGGGCGCGCTGGAGCCCTGGGATCCGCCTTTGCGTGGCGCCGGCCTGCCCAAGGCGGTCGAGCGGTTGTCGGACTGGACGGGGTTGTGGTTGGGCATCACCGCCGGCGACTTCGATGGCGATGGGCGCATGGACCTCGCGGCGGGCAACTGGGGGCGGAACCATTTCCTGGGGGCGACGGCGGCGCATCGCCCCCTGCGGATCCGCCACGGCGATCTCCAGGGCGACGGCCTCTGGGATGTCCTCGAGAGCTATGTCGGGGCCGATGGGCGGGATTGGCCCGTCCGCAAGCGGCCCGCCCTCGCCGGATTGATTCCGGACGCGGCCAGCCGCATGCCCGACGCGGAGAGCTTCGGCAAGGCCTCGATGGATGACCTGTTCGGGCCCCTCCTGAAGACCCTGCCCACCGTCTCTGCGCTCAATCTCGATTCGGGCGTCTTTCTCAACCGCGGCGATCACCTCGAATGGCGCGCATTCCCGCCGAAGGCCCAACTGACGCCCGCCCATGGACTGGCGGTGGCCGACTTCGACGGGAATGGCACCGAGGACCTCGTCCTCTCGCAGAACCATTTCAGCATCACCGTCGACGACGCCCGGTACGACGCGGGCCGCGGCCTGATGCTGAAGGGGACGGGCCATGGGGGTTTCCAGGCGGACGAACGCTCCGGGCTCGTGGCCTGGGGAGATCAGCGCGGAGTGGCGGTGGCCGATCTCGATGCCGATGGGCGTGCCGATCTCGCCCTGGGCCAGAACAGCGGTCCCACCCTCCTGTTCCGCAATCGGGCCGCGCGCCCCGGCCTGAGGGTCCGCCTGAAGGGACCTCCCGGCAACCCGGCCGGCATCGGGGCCTCCCTCCGGTGGTGGGCCGCCGGCAAGGCGGGGCCGCGGCGCGAGATCCGCATGGGCGGGGGCTGGTGCAGCGTGGACAGCCCGGTGACGGTCTTGGCCTCGGACCGCGCCGTCGGGGAGGTCGAGGTGCGCTGGCCCGGAGGCGCGGTGCGCCGGGTGCCGGTGGCCGCGGGGATTGCCGAGATCACCCTGACCCCATGAGTGCCCCACGCCTCCGACGATGGATGGGAATGCCACGATCGCTGGCCATGGCGCTGGCCCTGATCGCCTCCGCGATCCTGCACGCGGTTTCCGCATCGGCCCCATCGGCTCGGCCCGGCCTGCGGATCGGGCCATTGCCAGCGGCGACTCCTTCGACCCCGGGCTTCACACGGTTGTCGGCGTCGGCGCTCGGCATCGACTTCGTCCATCGGTTGTCGGAAGACCGGGCCGTGACCAACCGCAACCTGGCCTCGGGGTCCGGCGTGGCGCTGGGCGACGTGGACGGCGACGGGCGACCGGACCTGTTCCTCTGCGGCCTGGATTCCAGGAACGCCCTGTACCGCAACCTGGGCGACTGGCGCTTCACCAACATCACCGATCGAGCCTTGCCCGGGGTGGATTGGCTCAACCCCTCCTCGGGGGCCAATGATTCGACCGGCGCCGCCTTCGCCGACGTGGATGGCGATGGCGACCTCGACCTGTTCGTGAATCAACTCGGCGGCGGCACCCGGCTCTGGTTGAACGACGGTGCGGGCCGCTTCAGGGAGACCACCGATGAGGCCGGGCTCCGATCCCGCCAGGGCGCCACCTCCCTGGCGTTGGCCGACGTGGATGGCGATGGCGACCTCGACCTCTACGTGGCGCACTTCCGCCCCACCACCGTCCTGGACCAGCCCAACACCCGCTACCAACTCCGGCAGTCCGACACCGGCACGGCCGTGGTGGCGGTGAATGGGCGGCCGGTCACCGCGCCGGACCTCACGAACCGGTTCGAGATCCAGCCTGGTGGGGAGGTGGTCGAGATGGGCGAGGTCGATGCGTTGTTCCTCAACGATGGCCGCGGACGTTTTTCGAGGGTCTCCTGGACCTCCGGGACGTTCGTGGATGCCTCCGGTGCCCCGCTGTCGGCCCCGCCCCGGGATTGGGGCCTGGCCGCCCGCTTCCAGGACATGACCGGCGACGGCAGGCCCGACCTGTATGTCTGCAACGACCTGCACACGCCCGACCGGGTCTGGATCAACGAGACCGGTTCCGATCACCGGCTTCGCTTCCGCGAGTTGGCGGCATCCGCCCTCCGGAGCAATCCGACCTTCTCGATGGGGGTCGATTTCGGCGACTTCGACCGCGATGGCCGGGTCGATTTCTTCGCCGTGGACATGTTCAGCCGCAACCGGGCCTGGCGGCACACCCAGACGGCGGGCATGGCGCCGGCGCTGCGCCTGCCGGGGCGTTCCGGCGACCGGGCCCAGGTGCAGCGGAATGTGCTGCAGCTCAACCGCGGGGACGGGACCTGGGCCGATGTGGCCTGGCAGGCGGGGGTTGCGGCCAGCGAGTGGTCCTGGGGGCCGCTGGTCCTCGACGTCGATCTGGATGGTCACGAAGACCTGCTGGTCCCCAACGGGCAGTGGCGTGATTTCCAGGACGGGGACGGGGCCCGGCGCATCGCCGAAGCCCAGCGGCGCGGCGGGCTCAAGACGCCGGCCGAGATCGCCGCGGCGGTCAAATCCTTCCCGCGGTTGGCCACCCCGAACGTGGCCTTCCGCAACCGCGGCGATGCGACCTTCGAGGACGTCTCCGGCGCCTGGGGCTTCACCGCCGACTCCATCTCGCAGGGGGCCGCTCTCGGGGACCTCGATGGCGATGGCGACCTGGACGTGGTGATGAACGACCTCATGGACACGCCGGCGATCCATCGCAACAACGCGGGCGCGGCGCGCATGCTGGTGCGTCTCCGAGGGCGTGCTCCGAACACCCGGGGCGTCGGAGCCTCGGTGACGGTCCTCGCCCCGGGCCTGGCAGACCAGACCCAGGAGATCATCGCCGGCGGCCGTTATCTGGGCGGCGATGAGCCGGTGCGATCCTTCGCCACCGGGCGCGCCGCCTCGGTGGGCCTCCGGGTGCGTTGGCCTTCGGGACGGGTGTCGGAATGGCGGGACGTCCCGGCGGGTTCGGCCGTCGAGGTGTCGGAGGAGGAGGCCCCGGTCCAGGAATCACCGGCGGCGCCCGGTCGGCCGTCCCGATGGTTCGAGGACCAGTCCGCGCGGTTGGCCCACCGGCATGAGGACGAGCCCTTCGATGATTTCGGACGACAACCCGCCCAGCCCCACCGTCTTTCCCAACTCGGGCCCAGCCTGACCTGGACCGACCTCAATGCCGACGGGCTCCCGGACCTGGTCGTGGGTGCGGGTCGGGGAGGCAGGCCCGGCATCCGCATCCAGGATGGCAAGGGAGGCTTCGAGGCCCGGGAAACCCCTCCGTTCCAGCGGGCCACCAGTCGTGACCTGACATCGATCCTTCCGATCAACGGGGTCCTGCTGGCGGGGATCTCCAACCACGAGGACGGACTGACCAACGGCGGGGCCCTGCGGATGTACGATGCGGCCGGTGGTCGCAGCGGCGAGATCCTGGTCGGGTCGGCCTTCGGTGTCGGGCCGCTGGCGGCGGCCGATGTCGACGGCGACGGATCGCTGGAGGTGTTCGTGGGTGGTCGATCCGTGGCCGGTCGCTATCCGGAACCGGCACCGTCCTTGTTGTTGCGCAACCAGGGAGGCCGACTCGCCCCGGTGGCCCGATGGGAGGCCCTGGGCCTGGTGACGGGCGCCTGTTTCTCCGACCTCGATGGCGATGGCCGGCCGGAACTCGTGGTGGCCCGGGAATGGGCCCCGCCCGGATTCTTCCGCAACGAGGCGGGCCGTTGGGTCGAGTGGCATCCGGTGCTCGAAGGCAACGTCGGGAAGTTGTCCGGGTTGTGGAACGCCGTGGTGGCCGGCGACTTCGACGAGGATGGCCGCATGGACCTGGTCCTCGGCAACTGGGGGCGCAACACGCGCTGGACCGCCTCGCCGGAGGCGCCCCGGCGGTTGTGGTATGGCGACTTCGGCTCCGGTCAGGGCCTGGACCTGGCCGAGACCTGGTTCGACCCCGCGGTCCGTGCCGAGCGCCCCGAGCGGGAGATGGGCCTGTGGGCCGCGCTGTTCCCGGCGGTCCGCGAGCGCGTGGATTCGTTGGCGGCCTTCTCCAAGGCCACGCTGCCGATGCTCCTGGGTGACGCCCTGGCCTCGGCCCGCCCGCTCATGGTGGACACCCTCGATTCGGTGCTGCTGCTCCAGCGGGGGGGCGGCTTCGCCGTGAAGCCCCTGCCGGCCCCCGCCCAGCGCGCCCCGGTGTCCTCCCTGTGCGTGGCCGACTTCGACGGGGACGGTCATGAGGACCTCTTCCTGTCCCAGAACCTCTCCACGGCCCACCCCTTCGCCGAGCGCTTCGACGCGGGCCGGGGGCTGTGGCTTCGGGGCGACGGGCGCGGCGGATTCGTGCCCGACGAGAACACCGGTGTGATCGTTCCGGGTGATGGGCGCGGTGCGGCGGTCTGTGATTACGACCGGGATGGCCGGGTGGACCTCGCGGTGGGGCAGAACGGCGGCGAGACGACGCTGTGGCACAATGTCGGTGCCCGTCCGGGCCTGCGCGTCCGTCTGTCCGGCGGTGGCGCCAACCCGTCGGCCATCGGCGCCCGGGTGCGTTGGGCATCGGCGCAGGGTGTCGGCCCTTGGCGGGAGATCCACCTCGGGTCCGGCGACGGTTCCTGCGACGATCCGGTGCCGGTCCTGGGGACGGGGGACCGGACGGTCGAGTCGGTGGACATCGTCTGGCCCGATGGACGGAAATCGTCGGTGCCGGTGATGGCGGGCCAGCGCGAGGTCTCCGCCTCGGTGCCGGCACGCTGAGGGTGGGTCCGGGCCTCCGACGCATCGCCGATTCAAGGCCGTGCCCTAGGCATCGCGGTTGCCTTTGCCCGTGGCACCGGTTCACATTCGGTGACACCTTTTCCCGTGAGCCGCAGCATCCTTCCAGCACGAGGCGGATCCAGGTCCGGAACCCTCCGGGCCTCGGCGTGGCTCTGGGCCCTGCTGGTCGCGGTCTGCGCGGCCTCCGGTGCCGACGACCGTCTGGCCCGCGGCGCGGTGACCCTGCTGCGCGACGAGTGTTTCTCCTGCCACGGCGAGACCAAGCAGAAGGCCGGAGTGTCGCTGTTGACGCGGGACCTGGTGCTCAAGGGGGGCGAAGAGGGACCGGTGGTCCAGGAGGGGCGGCCGAAGGAGAGCCGTCTGCTGACCGTGGTGCTGCCGGGGGCCGAGCCCCACATGCCGCCGCGCAAGCAACTGACGCCGGGGCAGATCCGGACCCTGCGGGACTGGATCCAGAACGGGCTGCCCTGGGATGCCCGGGTGCTGGTCGATGAACCGGTTCCCCGTGCCGTCACGCTCGAATCGGCGGACCCTTCCTTCGGACCGGTGGCCGCCCTGGCCCTCGACCCGGCCGGACGGCGGTTGGCGATCGCACGGGCCGGCCGGATCGATCTCCATGATCTCCAGAAGCCCGGGTTTCCGCGGATGGCCTGTTCGGCCCCGTCGGTCGATCCGGTGGAGTCGCTGGCCTGGAGCCGGGACGGTCGGACGCTGGCCTCGGGTTCCTTCCGTCGCGTCCGCCTCTGGAATGCCGAGTCGCTCACCGTCGAACGGGAGGTCTCCGGCGGCCTCTCCGGACGGGTGCTCGCCCTGGAATTCTCCGCTGATGGTTCCCGATTGGCCCTGGGAGACGGTGGTTCCGGTCTTCCGGGTTATGTCCGGTTGCTGGGTGTGGCGGACGGGCGCATCGAGCGTTCCTGGAAGGCCCATGCGGACACCGTCTTCGATCTCGAGTACAGCCGGGATGGCCGTCGGTTGCTTTCGGCCGGGGGCGATGCCCTGGTCAAGGTCTGGGATCCGGCCCGGTCGGAGCCCCTGGCCGTCCTCGAGGGACACACCGCGCAGGTCATCGCCGCGGCCTTCAACACCAACGCCACCCAGGTGGTCAGCGGGGGCGCCGATCGCCAACTCAAGGTCTGGGACATCGGCACCCGCGAGAAGATCGTGACGTTGGGCGATTCGATGGCCGCGATCACCGCCGTGGCATGGCCCGAGGACAGCGCCTCGGTCTGGGCGGCCACCGATCGCGGAGGCATCGATCGCTACACCGGCCTCAAGTCCCACACCGGGGAACAGAGTTCCGCGACGGCCGATCACCGCCGGGTGGCCCAGATGACTCCGACCGTCTTCGCGATGGCCGTGACGCCCGACGGGCGGATGTTCGCCGCCGGCGATTTCGACGGACGGGTCCGTCTTTGGGATTCGCAGGGAAAGCTCCTGGGAGAGTTGGAGCCGGCAACGGGTCCGACGACCGGGCCGGGGGCCGGGCCGGCGACCGCCCGGGCCGGCCGACGCACCGGGGCCGATGCGGCGCCGCCGAGCTTCGTGCGCGATGTGCTTCCGGCGCTCCATCAGGCCGGTTGCGCCTCGGGCGGGTGCCATTCCAAGCCCGAGGGACAGAGCGGATTCAAATTGTCGGTCTTCGCCCATGATCCTGCCGGCGACCATGCCGAGATCGTCCGGGATGCCCGCGGTCGGCGTGTGTTCCCGGCGGCTCCCGAGGAGAGCCTGATCCTCCTCAAGGCCCTCACCCGGGTGCCGCACGAGGGAGGCCAGCGTTTCCAACCGGGATCGCCCACGCACCAGTTGCTGACCCGGTGGATCCGGGCCGGCATGCCCTACACGCTGACCAACGAGCCTGTCCTCAAATCCGTCGCGGTGTCGCCGGCCGAGGGGCGCTATCGCAAGGGAGCGCAGCAACGTCTCAAGGTCGAGGCCCGGTATTCGGACGGCAGCGTCCGGGATGTCACCCGCCTGTCTTCCTTCGATTCGAGCGACAAGGAGTTGGCCAAGGTCGATGACTCGGGCCGGGTGTCGATCGGACGCCTGACGGGGCAGGGCGTGGTGGTGGCCCGCTACATGGGATTGGTCGCGGCCTCCTCGCTGATGGTGCCGGCCGATCGGGTGTTCAAGCCCTCGGTCTATGCGGCCATCCCGACGAACAATTTCATCGATGGCCTGGCGCTCGCCCAGTTCCAGCGGCTCGGACTCCTGCCCTCCGACCTCTGCACCGATGCCGAGTTCCTGCGCCGGGCCAAGCTGGATGCCGTGGGGCTTCTGCCGACGCCGGAGGAGGTCCGCGCCTTCCTCGCCGACGCCTCGCCCGACAAGCGTCGTCGGTTCATCGACCGCCTCTTGGAGCATCCGGCCTACGCCGATTACTGGGCCAATCAATGGGCCGACCTGTTGCGCCCCAATCCCGATCGCGTGGGGGTGAAGAGCGTCTTCCTGCTCGACCAGTGGCTCCGGGAGCAGTTCCGGGCCAATCGGCCGTATGACCAGTTCGTCCGCGACATCCTGTTGGCCGAGGGATCCAACCACCGCGCGGGGCCGGCGGTGGTCTACCGGGACCGGCGCGATCCGCCGGAGCTGACCACCCAGTTCAGCCAACTCTTCCTCGGTACCCGGCTCGAGTGCGCCAAGTGCCATCACCATCCGAGCGAAAAGTGGGGGCAGGAGGACTTCTACCAACTCGCGGCCTGCTTCGGGCCGGTGAAACAGAAGGGGGCCGGGTTGTCGCCGCCGATCTCGGCGGGGACCGAGACCTTCTATTTCTCCCCCGGGGGCGAGGTGAAGCATCCCGTCACCGGGGTGGCGATGAAACCCCGTCCGCCCGAGGGGCCGGAGTTCCCCGCGGCGGGCACCGTGGATCCGCGCCGTCCCTTGGCCGACTGGTTGACCGCCCCGGAGAATCCCTTCTTCGCCAAGGCGGCGGTGAACCGGGTATGGGGCCGTTTCTTCGGGCGTGGCCTGGTCCATCCGGTCGATGATTTCCGGAGCTCCAACCCGTGCGCGAATCCGGCGCTGCTGGAGGCCCTGGCCGCCGACTTCGCCGCCCACGGGTACGACCTGAAGCACCTGTTGCGCACGGTGATGAACTCGCGCCTTTATCAGCTCAGTTCGGAGCCCAACGCCACCAACCTGACCGACACCCGGCAGTTCTCGCGGTCCTACCGCCGCCGGTTGCCCGCCGAGGTGCTGGTCGATGCGGTGAGCGATGCCACGGGGGTGCCGGAGACGTTCTCGGCCGTGCCGCCGGGCGGCCGGGCCATGCAGACCTGGAGCTACAAGATTCCCTCCCACTTCCTCGACGCCTTCGGTCGTCCGAACTCCAGCAGCGACTGCCCCTGCGAGCGGGACGCGCAACTGAGCGTCGTGCAGAGCCTGCACCTCATGAATTCCAAGGCCCTCCAGGCCAAGCTCGCCGACCCCAAAGGGAGGGTGCGCCAACTGGCCGACAGCACCCGGCCCGAGGCGGATCTGGTGGGCGAGGCGTACCTGCTGCTCCTCAACCGTCCACCCACCGCCAAGGAACTTCCGGCGGCCCTCGGCGCCTTCTCACGGCCGGGTGCCACCCGGCAGACCGCTCTCGAGGATGTCTTCTGGGCGCTCCTCAACTCTCCCGAATTCGTGCTGAACCATTGATATGAACCCGATCCTCGGAAACTGCGCCGGGATGCCCCGGCGGGATTTCATCCAACTGGGCCTGGGCGGCCTGCTGGGCGCGGGCTTTGGCGACCTGTTGCGCCTGGAGGCCGCATCCCATCCCGTGGCGAAGGCCGGCGCGAAGAAGGGCCCGGTGCCGGCGGCGTCGGCGGCAGGGAAACCGGTCAACTGCATCCTCATCTGGCTCGACGGTGGACCCTCGCACTACGAGACCTTCGATCCCAAGCCCGGCGCGCCGTCGGACATCCGCGGCAGTTTCCAGGAGATCGCCACGGCGGTCCCGGGCATCCGCTTCAGCGAGGCGGTGCCGGAGTTGGCCAAGGTGGCCGACAAGGTCACGGTGATCCGCTCGGTCTGCCACAAGGATCCCAACCACGGCGGGGGCAACCACTACCTGATGACCGGTTCCCCGACGCCGGTCCCCGTGGCCTGCGGGGCGTTCGTCACCTTCCATCCTTCGTTCGGTTCGGTGGTCTCGTGGCAACGCGGGCAGCGGCAGGGCCTGCCACCGTACGTGTCGATGCCGTCGGTGACCCGCAGCGGCGGCCCCAATTTCCTGGGCGGCAAGCACTCCGCATTCGTGATCGATGGGCAGCCCAATGCCGCCGACTTCAAGGTCCGCGACGTGGTGCTCCCGGCCGACATCAGCGAGGGCAGGGCCACCAGCCGGCGCGAGTTGCGCGGGGCGCTCGATACCATGGCCCGCCATGCCGACCGGCTGGCCGAGGATCCGGCCGTCTCCTTCGACCAGTATCTCCAGCAGGGGGTCGACCTGGTGCTCTCGAGCCGGGCCCAGGCGGCCTTCGACCTGTCACGCGAGGACAAGAAGGTCCGCGACGATTACGGGCGCAACGACTTCGGCCAGCGCCTGCTGATGGCCCGTCGCCTGGTCGAGGTCGGGGTCTCGTGGGTCACCGTGAACTCGGGTGGTTGGGACCACCACACCAAGCTCTTCGAGGCCTACAAGGGCGATTCGGTCCGCAACATGGATCGCGGGGTCGCCGCGCTGATCCGGGACCTCGACCAACGCGGGCTGCTCGACTCCACGCTGGTGGTGCTGCTCGGCGAGTTCGGCCGCACCCCCAAGGTCAACAAGGACGCGGGCCGCGACCATTGGCCGCACGCCATGTCCATCCTCATGGCCGGCGGTGGTTGTCCGCGCGGCGCGGTGGTCGGGGCCACCGATGCGAAGGGCTATGCCGCGTCGGAGGCCGTGTATCGCCCGGAGGACTTCGCCGCCTCGCTCTACTGGAAGATGGGGATCGATCCCAATCAGGTGCTCCACACCAACACGGGCCGTCCGGTCCAGTTGGTGAACAATGGGCGCCGCATCCGCGAGATCTTCCCGGCGTGAGGGGGTTCCCGATCCAACGGAACGGCCCGTCGGCGGCTGGCGGCTGGTGTCGGACCCTGATGCTGCTGTGGTTGAGCGTGGTCGGTCTGCATGCGGCCGTGCCGGTGCTGGATCAGGTCTTCCCCGCGGCGATCCAGATCGGGACCACCCAGTCGGTCACCCTCGTGGGCAAGTTCGATCCCTGGCCCGCACGGGTCGACCTCGACATTCCCGGGGTGACTTGGGAGGCCACCACCAACACCGGTGTCGTCACCGTCCGCGTGGGGCGTGATGCGCCCACCGGCGCCCATGTGCTCAGGGCCGTGTCGGCCGAAGGGGCCAGCGCGCCGCGATTCCTGATCCTGTCGCCGAATCCGCAGCGCGCCGAGGTCGAGCCCAATGACGCGGCCGCCTCGGCCCAGGCCCTGCCGAACCTCCCGGCCGAGATCAACGGTCGCCTCGAGAAGAACGGGGACGTGGACAGCTATTCGGTGGACCTCCGCGCGGGGCAGACCCTCGTGGTTCGGATGGAGGCCTACCAACTCCAGTCGCCGTTGGACCCGGTGCTCAGGGTGCTCGATTCGCAGGGAGTCCAGGTGGCTTGGAATCATGACGAGGTCCGTTCCCTCGATCCCTTCCTGGTCTGGCGCGCGGCGACCTCCGGCACCCACGTGATCCAGGTCTTCGGCTTCGCCTATCCGGCCGACTCGGACCTCCGCTTCAGCGGCAGTCCCAAGGGGGTGTACCGGCTCGAGGTCACCACCGATCCGGTGGCCCGCCATGCCTGGCCCCTGGGAGTCAGCCGCACCATCGATACCCGGGTGGCCTGGGGCGATTGGGGGGCTTCCTCGATCTCGGCCGAATCCCTGGTCGTGCCCGCGGCATCGATCCCGGCCGGGGCCGAATCCCATGCTCTTCGGATTCCCGGCCATGCGGCCCCCCTCGAGGTGCCCGTGGGCGAAGGCCGGGAGTGGGTCGAGGCCGAGCCCGACGATTCGGCCGCCACGGCCCAGCCGATCGAGATTCCCTCGGCCGTTTCCGGCGATCTGGACCGCGCGGGCGACGAGGATCGCTACCGGTTTTCCGGACGGAAGGGCGAGGCGTTGCGGTTCGAGGTCCGGGCGGCCGGCCTGGGATTTCCCCTCGACGCCTGGCTGCGGATCGAGGGGGGCGACGGCAAGGAATTGGCCCGCAACGACGATGCCGCCGGGGCGGATCCCTCGATCGACTGGACGCCCCCGGCGGACGGCGAATACCGGGTGGTGGTCGGCAACCTGCTGCAGCGGGGCGGTCGCGATCAGCGGTATCGGCTTTCGGTGGTGCGGCCCAAGCCCGCCTGGAGCGCCTCCGTGCCCGAGGCGGCGCTGTCGCTCGAGCGCGGCAAGACCAACGAGTGGAAGGTGACCCTGGTCCGTCGCCACGGGGCCGAGGGACGGCTGACGGTCTCGGTGCAGGGGGTGCCTCCGGGGGTACGGGTGGATCCGGTGGAGGTGCCCGAGAAGGGGACCGAGGCGACGCTGCGCTGGATCACCGCCACCAATGCCGCCGCCCATTCCGGCCCGTTCTTCGTCGAGGTCTCGGCTCCGGGGACCGAGCCGGTGCGCCAAGCGAGGTTTTCAATGGTCAGTGCCGGGGAGAACAACGGCGTTCCTCAGGGCTTCCGGAGGCTGGTGCTCGAATCCACCTCGAGACTCTGGTTGACGGTCCCGCCGTCGCCGCCGCCACCCACCGACAAGAAGTGAGGGTTTTCCCTGGGGATGAGGGGCCAAAACTTCCTTGACGTCGTTTGAGTCTTTGGCTTGCGACCGGCACCCCTCCGGTGGTACACCCTTGCCTATGGCAGCCATTGGGCGGTTCCAAAAGGGCGAGGAGATCTTCCACGCCAAGGTCGTCGACGGGGAGATCTTCAAGCTTCAGGGCGATGTCTTCGGCTCCCCGTCCTTCGAGAAGAAACCGACCCCGCTCAAGGGCGTCAAGACCCTCACCCCGGTCCATCCGTCCAAGATCATCGCGGTGGGTCTGAACTATGCCGACCATGCCCGCGAGGCCGGCATGACCCCGCCGAAGGAACCGCTGTTCTGGCTCAAGGCCCCCACCTCGCTCATCCCCGACGGCTCCAAGATCGAGATCCCGTTCGCCAACCACCGCAACGACTTCGAGGCCGAACTCGCCGTGGTGATCGGTCGCAAGATGCGCAATGTCACGCCGGCGGCCGCCGCCCGTTACATCTTCGGCTACACGGCCTCCCAGGACATCACCGACCGGACCATCCAGGGCAGCGAGAGCCAGTTCGCCCGCTCCAAGTCCTTCGACACCTTCACCCCGCTCGGGCCCTACATCGAGACCAAGATCGACCCGCATGACCTGAGCATCCAGCTCTTCCAGAACGGGCAGTTGCGGCAGAACGGCAACACCAGCCAGATGATCTTCAACTGCTTCCACCTGGTGAGCTTCATCTCCACCAACATGACCCTCCTTCCGGGCGACGTGATCCTCACGGGCACGCCCGCAGGGGTCGGGCCCATCGAGTCGGGCGACCGCCTCGAGGTGCGGATCCAGGGGATGGCCCCGCTGGTCAACACCGTGAAATGACTCCGGGGCCGGAGACCCCGGCCTCGTGGAACGTCCGCAAGCTCTCCGACGGCCCCTCGGTGCGACCCCTGGGGCCTCTTTCTTTCCCACTGGCCTCCCGACGCCCCGCCGCCACAGACTTTCCCATGCTCTGGTCCCAGACATTCATCCCCACCCTCAAGGAAACCCCGGCGGACGCCGAGATCGTGTCCCACCAACTCCTGCTGCGCGCGGGTCTGGTCCGCAAACTGACCGGGGGCCTGTACACCTTCCTGCCCCTGGGCCTGCGGGTCCTGCGCAAGATCGAGCAGATCATCCGCGAGGAGATGAACCGCGCCGGCGGCATCGAGGTCCTCATGCCGGCCCTGCAGCCCATCGACATCTGGCAGCAGTCCGGTCGCTACGAGACCGCCTCCGGTGTGCTCTTCAAGGTCCGCGACTCGGCCCGCAAGGATTGGGTGCTCGGGCCCACCCATGAGGAGGTCATCACCTCGCTGGCCGCCAACGAGCTCAATTCCTACCGGCAGCTCCCGAAGAACTTCTACCAGATCCAGACCAAGTTCCGGGACGAGATCCGTCCGCGCTTCGGCCTGATGCGGGCCAAGGAGTTCCTGATGAAGGACGCCTACTCCTTCGACGCCACCGATGCCGGGGCGATGGCGAGCTACCACAGGATGTACGACGCCTACACCCGCATCTTCGCCCGGTGTGGCCTGCAGGCCTTCCCGGTCGAGGCCGACACCGGGGTCATCGGTGGCAATTATTCCCACGAGTTCATGGTCCCGGCGGAGACGGGCGAGAACGACGTGGTCTACTGCGAGTCCGGCAAGTACGCGGCCAACATCGAGAAGGCCGTCAGCCGTGGGCCCGCGGAGGCGACTCCGTCGGAGTCCACCGGTGCGGCGCCCGAGAAGTTTGCCACGCCCGGAGTGGTCACCATCGAGGCCCTGGCCGCGGCACCGTACGGCGTTTCGGCGCGCCAGCAGATCAAGACCCTGGTGTTCATCGCCGACTCCAAGCCCATCCTGGTGCTCATCCGCGGCGACGACTCGCTCAACGAGGCCAAGTTGATGGCCAAGACCGGTGCGGTCCAGGTGCGCCCGGCCACGGCCGATGAGATCGTGGACCTGCTCGGCGCGCGTCCGGGTTCCCTGGGTGCGGT
>Ga0315904_10003162_pt1 | contig 24673 bp, 15 predicted proteins | sample LakEriMetagenome_6_FD_203529 | JGI IMG/M metagenome (GOLD analysis project Ga0315904, IMG submission 203529) | Freshwater fungal communities from buoy surface, Lake Erie, Ohio, United States - Buoy 12 MA120 | ecosystem: Environmental > Aquatic > Freshwater > Lake | place: USA: Lake Erie, Ohio... | reverse complement strand
GTTGCTTACAGAGCGATCGTTCCAAACGGAGTTTGGCTTGGTGGTAGGGACATTCCAGTACATGAGTCCCGAGCAAGCTTCGAGTGACACATCGGACATAGACACACGCTCGGATGTGTATTCGTTGGGTGTATTGCTTTATGAGCTATTGACAGGCTCGACACCGATCGAAAAGGAGCGATTACGGACCATGGCGATCGATGCGGTGGTTCGAGCGATTCGCCAGGAGGAGCCTGCAAGGCCGAGTGTGCGATTGGGTTTATTGGGGGATTCGGCCAAGGGGATCACGACGCAGCGTCAGATCGAGTTTGCACGATTGCAGCAGTTGCTCAAGGGAGATTTGGACTGGATCGTGATGAAGGCGTTGGAGAAGGAGCGATCGCGTCGATACGACAGCGTATCGTCCTTGGCGCAGGATGTACGGCGATTTCGGGACAACGAGGAGGTCTCAGCGCGTCCGCCGTCGGTAGGATATCGGTTGGCCAAGACGTATCGACGTCATCGGGCGGCATTGTTGACGATGGCAGGCGTAGGTTTGTTGCTCTTGGGGGCGACCATCACCAGTTTGGCCTTTGCGTACCAAGCAAACGTGGCCGCTAACAGAGCGCTTAGGGCTGAAGAGGATGCCGTCGCCGAAGCTAAAAAGTCTGCGGCCATGGGGCTTTCGGTCGTCGAGACCATCAAGGACGTTGTTTTTGAATACGATCCGCTCTTGCGAAATATCGCAGGATCTAGTTCCGCGCGTCAAAAGGTACTGTCAAAATTCCTGCCCAGGCTGGATCAACTTTCTCAGGAATTCTCGTCAACTTCTATCGATCGAGGGCGATCGGAGTATCAGGTTCTGATGTCACTCTCGGAGACCGTACAGGAGCTTGGGGGAATGGGGTCAGAGTCTGTTGCGAATTTGAAGCCGAATCAGACTACAGATAGTAAGACGGCACTCGATCTACAAGAGAGGCTCATTGAACAGGCTCTTGCGATTGGAGTTAAGTTGAAAGAACAGTTTCCAGAGGATTCAGTGCTTGATCAAGATCAACTGAAGTTGCAAAACGAACTGGGCTATATCGTTATGTTTCGTGGGGATTTGGAAAGGGCGAAACAACTTTTTGATCAGGCTCAAGCGACGGCATTGCAGTTGACAGCAAAGGAACCGGAGAGTGCTCAAGCCAAGAGAGATCTATCGCTGGTGATTGAACGTCAAGGGTTCTTAATGGAGAAAAAGGGCCGGATTGAAGAGGCTTTAGGTTTGTACAGTGAGCAATTAGAACTCTTGCGGTCGATAGCCAAGGACGCTGATCAAGACGACCCGATCCATCGTGACGTTTCGGTGGCCCTGCGAAGCATCGGAAAGCTGCATCTACGTCAAAAAGCGATCGCCGAGGCGAGAGGCTTGCTGGAAAAATCGCTTGAGATCAGTCGACGTCGAGCAGACAAGTTTCCAGAGAGCCGACGTGAGCAGTTGGATTTGATAAACGGTCTAGATGATTTGGCCAGCGTGTGTGAAGCCGAGGGCAAGGTCGATCGTGCCGTTGAATATCTCAATGAGTCGATCCAATCGATGGAAAAGCTGATCGATAGAAATCCTGAAAACGTAGATCTTCAACGAAGATATGCGATCATTTTGGGACATTTAGGGGATATGGAATTCAGGCGTGCAGGTCTTGAAAATGCCGAGGCTGCACAGAGAAAAGCACTCGCGATTCGCGAACGACTGGCTGCAAGGGATCCGGACAATGCGGTGATCCAAAGGGAGTTGAATGTCTCCTATTCCAATCTGGGTGATGTTCTCGTTAAAAACGGAGACTTGAATCAAGCAGAAACGTTCTTTCGCAAGGGGATCGAACTTGTCGAGCGGCTGAAGAATGGCACCGGTACGCAAGATGCGGATCTTATGCGATCACTGTCCGTTGCAAACAACAAAATGGGTTTTTTGCTCTTGAAAAAAGGGCAGAATACTGAGTCGTTGGTTTGGTACCAACGCGGCTTAGCGGTCATCGAGGAGCTTGCCAATCGGAACCCGGGTGATGCGAGAACGCAACGCGACTTGGAAATTTCTCTGACGAGAGTAGGCGATTTGCAGCAGCAGTTGGGTGAAGTTCAAGAAGCGCGCGGGTATTACGAACGCAGTCTCAAGTCCAGTCTGGCCAGGGTTGCTTCCAATCCAGAGGACGTCGAGGCCATTAAGGACTTGATCGCTTCGCGAAATCGAATGGCATCCGCATTCGCTCTGTCGGGAGAGATACCTGAAGCGATCGCGGAGTACCATGCTGCGTTGGATGTACAGAGCCATTTGGAGAAGAAAACGGGTTTGCCGGACCTTAAGCTCACGCGGGCAAAACTACTGCGAGGTCTTGGGTTTACAGCGATGATGCGACCAGATCTGAAATCAGCGAGAGCGAGTTTCGAAGAGTCTCTCGTGATCTTGAATGATTTACGCAATGACAAGAAACTCAGTCCCAATGACGCCTTGTTGATGAAAGGGGTTCAAGAAGGGATCGATGGGATAACGCAAATTGAGTATGCGTTGGGCGATTTAGAGGAGATCCTCAAGCAGTCGGCACGCAAGCGGAAGGAGAGCCTTTTGGTTCGATGTGTCGAGATGGCAAGGCATGGAAGGATTGCAGAGTCGCAACAGGCGATCGATAGGCTGCGATCCGGCGGTTACTTTCTGACACCCGATGATTTGTACGAATTGGTTCGTGCCCATGGACTCATTGCTCGCAGTATCGTCAAGGAGAATATCAACTTACCTGAGGCTCAAAAGCAACAGCATCAGGAAGCCCTGCATACGGGGATTGAAACGCTCAGGCAAGCGATCGACCTTGGATTCCACAATCTTCCCTTGTTGAAGATGGACAAGGATCTTGGTCAGTTCAGTACGGATCCGGAGTTCAAGAAACTGCTTGAAGCATTATCGGTTCGGCCAGGGCCCGATGGAAGTTGGGATGCGCTGATGCAACAGCCAGCAGCATCACAATCCCATCTACTCAAAGGGCGTTTGGAGATGATGGCGGCGCAGCGTAAGCCCAATGACTTGATCCAATCGGCTGGAAAGCTGGAAGAACTCTCGAAGTTGACCGAGTCTTCCGAAGAGAAGATGGATGGATTCTATGAAGCATTCCGAGGATATGCTTTTGCGATCAAGTTGATGGCAGGTTGGAAGGGACAGGTTGATTTTCAGGTTCCTGAGACGTTGCGAGAGCCTACAGGTCGTGACGCGGAAATCCAAGCCGTTATCACCTCGGCCCAGGGAGCTTTGCAAGCGGTATTGGATTTAGGCTTTGAGGACAATGACCGATTTGGCTCCGATGAAAACCTTTCGGTAGTGCGACAATTGCCAGAATTTAAGGATGTTATGTCTAGCCTGAAAAAGCAATAGCTTTGTCGGTAGTTGATAAGCAATCGATTGCCGAGGTCGACGTAGAGATTTTCCTGTTGAAGGCTCAAGGAAGCTTTTCGGGTTTCATAGCAGCAACCTTATGGTTGCGAAAAGAAACGGTTTCGAAAATTCCGATTCATGTGGATCGGACAAGATGTTCTTGTATTGCATCAATATGATTTTTTTCAATTGAGAGAGGTGTTGTAATATGAAGGTTGCGATTGCACTGTTATGCGTCAATATGATTGTGTCGACTAGTTTGGCTGGGGTCGTCTATACAAATGGCGACCCGCTAGCAGATCCGGGTACGCATTACTCCAAGTCCGACACGGTTTCCTCATCCCAATTTGTGGCAGACAACTTCCGGCTTTCTAGTCCCACTACGGTCAACTCGATTCGATGGTGGGGAGCTTGGAATTTTTTCTCTCCTGCAGTTGACGATTTTACAATTACGATTTACGAAAATCTAAACGGTCTGCCTAATCCATCTAATATTGTTGCCATTCGGCAAACTGGTAATGTTAGCGAAACGTCGACGGGTCTTACCAGAAGTGGCTTTACGCTTTTTAGTTTCCAAGCGAATGTGGGAGCGATATCACTTTCTAACGGTAGGGATTATTGGATTTCGATTGTAGAGACATTGGGTACTAACACCAGTCAGTACTTCTTGTGGAGGGAGAATGCCAACGGAAGTTCGGCCACATCGACGAACAACGGTGCTTCTTGGGCAAGCCGCCCGCGGGAATACGCATTCCAGTTGGAAGGTTTCACGAACGCTGTACCAGAACCGTCGACTACTACATTGCTAGTCATAGCGAGCGGGATGTGTATCATTCGCCGAAGGCGACGAGGCTATGGAAATGATTCAGGAACTGTGCCGCATAGCTGATGTTTCATCGTCCAGCGGTACCAATGATCTGGCGAAGGCAGACTGATACGGTGTGATGCTCAGGCACCTTTTGGTGGACGAAACAGCGGACTGGAAGATTTGGTAGGATTTTACCATTTATTGAGAGGCATTTGATAGTTTCCGTTTTGGGAATTGATCAAATAGTGTTGGTTTTATCTGGCGTTGTCATGATAGACTGAAGGTGGCTCAGCAATCCCTCCCGCCAACTCTCGTCCTTCATCCCTCAAGAGAGTTCCAAATCTTGATTCACCCTTTCACAGGTCACTTTTTTTGGCTCGGCCTCCTGGCAATAGCGTTCGACTATTGGCCAGCGAGGGTTGTTGCTGGGGATCCATCAGAGGCGTTGACTTGGTCTTTACGAGATGGCCTCAAGTTCGATTCTGCTTATACGAATCCGGTCATTGATGCAGGGAGCCAGCCTGTTTGGTATTTCATGCGAACGACGCGATCTGATGGGCCGATTGAATCTCGACAGTGGCTGCGAGATGGAAGGTATGTGCCCTTGCCCGAGTCAGGAGAAAAGCTTTTCAGCTCCCCGCTTCAGGGCTGGGCCTTTCGAGTCAGCGATCCGCTGGCACCGGTCGTTGGCAAACTAGCCACAAATTATGAAGTCGGTCTTAGCTTTCAGGCTGGAGATATCCTATTGACACCTGGTCCCGACCATGCTGTCGTCGTCGGCTGGTGTAGCCCTGTCGAAGGGACGCTTGAAATTCGAGGCGCATTCGAACATGGACAGTCCTGTTGCGGTGAGAACTCAAAGATCCGTTGGTACATAGAACGCGGACCTGCGCCTGACCTAGCTAACGGATTTGTTCCGACTTTGCTTTCGGCAGGAGAAGCCGACTATGGCACTGCTACTCAAAAAGGCGAATTCCAGATAGGCAACCAGAGGGTTCGTGCTGGCGATTTCGTTTATTTCGTTGTCGATGCCTTTGCGGATGGAACTACAACTCCCCATTTCGGAGACGGCACACGTCTGGACGTCTCGCTTACGGTCCGAGACGCCATCTTGCCACCTCCACCTTCGTTCGAGAAAGAGATTTTGCCGATCCTAGCAGCGAAGTGTCATGATTGTCATGGACAGGATACACAGGAAGCGCAACTGGATTTGCGAACTCTCTCGGAAATCCTTAGGGGTGGAGAGAATGGACCGGCGGTGGTTCCAGGAGAACCGCACAGCAGTTTGTTGATCGATCTTGTCGCAACAGGACAGATGCCACCCGGGACGGACGACAAGCTCTCATCGTCCGAACTGGCGCTGCTGCGTCGCTGGATCGCGACGGGTCTTCCTGCGGAGGAGAAAGTCGTCGCATTACCACCTCGGGCACAAGTAACTGAGACGGATCGAAGCTTTTGGGCGTTTCAATTGCCGCGAAAGATCGCAGAACCGGAAGTTCGACACACCACTCGCGTGCGGACGCCGATCGACCGGTTCCTTCTGGCCAAGCTGGAGAAAAACGGGCTGGTCTTCTCATCCGATGCCGATCGAACAGAGATGATTCGGCGGGTTTATTTCGATCTAATCGGGTTGCCCCCGGAGCCGGTGGCCGTCAAGGCGTTCGTTGAAGATCAGCGCCCCGATGCGTACGAGTTATTGATCGACGAGTTGCTGGAGTCGCCGCACTATGGGGAGCGCTGGGGCCGTCACTGGCTCGATGCAGCAGGCTATGTGGATGGCAAGCTCGATAATGACCTCGGATCGATCTATCCCAACAACGGAATCTGGCGATATCGCGACTACGTCATTCATGCGTTTAACGATGACAAACCGTTTGATCAATTTCTCACCGAACAGATTGCAGGGGATGAAATGGTCGACTGGCGACAGGCCGAGACGTTCGATGCGCGGACACAGTCGCTGCTGGCGGCCACCGGATTTTTGCGTAACGTCGACGATCATACCGACTTTGATCAGTACGGCATCGAGAAGAGGTACGAGGTCGTTAACGAGACGCTCGACATGTTTTCGACGGCGGTCCTAGGGTTGACGTTCGAGTGTTGCCGTTGTCACAACCACAAATACGATCCGCTCCCGCAGCGGGATTACTACCGGCTGATGGCCTGCTTTGAACCTGCGCTCAATCCGCACGTTTGGAAGAAGCCGAAGGATCGGTATCTGGCCGACGTCTCGCCGAAAGAGCGGGCCGTCATCGATCAGCGGAATACGCAGATCGACCGACAGGTTGCGGACATGACCGAAGCGGAAGCGACGCTTCGGCAGCAGGTGCGTCAGCGCGTGTTCGAATCGCGGTTGAACGCGCTGCCCGAGGAGAGTCGCGCCGACATCAAGCAGGCGATCGAACTGGCCGTGGACAAGCGAAACGAGGCACAGCAAGCGCTCGCGGCAAAACATGAGGCGGGGCTGAAAATCAGCGACGCGGACGTCGAGGCTGCGCTGACGGATGACGAGAAAGGGACGCTCAAGTCGAAAGCGGATCAGCGAGCGACATTGTTATCTCAAAAGAAGAGCTACGGAGTCATCCAAGCGCTGTGGGATGTTGGTCCACCGCCGGTCTCGCATGTCCATCGCAGGGGCAACGTCAAGGCGCATGGAGTATTGGTGCAGCCGGGTTTCCCCGAGATTCTGCAACCGGTGGAAACTTCGGCAAATACGGTCGCCGAAGGGTTTCAGGGTGAGACCAGCGGGCGTCGTTTGGCGCTGGCTCGCTGGTTGACGCAACCCGACCATCCGCTCACCGCGCGCGTGTTCGTGAATCGCGTTTGGCATCATCATTTCGGACGGGGGATCGTCGAAACACTCGGCAACTTCGGCCACTCCGGGAGTCTCCCCTCCCATCCGGAACTGCTCGACTGGTTGGCTGTGGATTTTATCGATCATGGATGGAGCTTGAAACGGCTACATCGGCAGATCATGCTGTCGACTGCGTACCGGCAGTCGTCGCGTGGACCGACTCTTGGAGCAGATGAATCCGCGAAATCCGCCGCGACAATCGATCCGGAGAACCGCCTTTTGTGGCGGATGAACTTGCGTCGTTTGGAGGCGGAGATCGTTCGTGACTGGGTCTTAACTGTGTCCGGTTCGCTCGATCGTACCGCGGGAGGTCCGCCGATTGAGATCACCAATCCTGCTGATGGTTTGTCCGAGGCGAAGCCTGCGCCCACGCCGACCAGTTCGAACCGGCGGAGCATCTACCTGTTCGCCCGGCGGGTCTATCCGCTGAAGTTCCTGGAGATCTTCGACGCGCCGATCATGCCGGTAAACTGCACGCAGCGGACGAATTCGGCGACGGTGCTTCAATCGCTGGCGATCCTCAATAGTGAGTTCTTGTTCTCGCAGTCGGATACCTTCGCGGCTCGCGTTCGGGATTCGGCAGGACCGCGGATCGAAGAACAAATTGCCTTCGCATTCCAACTGGCGTATGGGAGGCAACCGACGAGCGATGAATTGGCCAAGAGTACCGCGTTTCTAGCCGACCAGCAGCGTCTCTTGGTATCGCCCGAGATCCAGGAGGATAAAGCCCAGCAACAGGCCCTCGCCGATCTGTGCCATATGCTGCTGTCGTCAAACGAGTTTTTGTATGTTGAGTAGGTTCGTAGGAAGACAAGGAACCGCTAATGAACGCTGATGAACGCGAATTTCAGAGAATTGAAATATCGCCTCTTAAAAAAGTCTTTTGTTTCACCTTCCTCCCTTTCTTTGTCCAAACCCGACTACCGACATTCCATGCTCCCCTACTATCAGCGTTTATTAGTGTTCATTAGTGGTTTTTTCCCTTCGAGAACCTAACCATGCCTAACCCCCTGATTTCGCGACGAATGCTTCTTCAATCGCTCGGCAATGGTTTCGGCTCGCTGGCCTTGTCGAGCATGTTGCTCGCGGAGGAACGCTCGCCACAAGGAGCACACACCCTCACTCCGCGAGCCGGGCATTTTCCGGCGAAGGCCAAGGCTGTCATCCAACTATGCCAGAACGGTGGTCCGTCGCAGATGGATTTATTCGATCACAAGCCGGAGTTATCCAAGCGGAGTGGCCAGCCACATCCTGAACAGGTCGAAGTCTTTCAACTGGGCAATAAGAACGTTCTGATGGGGACGCCGTTCCAGTTCGCCAAACATGGACAGTGCGGCATGGAGTTTTCGGAGTTGATCCCGCATCTGTCCGGCGTGGTGGACCATCTGTGTCTGATCCGTTCGATGTACACGGAGAATAACAATCATCCGTTCGCGCTGAACATGTTGCAAACCGGCAAGACATTCAACGGTCGCCCGGCGATGGGCTCTTGGATCGGTTATGCGCTGGGTACCGAGAATCAGGATCTGCCCGGCTACATAGTGCTTCGTGATCCGGGAGGATACAACACTTCGGGAAAAATGGTTTGGTCTAGCGGTTGGCTGCCCGCGGTTTATCAAGGAACCGAGTTCAGTTCGTCCGGGTCGCCGGTGTTGCATTTGAATCCGTCACGACCAATCAACGCCGAATCGCAGTCGCGTTCGCGCCGTTTTCTGCAGGATCTTAATGCGGCACATCTGGACAATCATCCTGGAGAAACGGAACTCGAAGCACGCATACAAAACTTAGAACTCGCCGCTCGCATGCAGTTGACTGCAACTCAGGTGCTGGATCTGTCTCAGGAGAGCGAGGCAACGCGCAAGCTCTACGGACTCGATAACCCTACGACTGCGGGATATGGTACACGGTGTCTGATGGCCCGTCGGCTTGTCGAGTCGGGGGTTCGGTTCGTACAGGTTTTCCCGCCGCTCGATCCCTCGTTTCAGCCTTGGGACAACCATTCCAATTTGAAGAACGATCTGCGGAAGATTTGCGGGTACGTCGATCAACCGAGCGCGGCGCTAATCACCGATTTGAAACAGCGCGGTCTGCTCGATGACGTGATCGTGATGTGGATCGGAGAGTTCGGACGCTTGCCAATCACCGAAGGAGCCGATGGCCGCGATCACAATCGACATGCCTTCAGTACGCTGATGGCAGGTGGTGGTTTCAAGGCCGGCCATGTTTATGGAGCCACCGACGAGTTCGGTTACAAGTCGGTCGAGAACCGGGTGAGCGTCTCGGACTTGCATGCAACGATCCTGAATCAATTGGGGATCGACCACACCAAGCTCACCTTCACCCACAGTGGCCGACCGGAGCGACTAACGGATCCAGAGGTCACCGGAGCGAGCGTCGTCAATGAACTGCTGGCATGAGAGTCCAGCCACATCGATGACAGGGCGATCCCAGATAAGACTAGGGTTCTACATGAAAACCAAATGCACTATATTCGTTTTGCCGACTGCGTTTCATATATTAGGAATTGTCGCCAATTCGGTAGAAGATGAAACGGGAAAGGCCGTTCGCTTTCAAGGCACCTACTGAGATGGTGCAGGGGATGTCGCTATGGTGAAGGAGTTACTGGCATGAGGGAATGCATCGCGCGGTGTTCCATTGCTTTCTGCTTCGTCTGGATTGCTTTGTTCATATTCGGCGCTCAGTTAGTCCGCGCTGATGAGTTCACTCCGAGTCAGTTGGCGCTGTTCGAAAAGGAGATTCGGCCGTTGCTCATCGAGCACTGTCTCAAGTGCCACGGACCCGAGAAGCAGGAAGGGGGACTCAATCTGGCGACGCGCGAATGGATCTTCAAAGGTGGCGACTCCGGAGCAGCCGTGATTGCCGACAAGCCCGCTGAGAGCTTATTGATTACAGCGGTCGAATATCTCAATGAACCGAAAATGCCGCCGAGCGGAAAATTGCCCGCTGAGAAAATTGAACATCTGCGGCGCTGGGTCGAGTCCCCAACGGCTAGAACGCGATTCCTCCAGGCTCGAACGAGACCAACAGTGTCTGGGTGGTGAAGATCTCGTGGGAGGAACGCTAAGTTACCAGTTCGATCGTTTTTCTACACCTGCTACGGAAGCCTGAGAGGGGTGTCAGACCTGGCCGGTAAAACTTTCACGGGTTGATCGCTCGCGCGATCTTGTTGGGCCTTGCGAAACTGCAACGGTGTGCTGCCGGTGAATTTTTTGAACCGTTTGGAAAATGCGCTGTGGTCGTAGAATCCGCAATCGATTGCGATTTGCATGATGCTCGAGCTTCCCGCCTTGAGCAACTCCATCGCATGGTACATACGGGTTTGTTCGACAAATGCATACGGTGTCATCTTCAGCTGAGTTTTGAAAATCCGCATGAAGTGACTGGCCGATACGCCGCACCGTTCCGCCAAGTCACTGACCGTGATGGGACTCCCAAAATTTTTCGAGACATAATCAATCGCGGGCAACAATCGACCCAAGTCCGACTCCTTGCCCATCACCTCCTCGTAGGGCTCATTGAGTGTCAGAAGCCCAACGATATTTCCCTCGCGATCTCGCAAGGGAAACTTGCTCGAAAAGGACCATTTTGGCGCATGCGAAAAGAAACAGGTCGCATGCACTTCGTTGAGCAAGGTCTTCCCCTCGCGCAGCACGAGCAAGTCGTTTTGACGGAAACTCTCCGCGATGATCTTCGGGAACAAATCAAAGTCGGTTAATCCGACCACCTCGCTTTCTGCGCCTCGATGGATCGCCCGTCTGAGCGGTTCGCTCATATAAACGTACCGCGAGTCCAGGTCCTTGATCATGAACATCGCTCTGGGTAATAATTGGAGCGCATCGAGGAACTGAACCAAATTGTCAAATTGGTCGAAAAACGCAAATTGATATGGTGTAATGGTCAAGGAATCCTCTTGGTTGACGAAACAACGGACTGGAAGATTTGATAGGATATTACCATTTATTGAGACTTCATTCATAGTCTCGGTTTGGGGAATTGTTCAAAATAAAATTGGTGTTGGGCGGCGTTAAGTTTTTTGCCGGGCGATGGGTACCAAGGCTGTGGTGGTGCCGTGATGCACAGGGTATGCAGCAAGCGAGGTTGTTGGTGATTTCGAAATTATTTCGAAAGCTAGTGGGCGGGCTGTTGGCGGTCCTGTGCATCTGCGCATGGGTGAGCGCAGGTGACTCGGAACTGCTTGTCCTGATGCACGACTCGGGTCGGGTCGAACGCTATGAACTTCAAACAGGCAAACATCTCGGAACCCTACTGAGCGGCTTGCCCCCGTCGAATGCACTCTTACTGGATAACGATGGCCGACTCCTGATTTCGACTGGCAAGCCCAACGAGATGGGAACCGTACTTCGATACGACCTGGCAGGACGCGTGGAGACGCTCATCCAAGTCCCCGAAGGATACGGCGGTCGATTGCATCGCGCGACGGGATTGGCTTGGCATCAAGGTGATCTGCTGGTGGCTAGTCAAGGAGATGGCAAGGTCAAGCGTTACGCTTATCCGTCCGGCGAATGGCTTGATGATATTGCTTTAGCGACTCCGGGGGGCATGACCCAAATCGCATTGCAAGGTGACGAACTGTTTGTGACAGATTATCAAGCCCAAGCGATTCGCAAAACGGACCAATTCGATGGGGCGATGAGTACGATCTGGGCCCGGCATCAAGCGCAGCATCCCTGGGGTCTGTGCTTCGACGCGCAAGGTGCTGCGTTTTGGTGCACGTCGGGCAATCGCATCCTTCGGACCGTGGGCTCCGAGACCATCGAATGGGCAGGTGCTGGTGGAGGGATTGCCACTCCGTTGAGTCTTGCCATTGGCCCTGACGGATTTCTCTACTGCGCTAGTTGGCTAGGAGACGTCACCGTATGGCGTCTCGACTCCGTCAATGCAGGTGCACCCGTTCGAGCAATCCGTGGACCGGAGGTCAAGGGGCCTATCGCCTTTGCATTCACCGATCGCACGCTGCCACCCGAGTTCGCTTACACACCCTCGACGGGACTGAACGAAACACCAGAAAAGATCGCGCTGTTCGAGTCTCGCATCCGACCGCTTCTGCACGCTCGTTGTATCGAGTGTCACGATCAAGACACACAGGAAGGAGGTTTGCGCCTCGACCTGCGCGCCGGATGGAAGCTTGGTGGTCATACTGGACCTGCGATAGTCCCCGGTCGACCCGACGACAGTTTGCTTTACCGCACGGTCGTTTACTTGGACAAAGATCTTCAGATGCCGCCCGATGGCCCTCTAGCTAAGGAAGATGTCCAGCTTCTTCGCCAGTGGATAGAACAAGGAGCCATCGATCCGCGAGAGGGAGAGACATCGGTTGCAAAGCCCGCGACCGATGCGTGGTCTCAAGCATTTGGCGAGCGACTCGATTGGTGGAGTTTGAAACCATTATCGAATCCAGCATTGCCCGAGGTCGACGATCCTGTGTGGAATCGCTGGCCAGTGGATCGCTTCATTCGTTCGCGGCTGGATCAAACCGGATTGCAGTCTGCACCGCCAGCCAAGCCGGACGATCTGATACGACGACTAAGTTTCGTACTCACCGGATTACCACCGACCCCGCAGCAGCGGGAGTCATTTCTGGCTGCGTGGCAAATCGATTCGGAGCGAGCGTATACGGAGTTGGTGGACCAGTTGCTGGCCTCACCGCACTACGGAGAAGCGATCGCGCGACATTGGATGGATGTGGTTCGCTACACGGACACTTATGGATACGAATGGGACAACCCGGCCAAGGGGTCGTATGAGTATCGCGACTACCTCATCCGAGCGTTCAACAACGACATCGGCTTTGACAGGCTCCTCAGCGAACAGATCGCCGGCGACTTGCTGAATTCTGATCGCATCGATGATGCGACTGGAGTGATCGAGAACCGGATTGGACCGATGTTCTATCACATGGGCGAGCACCGGCATGGCAGCAGCCGGGACTTCAACGGCATTCACCAGGAAATGGTCAACAATAAAATCGACGCCTTCTCGAAGGCGTTCCTGGCTACAACCGTCGCTTGTTCGCGCTGTCACGACCACAAACTTGAAGCCGTATCACAGAAGGATTACTACGCGCTGGGTGCCATGTTCATCACACCGCGCTGGGCCAGTCGACCGATCGATGCTCCCGAGAAAAACATAGCTGCTATCGGGAAACTGCAAGAGTTGCGAGCCGCGATTCGGGATGAGCTGGCAAGCCTCTGGCGCTCGAGCGAAATTCGGCCTGCGGATTGGCGAAAAGTCGTTGCGAGCTATCCGGAAAAACAGGAGCCGCAATTCGGAGATATCGATTATCCTTTGCTCCGAATCGCTAAGGAATCGAACAACATCGAGTCGGCATGGCAAGCCCTAGCGGGTCAATGGCAGACGCACCGCAGTGCGAGGATCGATGCCAACAAAGACTTTAGAGTCCTTGCGGATTTTTCCAAGCCAACACTACCAACCGATTGGGTGATGGAAGGCCAAGGTTTCGAGACGGGTTGGGTCGATGAAGGGACGCCGCTGGTCGCTTTGGATGGGGATGCGATTGTCGCGAGGTTATTGCCACGCGGATTGCATACCCATGCTTTGTCATCGAAGTTGCCCGGTGTGATTCGAATGCCACCTCAACACACAGTGCCGGGCAGTATCGTCAGTGTCAAGCTGGCGGGAGGCGAATACGCCGGCACCTTGATCCTCGATGAGAACTCGATCCAGAGCGAAAGTGTTGCGTTTTTGAATCAGGTGCAGCCGAGTTGGCGATCCTATGGGGATTTGCCCTTAAAAAACGGTATCACACGTGTCACGATTGACTTTGCAACCGCTTCGTTGAATTCGAATTTCCCTCCGCGCACGGGTCTTGCGGCTGGTTTGCCGAATCAAGATTTCGGTTACGACAAGCGAAGTTGGCTGAGCGTCACGCAGATCGTATCGCACGATGCCCCCGGTGCTCCGCTGGACCTAATGGACTTTCATACGAACCTTTTGGGTCGATCGGTACCCAAAAGCGCTGAAGATGTCGACGCTTGCGTAACCCAATGGCTAAGCGAGGCCTTGGCACGCTGGTGCGATGGCCAAATTCAACCGGGCGATGGTGCGATTGTTGACTGGATGATTGCCAAGAGGATGCTTCCCAATCAAGCTGCACCGGGAAGTCGACTCGCGTCGTTGGTCCAAACCTATCGCGATATCGAGCAATCGATCCATTTCCCGCGCAGCGTCAACAGCATGGACGAGCGTGCTTCGGCAAGATCTGGTTTGTACTTCAATGTTCGTGGAAACGTCGATACGGTAGGGGATCTGGTGATGCCAGCATCGCTGTCGATGTTCGGTCCGGACGAGTCGGTTCAAAAGAGCTCCGGAAGCGGCCGATTGGAATTGGCTCAGTCGCTCGTGCGGCCCGAACACCCTTTGACCTCGCGCGTGTATGTCAATCGGGTGTGGCAGTGGGTGTTTGGAACCGGGATCGTTGCTAGCCCTGATGATTTTGGCCGCTTGGGAGACAAACCATCGCATCCGGAGTTGCTCGATTGGCTCTCCCGCGACTTCATCGCTCAGCGATGGTCGACCAAGGCTCTTGTTAGGCAATTGGTCTTGAGCCAAACTTTTCGACAATCAGGAACTGTCCATCCGCTCGCTAAGCAGCGAGATCCGTCGAACCGGTTGCGCCATCATTATCCGACGCGGAGATTGGAGGCCGAGCAGATACGCGATTCGCTCTTGGCGGTATCGGGGCGATTGGACCCAACGTTGTACGGTCGACCGATTCTGCCCCCACGCAATATCGAGGATGGGGCCAAGCGATTGTTCTCGGGTCCTGTGGATGGTCATGGACGCAGGTCGATCTACTTGATGATGTCGATCATGAGTCCACCCAAGTTTCTCACCACTTTTGACTTACCAGAATTGAAACTGCCCAGCGGACGCAGGAACTTCACGAGTGTTCCGACTCAGGCATTGCTGATGCTCAACGATCCTTTGGTCGAGGAATTGGCCAAGCACTGGGCGGGCAAGATCATCCAAGAGCCACATCGCGATGCTGGCGAGCGCATCGAGTCCATGGTAGTCGCGGCATGGGGGCGGCAAGCCAGCGATAGCGAACGAAACCAATTGGAAGCGTTATTGCGAGAGGTTTCTGCGCAAGACGATCTCATGATGGATCAAGAGGCCTGGGTGCATCTGGCCCACACGCTTTTCAATACCAAGGAATTTATCCATACCAGGTAGCAATGATGAATCGTTGGCGTCGCAATTGTCCAGGAGCTATTTGTGGAACTCCCACTCGACGGAGTTTTCTGCAGCACTCGAACGCGGGATTCGGTTGGTTAGCCTTGATGGGGATGGTTTCCAATGCAGTGTCCGTAGAGCCGAAACGAGCGGCACGCGCCAAGCGAATGATTTTTTGTTTCATGGATGGAGGACCCAGCCATGTCGATACTTTCGACTACAAGCCGATGCTCAAGAAGCATCAAGGGCAGCCGATCGGTTCGCGTTGGGTTTCGAAGAAATCGCAGTCGGATGCCAATCGCGTTTGGTTCGGATGTCCGTGGGAGTTTAAACAACGCGGCCAAAGCGGATTGTGGGTCAGCGAGCTTTTTCCTCGCATCGCCGAGGTTGCGGATAAATTATGCGTCGTTCGTTCGATGGTTGGGGAGTTGCCTCTGCACGGCCAATCCAATCTGCTACTGCATACTGGCAGAAGCATTGGCATGGCCCCGAGTATCGGAGCTTGGCTGTCTTATGGGCTAGGGACCGAGAACGCGAATCTGCCAGCGTATGTCTTGCTCAACAATGACTGGGTGCCCAACGGTGGCATGGAAAATTTCGGCAGCTCCTTTTTGCCTGCGAATCATCAAGCCACCATGCTACGAGCCAAGGGGGCCCCAGTGGATAACATTGTTCCAAAGGATCGGACCGCTATCCAGCGACGCAAGCTCGATTCGATCGCCCAATTGGATCGTGCTTTTTCGCAGACAACATCCGAGCCACAAGCCATCGAGTCGATGATCGCCAATTACGAAACTGCGTTTCGGATGCAAACCTCGGTTCCAGAGTTGGCCGATATTTCTAAAGAGCCTGAATACATCCACAAACTCTATGGAACGGATTCGTCCGACGAGCATCAGCGGTATTATGCAAGTCAGGCGCTGCGAGCGCGGCGGTTGGTCGAAGCGGGTGTTCGCTTCATTGAAATCACATGCCCTAGTTTCGACGGCAACAATTCGCCGTGGGATCAGCATGGACAGCTAAAAGTGCTCCATGAGAAAAACGCACGCGTGACCGAACAGAGTGTGGCCGCACTGATTCAAGACCTCGACCAGCGAGGATTGCTTGACGATACCATCGTATTGTGGGCTGGGGAGATGGGCCGCACTCCGCACACCGGCGCGATCAACGAGAATACAGGTCGCGACCATCACGTGAGCGGTTTTTCGATTTTTATTGCTGGAGGAGGATTCAAGCCGGGGATGGCCTATGGACAGACCGACGAGTTTGGAGCCAATGCCATCGAGAATCCGATGAGCGTTCACGATCTGCATGCTACGATCTTGCATCAAATGGGAATCGACCATGAATCGCTTACTTTTCGTTACGGAGGTCGCGATCATCGACTCACCGATGTGCACGGTCATATAGTGAACGAGATTCTGGCATGATCACACCTTCGGAATCGTTTACAAGACTCCAAAACCGATATCGAGTCCGGTGCTTTGTCCAGTAGGGAAATTTCAATCAACCGTCAGGATCGTCGAGGATCGCTTGGAGTCTCTGCCCAAGTTCGGCGGGGAAGCGACTTGTCCAACTCGCATCGATCAATCCTATTTGTATCATGTCCTGGAGGTGGGTTTGATCTTTTCTTCTATAGCTATTGAGTTTCATTTCGACCAAGGCTTCGAGTTCCACAATCTGCTTGTGACGTATTTCAACCGATTGCTCGACACTTGGAGTGGGACTGGCATACTCCGGACGAACCTTGCGCTGAGCGATGAGGATATGCAAACCTTGACTGGGTTTGCCATCCGGACCGTCGAGAAATACGACGGTTCCCAAGACTTCGTCACGCACAAATCCGGCGGCTTGGAGGGCTTGGGTTGCTCGTGGAAGATCTTTCTCCTCCAAGAGGAGATCCACGTCGCGTGTATTCCTCACTGCGCCTTCGTCAATCGTAGCTACCCATGCAGCAACGGCGTTTCCACCGACGACCGCATAAGGAACCTGGGCCTGGCGTAGGGCATCACAAGCTCGATTCAAACGTTGCTGTACAAGTTCCACGGCGCGAAACATCCTTTCGAAAATATCGATGCCTTGTTCGCGTACCAAATTGACAAGTTCTTGAGAGTCCATGACCTTGATTGTACTCTATCTACGGTCGAATCTTTAGGGATATTCGTGGCTATGGGGATTGGTTTTTTGGGGGTGGTAACTGCGTGCGGGTGCTCAGTGAAGATGGATTGGAAAATGCAAGTGGCAATCCCGTCTGGGCCAAGTCTAGGCTGTTGGCATCGACTACAATCTCTCATGCGGCGGGTCTTTACGACTGCATCTAGCCGCGTATCCCCAACTCTGACCAATAGGAATTGAAATGGAGCTCGAAGACTACCTTCTTTCGATGGAGGACATCGATTGGACTCAGTTGTTTTCAGAATGGACTTGGCTCATTCCACCCGGCACCCAGATCCAGCCGTGGATGATGAACGCCTTCGGAGACCTGTTTTGGTTCGATGAACAAGAGCAAGTCAATTTCTTGAATATTTCCGACGGGACTAACGAAGTCGTTGCGGAGACTCAGGATGAGTTTTTTGATTTGCTTGAAGACGAAGATAATCTGACACAATGGCTGTTGATCGATTTGGTCGACGAGGTTCAAGCCGAAGGTCTGAAGCTTGAGCAAGACCAATGCTATGGCTTCAAATTGCTCCCGACGCTCGAAGGTGAATTTGAGGCATCGAATGTCTACGTTTCTGATCTCTACGAGTACTGGGACTTTTGCGGGATTATCGGTCGCCAAATCGATGGGCTGCCCGATGGGAGCGACGTAACGATCGAAATCCCGGATCGCGAAGGATTCGAGTGAGTCGATCATGCTCGATGAAGTCGAGTGGGCTCAAGCGTGTCGGATGCTTTGCGAAACTGCAGTTCTATGAGGATATCTTGTTCTTGGTCTCCGGTATTTCGGTATCGAAGGGGTTTATCAAACTGACCCCTCGCCCAAGCTACAAAGCACGATTGTACAACCAGAGGTATAAAGTACCCATCGAGGTCGATATCGAATCATTGTTGCGATTGAATCGACGAATGCAGTTCAACCATGGCTTGCTGGCTGACTTGCAATAAGCCCTCGTGAGATCGGTCTAAATCGAATATCAGATACAGAACCCCTGCAAAGGCTAATGCGAACACCGGCATTTCCAGCGATCGGGTGGTTCCAGCAATCCCGGCTTGGTACCCAAAAGAAGCCATGCCTAGTACGATCAGGAACCACAAGGATGCCCAAATCGTGATGGGAATTCGGTTATAGAGACCCGCAAACAATCGTTTCGAATGCAGATCGATGACTTCATTGATCGATTCGATGAACAGTCCCATTACCACCGATCGCTGGTCGTGTTCGGCAGCCGCGATCGCTTGATCCCATAGTTCCAGATGGATCGCATTCGATTGATCGAGCAGGCCTTGGATGTTCTCGGGGGTGAGTCGCTCGGTGCGCAGTTTTGTGTATTGAACAATCTGTTTTTTGACAATCGCTTTCTGTGGCTCAGGTAGTAGTCGTGCTCTCAAATACGCTGTCCCTATCGCATTGACTTCATCCGCAAGAGCCAGTCGACGAGCGTCAAAACGGTTGGCTGCCATGCTGAAGGTGAACGCAAGCATGAAAGCCAGCAATCCGAGCACAGCAGCGGACATTGCAGCGACAGGAGCCTCTTTTTCGCCGATGACTCGGTCGTGACGCCATCTCCCTAAGCGATAGCCGGCTTCCATGAACGCCAAGCTCAGGCCCAAGATGAGTGGAAACACCAACCATAGCGGCACTTGGTCTAAAGGCAACGGATGCATCAACGACTTCCACCGATCGCATGCGAGCTGCTTTCAAGATCGGCTGTCCCTTTTGCATTGGTTACCGGTTTGGCGCGGAATCCAGATTTCTTACCAACACCCAAAGCCTTTTGAGGATCAAGAAAGCCGTAGAGTTCGACGAATTTTGCGATCAAGCCTGTCCAGCCAGTCTGGTGGCTGGCACCAAGCCCCGCACCGTTATCACCGTGGAAGTATTCGAAGAACAGCAAATGGTTTTGCCAATGAGGGTCAGACTGGAACTTTTGGGTTCCTCCGTAGACTGGGCGCTGCCCTTGCTCATTTTTAAGAAAGATGCTAGTCAGTCGCCTGGCGAGTTCTTTGCTAACTTCAAATAGATTCATCATGTTTCCCGACCCCGTCGGGCATTCGATCTTAAAGGTGTCGCCATAATACAAGTAGTACTGCAAAAGTGCCCGAATGATCATTGCATTGACAGGCATCCAGATCGGCCCACGCCAGTTGGAATTTCCTCCAAACATGCCCGTATTGGATTCAGCGGGCAGATAGTCCACTCGATACTCTTGGCCATTGACGTTGATGATGTAGGGGTGATTTTCGTGGTACTTCGAGAGGGAGCGAATTCCATAAGGCCCAAAGAATTCATTTTCATCGAGCATTTTTGTCAATACTCGACGAAGTCGCTCTGGATTAAGCACGGCGAATAATCCTCGCTCGTACAACCCAAAATGTTCTGGACCGATCGGATGCATGGTGGTTCCCAGTTCGGGCATTCGGCGCAAGCGATCCGTAAGCCCCGCGATGGCTCGAGGGATCTTTTCCCGCTGCCAAGGCTCGATCACCGTTGCAGCGCAGAACGGAAGCAAGCCGACCATCGATCGAACCTTGAGCCGCGTCGCAGTTCCGTCGGGCAAGCGTAGCAAGTCGTAATAGAATCCATCCTCTTCGTCCCACATCCCATCTTTGCCAGGTCGATTCATCGCCGAAGCTATGTAATAGAACTGCTCGGTGAATTTGAGAACCATGTCTTCATAGACTGGGTCTTGTGCTGCGAGTTCGACCGCCAGCTCTGTCATGTTTTGACTAAACAGAGCCATCCATGCGGTGCCGTCGGCCTGCTCCAGATGGCCACCGGTTGGCAAAGGAGAACTGCGGTCAAAAACCCCGATGTTATCTAGCCCCAGGAAACCACCTTCGAAAACATTTTTACCGAAGCGGTCTTTGCGATTCGCCCACCAGGTAAAGTTGAGCATCAACTTGCTGAAAGCTCCCCTAAGAAAATCCATATCCGCTTGACCACCGAGCGCTTGGGTCGTACGGTGTAGGAACAGAGTCGCCCAAGCATGTACCGGTGGGTTGACGTCGCTAAAGTTCCATTCATAAGCAGGGATCTGACCGCTGGGGTGAAGGTAGACACCTTTGAGCATGAGTCTGAGTTGGTCCTTGGCGAAGTCTGGATCGACGATCGCCAATGGCAATGCATGGAAAGCCAAGTCCCATGCGGCATACCACGGATACTCCCATTTATCGGGCATCGAGATGATGTCTTTGTTCAACATATGGAACCATTCCGAGTTCCTTGAGTTGTGGTATCCCGAATGCAATGGATTGGAGTTGTGTTCGTCCAGCCAGTTGTCGCCATCAAAGAAGAAAAATTGTTTGCTCCAGAGCATACCTGCTAGCGCCTGACGCATCACATGAGCGGAATCCTCGCTGATACTCGGAGGGGTAATCGCTTGATAAAACGAGTCCGCTTCGCGAATTCGATCCGCGAAGAGCTTATCGAACCTGATGCCAAAGGGTTGCGATCGATCATCGAGCGATGCTCCCGACAATCGCAAACGAAGGGTTACCGACTCGCCTGACGCGATCGCTTTTTGGTAGTAGGCCGCAACTTTGGTTCCTTGTTGATCTGGGTTCACGGTCGGTTGTCCGAGCACCACAAAGTCATTGACGCCATCTTTAACATAGGGGCTCTCGTTTCTCTGGCCTGGAAACAATCGCTCGTGATTGGTCTCGTTTTCTGTAAAGAGCAAAGCTGGCTGACCTTCACACCATAGCGTCATGTTACCGATGGCAGAGTGCTTGGCTACAACGGCACGGATTCCGTCGGGGGCGTGGAATTCGGTAAGGCTTGGCTTTTGGTCCGCACGATTCGATTTCGCGATCCATTGCGACCAATCGTTGCGAAACCAGAGGGTGGGTAGCAGGTGCAAGTCTGCCGACTCGGGGCCTCGGTTGATGGCCGTGATTCTAATGAGGATGTCTTCCGGTCCAGCCTTGGCATACTCCACGAAAACATCGAAGTAACGATCTTCATTAAAGATCCCGGTGTCGAGCAGTTCGTATTCCATTTCATTGCGACTGCGTCGATGATTGTTTTCCAGCAGGTCGTTGTAGGGAAACGCCCCTTGAGGGTACTTGTAGAGATACTTCATGTAGGAGTGCGTAGGGGTATTGTCTAAGTAGAAGTAGTATTCCTTGACATCCTCTCCATGGTTGCCTTCGCTATTGGTTAAGCCAAAGAGTCTCTCTTTGAGGATCGCATCTTTGCCGTTCCAAAGAGCCAAAGCAAAGCAAAGATGCTGTTGGTCGTCTGAGACACCTGCCAGTCCATCTTCGCCCCAGCGGTAAGCGCGCGATCGGGCATGATCATGAGTGAAAAAATTCCATGCATCGCCGTTTTGGCTGTAGTCTTCCCGGACGGTACCCCATTGACGCTCGGAGAGATAGGGCCCCCACTTCTTCCAAGAAGCGGTGCCAAGTCGAGCTTCATCGAGGCGCGAGTTTTCAGCAGTCATGAAGGATTTACCTTAATCGATGGGAAATGAATTTTCCCCATTTTCATCCCAGATACGCTTACCATCTATTGGCAATAGTACGGGTGTATCATTGCGAAATGCGCAGCGCGAGATGGTGCGGTTGTCGTTCGTAGTCAAACTCCTATTTTCCGATGCTAAACTCCTTTCGAGCACGAGCAGCGTTTCACTGAGCACGAGTAGCCAGGCCCAAAACAAATCGACTTAACCACTAAGAAATCTGAAGAACCCGACTTAGAGCGTATCGCAGTTCACTCAGAGGAGATGATTCCATTGCGAATCGAATATTGGATCAATTCCGTAGTGTTGCTAAATCCGAGAGTCTCCATGATTTTGGCTTTATGGGCTTCTGCAGTACGGACAGATATTTCCAGCAATCTCGCCACTTCCTTGGCCGTGCGACCTTCGGCGACCAGTTGTAGAACCTGTCTTTGCCGACTGGTCAAGGGTTTGCGATGCGCTGCGATCGCATGAGAATCGTTTCGGTAAGAATCCAGCAGTTCCGAGGCGATCACGGGAGACACATACGTTCGGCCTTGGAAAACCTCGCGGACTGCACAGTTCAGTTCGGAGGATGCGGATTGTTTTAAGAGATAGCCTGCGGCTCCGGCTTCCATAGCTCGGCGAGCATAAGCCACATCGCGATGCATCGTCAAAAAAATCAGCTTGGAAAAGTTGGATTGCGTTCGCAATTGGATCGCAGCATCGATCCCGTTTAAAACCGGCATGGTGATATCCGAAACGATCACGTCAGGAGATAGCTTCAGTGCGGCCTCGATCAGTTCCAGACCATTGGATACCAGGCCCAGGACTTCGAATTCAGGCTCGAGCATACACCGCAAACCTTCGGAGACGATGAGATGATCATCAGCGATCAGTAGCTTGGGTTTTTTCATCATGGTGTGGAACCCAGGAAGGCGAACACTTCGACATCGATTGCGTTGTTGAACCTCGTTCATCATAGCCCAAGCTTGATCAAGCGGAACGAAAATTCGCTGGAGCTTATCCGGTTATTCCAACCTAACGATCTCGTTCATTACGGGTTTGTTTCAGATCTGATTACGATTACGATTACGATTACGAACATGAGCCACTATTTTTCCTGAGTAGCCGATGAATCAAAAACCATCTACCCTATTCCTACTGGGACTGATTCTCATTGTCACTGGTTATGACCTCTTTGGTCAGGCGGTGACGCAGGAGTTGGTCGGTTACACCGAGCACCGGACGGATTTGCCTAGCGGGAGGCAAGCGAATATCAGCACAAGCCGGGCAATGGTCGTGAGGGCAGATGGCACGGAGCGGCGTTCGTTAGGCGTTGAACTTGCTGATCAGACCGGGGCGTGGACTCAGTTTGCAGGTTGGTCTCCCGATGGCAGGACAGCCGTTGTCCTGCGTGGGTGGGAGAGCGCACAGAATGCACAGTGGGAAGAGGAGCACAAGACGTTTCGTTTCACACCCGAGGGCTGGCTGGTGGACTCGTATCTTATCGATGTAGCGACAGGTCAAGCCGAGAACGTTACCGGCGTTGAACGTGTCAGTTTCTACAACTCAGGATTGTTCTTTTGGCCGAAGGACTCCAAGAAGCTTGGTTTTACTGCATTGATTGGTGGAAACTCGAAGCCCTTTAGCATGGATCGAGACGGTAAAAACAAGATGGATCTGACGGCAAATTCGAACGGCTTCGCCTATGGCTTTAGCAGCTCGCCTGACGGATCGCGTATCTCGTATCACGAAAACTATCAGGTCTATCTGGCCGATGCCGACGGGTCGAATCGGATCCATGTGCAGACGGGTCACCCGTTCGTGTTCGCTCCTTCTTGGTCACCGGATGGTAAGTGGCTGCTGTTCGTTTCGGGCGAGCATTACGATTGCCATCCCCATATCGTCAAGTCTGATGGAACGGGCCTGAGAAAGCTTGCGGATCGGGGAGGCTATCGAGGTGTGACCGAATTCCTGGATGTTCCTGATTTTCATGGAGGCAGCAGCGATGTGCCTGTCTGGGCAGTCGATAGTCGATCGGTTTTTTATACCGCGCAGGTCGACCAGAGCGTCGAGCTTTTTCAAGTCATGCTCGATGGTGCCACTCAGCGGCTCACAAATTCTGAAGCCGGCACATCGCATTATCACCCGAAGCCGTCGCCCGATGGCAACTGGCTTGTTTACGGATCGAAACGTGGGGGCGTAAGGAATCTGTTTGTGATGCGGCTGACGGATCGTAAAGAACACGCTCTTACCGATGTCCCCGCAGGCCACGCCGCGATGCACGCTTGGTGGCAACCGTGGAGGCATTAGGCGTTAGGCATTAGGCTTTAGGGAACAGCCAAACAGCCAAACAAGCCCACACGCTGCATCAGCGTTCATCAGCGTCTATTAGCGGTCCGGTTTGGGTCTTTATTAGCGAATATCAGCGTCCATCAGCGGTTAGAAGAAACAGCCTTACGCGCGGTCGGCCCCCTCTATCCCCCCGCCCTTTCTCCCCCAGTCAAAGCCCTGGGGGCGGAAGGGGGCCAAGCGGGATTAGGAGTAAGGTTAAAGGGAACAGCCAATCAAGCCCACACGCTGCATCAGCGTTCATCAGCGTCTATTAGCGGTCCGGTTTGGGTCTTTATTAGCGAATATCAGCGTCCATCAGCGGTTCAAAAAACAGCCTTACGCGCGGTCGGCCCCCTCTATCCCCCCGCCCTTTCTCCCCCAGTCAAAGCCCTGGGGGCGGAAGGGGGCCAAGCGGGATTAGGAGTAAGGTTAAAGGGAACAGCCAATCAAGCCCA
>Ga0315904_10003161_pt1 | contig 24675 bp, 20 predicted proteins | sample LakEriMetagenome_6_FD_203529 | JGI IMG/M metagenome (GOLD analysis project Ga0315904, IMG submission 203529) | Freshwater fungal communities from buoy surface, Lake Erie, Ohio, United States - Buoy 12 MA120 | ecosystem: Environmental > Aquatic > Freshwater > Lake | place: USA: Lake Erie, Ohio... | reverse complement strand
GGAAGAACCGCTCGGCGGCATCGACGCGGATCACGCGCACGCCCAAGTTGCGCGCGAAGAGGTCCATCACGGCATCGCCCTCGCGGTGCCGCAGCAGGCCGTGGTCGACGAACACGCAGGTGAGCTGGTCGCCGATGGCTTTGTGCAGCAGCGCCGCGACCACCGACGAATCGACGCCGCCCGAGAGCCCGAGCAGCACGCGGCCCTTGCCGACCTGCGCGCGCACGCGCGCGATGGCGTCGTCGATGATGCTGCCGGCGTTCCAGTCGGCGGCGCAGCCGCAGATCTCGTGCAGGAAACGCGCGTAGAGGCGCGTGCCCTGCTTGGTGTGGGTGACCTCGGGGTGGAACTGCAGCGCATAGAAGCGCCGCGCCTCGTCGGCCATGCCGCCGATGGGCAGGTCGGGCGTCGAGGCGATCACCTTGAACCCGGGCGGGAGTTCGGTGACGCGGTCGCCGTGGCTCATCCAGACATCGAGCAGGCCATGGCCCTCGGCGTTCACGCGGTCCTCGATGCCCTCGAGCAACTTGGAGTGGCCGCGGGCGCGGATCTCGGCGTAGCCGAACTCGTGCACCGCGCCGGGCTCGACTCGACCGCCCAACTGCGCAGCCATGGTCTGCATGCCGTAGCAGATGCCGAGCACGGGCACGCCCATCTCCCACACCGCCGCAGGCGCGGCGGGCGCGCCCGCCTGCGTCACGGACTCGGGGCCGCCCGAGAGGATGATGCCCTTGGGCTGGAAGGCCCGCACGGCGTCATCGCCCGCATCCCAAGGATGGATCTCGCAGTAGACACCGAGCTCGCGCACGCGGCGCGCGATGAGCTGCGTGTACTGCGAACCGAAGTCGAGGATGAGGATGCGGTCGGCGTGGATGTCGCGGGCGGTCATGGTTTGCCGCTCACGAGATCCGGTAGTTCGGGGCTTCCTTGGTGATCGTCACGTCGTGGACGTGCGACTCGCGCACGCCCGCCGAGGTGATGCGCACGAACTGCGGCCGCGTGCGCATCTGCGTGATGTCCTGGCTGCCGGTGTAGCCCATGGCGGCGCGCAGGCCGCCGGCGAGCTGGTGCAGGATCGCGACGATGCTGCCCTTGTAGGGCACGCGGCCCTCGATGCCCTCGGGGACGAGTTTTTCGAGTTCGGTGGTGGTGTCCTGGAAGTAGCGGTCGCTGGAGCCATGGCGCTCGGCCATCGCGCCGAGCGAGCCCATGCCGCGGTAGCTCTTGAAGCTCGCGCCCTGGAAGAGCTCGACCTCGCCCGGGGATTCTTCGGTGCCCGCGAAGAGGCCGCCGATCATGACGCAGTGCGCGCCGGCGGCGAGCGCCTTGGCGAGATCGCCCGAATAGCGGATGCCGCCGTCAGCGATCAACGGCACGTCCGTACCCTCGAGTGCGGCGGCGACGTTGGCGATGGCCGAGACCTGCGGCACGCCCACACCCGCGACGATGCGCGTGGTGCAGATGGAGCCCGGGCCGATGCCGACCTTGACGGCATCGGCACCGCAGCGCACGAGGTCGCGCGCGGCCTCGGCGGTGACGATGTTGCCGGCGATCACCTGCAGCGCCGGGAAGCGGGATTTGATGCGCTCCACCGACTGCATGACACCGCGCGAGTGGCCGTGCGAGGTGTCGACCACCACCGCATCGACGCCGGCCTCGACCAGCGCCGCCACCCGGTCGATCGTGTCGGGCGAGGTGCCCACCGCCGCGCCGACGCGCAGGCGGCCGCTCTCGTCCTTGGCGGCACGCGGCCGTTCGGTCGCCTTCTGGACGTCCTTGACGGTGACGAGGCCCTTGAGCTCGCCGCCGTCGCCCACCACCAGCACCTTCTCGATGCGGTGCTTGTGGAAGAGGTCGAGCACGTCCTCGCGCGGCGCGTTCTCGCGCACGGTGACGAGGCGTTCCTTCGGGGTCATGACCGCCGAGACCGGGGTGTCGAGCGCCTTCTGGAAGCGCAGGTCGCGGCTGGTGACGATGCCGACCACCTTGCTGCCCTGCACCACCGGCATGCCGGAGATGCCGTGCGCGCGCGTGAGCTCGAGGACCTGGCGCAGGGTGGCGTCCGGGGACACTGTGATGGGGTCGAGCACCACGCCGCTCTCGTATTTTTTGACGCGGGCGACCTCGCGGGCCTGCGCCTCGACGGTCATGCTCTTGTGGACGATGCCGATGCCGCCCTCTTGGGCGATGGCGATCGCGAGGCGGGCCTCGGTGACGGTGTCCATGGCGGCCGAGACGACCGGCAGGTTGAGGCGGATGGTGCGGGTCAGCCGCGTGGAGAGGTCGACCTCGCGCGGCAGGACCTCGGAATAAGCGGGGACCAAAAGCACGTCATCGAACGTGAGTGCTTCCTGCAGGATGCGCATCGGGGAGTGTCCATCAGGGGCTAATGGACGCCGCATTGTACGCACCCCCGGAGGTCCGGTCTACGCTGCCGGCACCGCCGCCCCGCCCTGCCGGGGCGCGGTAAACTGCCCGCGAGACCCTGGCCCTCCAAGACCCTGCCTGCGACCCTGCCTGCAACCCTGCCTGCCGGAGCCACCTTGACGATCCGCCCCGCCCCGCCGACCCGCGCCGACCGCGACATCTACACGGTGGGCCGGCTCAACCGCGAGGTGCGGCAGCTGCTGGACCATGGGCTGCCGCTGCTGTGGGTCGAGGGCGAGATCTCGAACTTCTCGCGCCCCGCCTCCGGCCACTGGTATTTCTCGCTCAAGGACCGCGATGCGCAGGTGCGCTGCGCGATGTTCCGCGGCCGCAACGCCGTCCTGCGCATGACGCCCCGCGACGGGCAGCGCGTGCTGGTCCGCGCCCGGGCGGGCCTGTTCGAGGCGCGTGGCGAGTTCCAGCTGGTGGTCGAGCACCTGGAGGACGCCGGGGTCGGCGCCCTGCAGCGCGAGTACGAGCTGCTGCGCGCCAAACTCGAGGCCGAGGGCCTGTTCGACCCCGCCCTGAAGCGTCCGCTCCCGAGGGCGCCTGGCGTGATCGGCGTGGTGACCTCGCCCACCGGCGCTGCGGTCCGCGACATCCTGCACATCCTGCGGCGGCGTTTCCCCGCAGCGCGCGTGGTCATCCACCCAGCCGCGGTGCAGGGCAAGGAGGCCGTGCCGCAGCTGCTCGCAGCGGTCGCGCTCGCCAGCGCCCGCGCCGAGTGCGACGTGCTGATCGTCGCCCGTGGCGGCGGCTCGCTGGAGGATCTGTGGGCCTTCAACGACGAATCCCTCGCGCGCGCGTTGCGCGCGGCGCCGATGCCGGTGGTCACGGGCATCGGCCACGAGACCGACTTCACCATCGCCGACTTCGTCGCCGATGTGCGGGCGCCCACGCCCTCGGGCGCGGCGGAGCTCGTCACGCCGGACGGCGCCGCCTGGCGCGCCGGTTTTGCAGCGCTCGATGCGCGGCTGCAGCAGCTCGCCACGCGCCGGCTGCGGACCGAGGGCGAACATCTCGCCCGCCTGCAGCGCCGGCTCGCCCTCACCCATCCCGGCGCCCGCCTGCAGCAAGGTGCACAGCGTCTCGATGAGCTCGAGCAACGGCTGGCGGGGCACCTGCGCTTCACGCTGTCCGAGGCCCGTCTGCGCGCGCAGCGCACGATCGCCCGCTTGCGCGATGCTTCGCCGGCGCTCGCGCTGCAACGGCTCGGCCATCGCCACGCGCTGCTCGATGCACGGCTGCGGGCCTCGCTCCCGGCGCGGCTCGCCGCGCTCGCCCAGCGCCATGCGCTCGCTGGCCGCACGCTGCATGCGGTGAGTCCGCTCGCCACGCTGGAACGCGGCTATGCGATCGTCTTGCGCGAGGACGGCGAGCTGCTGCGCGACACGGCCGACGCCCCGGTCGGCACCCGCATCGAAGCGCGGCTCGGCCGCGGACGCTTGCGCGCCACGGTCGAGGAGATCCTCCCCCCCGACACGCCGGAATCCCCTGCATGACGCACTGCCGCCATCCCTGGCTCATCGCTGGTCTCGCGCTCGCGCTGTCTGTCGGCGCCGCGCAGGCCGACCTGCCTCGCCAGAGCGCCGTCCCGGGCGGCGTGGTGCTCATCGATATCCCCGGCACCGCGATCCGCGGCACCGCGCCGCCGGCGGTCAGCTTCGAGGGCAAACGCGTGATGGTGCTGCCCAAAGGCGAGGGCTGGGTCGCGGTCGTCGGCATCCCGCTCGCGCGCAGCCCGGGCGCCGCGCAGGTCGAGATCCGCCAAGGCGCAGCGCCGCTCACCCGCGGCTTCACCATCGAGGGCAAGGCCTACGCGACACAGAGCCTCAAGGTCGCGCCGCGGCAGGTCGACCTCGCGCCCGAAGATGCCGAGCGCGTCGCGCGCGAATCGCCGATCCTGCGCCAGGCGATGGACACCTTCACCGAGACGCCGCCCGCCACGCTGCGCCTCGAACCGCCCGTGCGCGGGCCACGGTCGAGCTCTTTCGGGCTGCGGCGCGTGTTCAACGGCCAGTCCCGCAACCCGCACTCCGGGATGGACATCGCCGCACCGACCGGCACGCCGGTGATCGCGCCCGCGCCGGGACGCGTGGTCGAGACCGGGGATTTCTTCTTCAACGGCAACACCGTGATCGTCGACCACGGGCAGGGCTTGGTGACGCTCTACTGCCACCTCAGCCGCATCGACGTGGCGCCGGGCGATGTCGTGGAGACGGGCGACCTGCTGGGCGCCGTGGGATCGACCGGCCGTTCGACCGGCCCGCACCTGCACTGGGGCGTGTCGCTCAACCGGGCTTACGTGGACCCCGCCCTTTTCCTCGCGCCGCCGAAGCCTTCCGCCGCTTCTGTTCCGTCGCCGAACGCTTCTCCGACGCGGTGAGCCGCTGCGGACGCCCCTTGCCGCGCGCATAGGGATTGGCGTCGGTGCGGTACTCGACCGCGACCGGCGAGGCGAAGAGGTCGAACTCGCGCCGGAACACGTTGGCGAGATAGCGCGTGTAGGCCTCGGGCACGTCCTTGGTCTGGTTGCCGTGGATGATGATGCGCGGCGGGTTGCGGCCACCCTGGTGGGCGTAGCGCAGCTTGATGCGCCGACCGCGCACCAGGGGCGGCTGGTGCTGCACCATCGCGCGCTCCATGGTCTTGGTGAGCTGCGAGGTCGGGATGTCCGTCATCGCGGCGTCGTAGGCCTTGATGGTGGCGACGACGAGCTCGCCGACGCCGGTGCCGTGGCGTGCCGAGATGAAATGCTGCGGCGCGTAAGGCACGAAATCGAGCTTGAGCGACAGCAGGCGCCGGATCTCCTCGCGCTGCTCCATCGGGATGCCGTCCCATTTGTTGACGGCGATGATGAGCGCACGGCCGCGCTGCAGCGCGAGGCCGAGCACGCTCGCGTCCTGTTCGCCGATGCTGTCGTGCGCGTCGACCACGAACACCACGACATGCGCGGTGTCGATGGCCTGCAGGGTCTTTGAGACGCTCGCCTTCTCGACCTCGTCCTCGACCTTGCCGCGGCGGCGCACGCCCGCGGTGTCGATGAGCGTGAACTCCCGCCCGTCGCGCGCGAAGGGCACGAGGATGCTGTCGCGCGTGGTGCCTGGCATGTCGCTCGCGATCACGCGCTCATCGCCGATGAGCCGGTTGACGAGCGTCGACTTGCCGACGTTCGGGCGGCCGATGACGGCGATGCGGATGCGGCCGTCTTCGGGGGCGCCGCTCTCGGCGAAGTCGGCCGGATCCCAGCGCTCGAGCACGCGCTCCATGAGGTCGCGACAACCGTCGCCGTGGGCCGAGGCGATCGCGTGGGGCTCACCGAGCCCGAGAGCGTGGAAATCGGCGGCCGCGGACGCCGGATCGAGACCCTCGGCCTTGTTGACGGCGAGGAACACGGGCTTGCCGGAGCGCCGCAGCTCGCGCGCCACGAAATGGTCCTGCGGCGTGAGGCCGCTGCGCGCATCCGCCAGGAACACGAGCACATCGGCCTCGGCCACCGCGCGCTCGGTCTGCAGGCGCATCGGCTGTTCGATGCCCGAGGGCTGCTCGACGAGGCCGCCGGTGTCGACGACGACGTAGGGGATGGGACCGAGGCGGCCATAGCCGTACTGCCGGTCGCGCGTGACGCCCGGCATGTCGGCGACCAGCGCGTCGCGCGTGCCGGTGAGACGGTTGAAGAGCGTGGACTTGCCGACGTTCGGTCGGCCGACCAGCACCACCACGGGCAGCATCGCGGTCATCGGAAGGCCCGGGGCGGCGGCGTCAGCGACGCGGCCGGAAGGCGCTCAGGCGACCGTCGTCGTCCTGCACCAGCAGCAGGTCGCCCGCCACCAGCGGGGCGTTGGTCACGCGGCCGCCGGCCTTGCCGCGCGCGACGAACGCGCCGGTGGTGGCATCGAGCCAGTGCAGGTAGCCCTCGCCGTCCCCCACGACCACGAAGCCGTCGATCGCCGCGGGACCGGACAGGCCGCGCCGACGCAAGCCATCCTGGCGCCACTCCTCGACGCCCGTACGGCGACGCAGCCCGGCGACATCGCCCTCGGAGGTGCTGACATAGACGCGGTCGTCGTCGATGTCGAGGCCGCGATGGCTCGAGATCTCGCGCGACCACCAGGACTGGCCGTTGTCGAGGGCGAGCATCGCCACACGGCCCTGGAAGCCGGTGACGAAGACGTCCGCGCCGGAGACCTTCACGCCGGAGTCGATGTCGACCATGCGCTCAAGTTCGGTGCGTCCGCGCGCCGGTGCGACCAGCGACTCCCACAACATCTCGCCGTTGCGGACATCGATCGCGATCGCACGGCCGTTGTCGAAACCGCAGACCGCCGTGGTGCCTGCGATCACGGGCGATGCGGCGCCGCGCAGCGTGAGGCGCGGTATGGCCTGTTCCTCGCGCCACAGCGTCTTGCCGTCGGCCGGCGCCAGGCCATGCAGGCGGCCATCGACGGTGCGGACGACCACGGCGTCCTCCGACACCGCCGGTGCCGACAGGACCTCGCCGCCGAGCGCCACGCGCCAACGTTCGGCGCCGTCTTTTGCGTCGAGCGCGATGACCTCGCCGTCCGTGGAGCCGACCACGACGAGCCCGGCGCCCACCCCGGGGCCGCCGGTGAGCTCGGCCTTGGTGCGGCTGCGCCAGAGCGACTTGCCGTCCGCGCGCTGCAGCGCGAGCACATCGCCGCCGCGCCCGGCCGCATAGACCGTCTCGCCTGCGACCGCAGGCGCAAGACCGGCGCGCATGACGTCACCGCCGCCGCCTGCCGACGCGCTCCACACGCGATCCACGGTCAGCGTCGGCTTGAAATCGACGAGCTCCGACGGCTTCTCGATGTCCTTGTCGTTCGAGCAACCCGCCACGATCGCCAGCACCGCCAGCCACGCGAGCGGTTTGGTCGACGTGCGGCCGACGACGCGGCGGGTCATCACGGCTTCACCGGCGCGGCAGGTGCGGCGGGCGCTGCGGGTGCGACGGGTGCGACGGGTGCGACGGGTGCCGGGGCGGTCGCCGTGGCCGCAGGAGCCACGTCCTTCACGCCATCGGCGAGCAGGTCGGCGATCTTGAGCTGCAACGCGGCAGCGTCAACGGTGGGCGCTGCGCCCGCGGCCGTCGACGCGGCGAGGGCTTCTTCGGCCTTGCGCCACGCCGCCAACGCCGCGGGGCGATCGCCCTTCGAATAGAGCGCATCGCCGCGGATCACGTCATACAACGGACCGAACGCGCCCGGCTGCGCACCGGCCAAGGTGGCGAGCGCGGCATCGGCCTTGGTCTGCGCGAGCTCGACCCGCGCGAGGCGCGCACGGGCCACGAGGCGCAGCTGCACGTCCTTGGAACCCTTCATGACCCGGGTAAGGCGCACCGCGGCCTCGCCGAGCTTGCCGGCCTCGACCTCCGCCCGTGCGGCGAGCAGATCGGCCTGGTCGGCATAGGCGACGCCGCCGTATTCGCGACGGAGTTCATCCGCCATCACCAACGCCTTGGCGCGATCGCCGGACGCCAGGGTGTTCAACATCAGTTCGTAGGACGCGCTCGCCGACTGCAGCCGCTGCTCGACGCGCTGCTCCCACCAACGCCAACCGGCAAGGGCACCGAGCCCGAGCAGGATGCCGAGCACGATCCACAGACCGTTCTCGCGCAACCACTGCTTGACGCGTTCCCACTGCTCCTGCTCGTTGTAGTAATCATCGATCACGGCCTGTGCTCCTGAGCCCCGCGGGGCTGATCGTCGAACCAGCGGGCCACGGCCACCGCGGCCGTCGCCAAAGGGATCTCCTGCGGCGCGCCTGCGCCTTCGCGCAGCGGCTTGAGCTGCGCCACGCCCCGCGCGAGCTCGTCCTCGCCGAGCACCAGCGCGAGCGTCGCACCGCTGCGGTCGGCGCGCCGGAACTGCGCCTTGAAGTTGCCGCCGCCGAGGTTGGCCTCGATGCGTCGTCCGGGCAGCGCGGCACGCAGGGCATCGCCGAGCGGCAACAAGGCGCGCGTCGCGGCCTCGCCTTGCGCGACCAGATAGACATCGGCGGTGACCGCAGGCGGCACCGCATCGCCCTGCTCCAATAGCGCGACCACGCGCTCCATGCCCATGGCGAAGCCGATCGCCGGGGTCGGTTCGCCGCCGAGCTGGGCGACGAGGCCGTCATAACGGCCGCCCGAACACACCGCGTCCTGCGCGCCGAGGGCGTCGGTCACCCACTCGAACACGGTGCGCGAGTAGTAATCGAGGCCGCGGACCAGACGGGGGTTCAAAGTGAAATCGATGCCGAGCGCACGCAGCATCGCCTGCAGCGCCTCGAAATGCGTCCGCGACTCGGCGTCGAGGTGCTCCGGAAGCAGCGGCGCAGCGGCGATCAGATCCTGCATCGCGGGGTTCTTGCTGTCGAGGATGCGCAGCGGGTTGCCTTCGAGACGGCGACGGCTGTCCTCGTCGAGGTCGCCGTGTCGGGCACGGAGATACGCCGTCAGGTGCTCGCGATAGGCGCGCCGCGCCTCTGCGGTGCCGAGGGAGTTGAGGTGCAGCGTCACGCGCTTGATGCCGAGCCGGCGCCAGAACGCGGCGGACAGCGCGATGAGCTCGGCGTCGATGTCGGGCCCGGAGAAACCGATGGCTTCGACGTCGATCTGGTGGAACTGGCGGAAGCGGCCCTTCTGCGGTTTCTCGTGCCGGAACATCGGCCCGATGCACCAGACCTTGTGGCGCGCGCCGCGCAGCATGCCGTTGGAGATGGCGGCGCGGACCATCCCGGCCGTCGCTTCCGGACGCAGCGTCAGGGCCTCGCCGCCCTTGTCGAGGAAGCTGTACATCTCCTTTTCGACGACATCGGTGTATTCGCCGATGGCGCGCTTGAAGAGGTCGGTGTGTTCGACCACCGGCACGCGCATCTCGTCGTACGCATACGCGTGCAGCAGCTCGCGCGTGACCGACTCCAGGAACTGCCAGCGCGGCGATTCGGAGGGCAGCAGGTCGTTCATGCCCTTGACGGGCGCGATGGCGGCTGACGTCACGGCGTGCCTCCCGACGTCGGCACCGCCGTCGCCGCGGGCGGTTCCGCCGGGGCGGGGGCGGGTGAAGCCGGAGGCGTGGTCGCCGGCGTCGTGGTCGCGGGGTTCGTGGTCGCGGGCGTCGCAGTCGGCGCCGGGACAGGCGGCAAGGCCCGCATCGCGCCGGACCCGGCGATCTCGAAGCGCGCCACCGAATTGCGCACCGCGTCGGTCGGGATCGAGGCCGCGCGGCCGCCGATCTCGACGGCGGTCACGTCACCGCGCCCCAGCAAGACGCGCAGCGGCGGCGTACCGCTCGCCGTCACGCGCACGCCGGGCTCCAGCATCATGTAGAGGCGACGCGAACCCGACGCATCGACGACCTCCGCCCAGCAGCGCTCGGTCGCCGTGAAGGCGACTGCGAGACCTGCGCCGGGCGCGGCCGTCGTCGCAGGCCCCGCGGGCGCGGGCACAGGCGTCGTCTCCGTCGGCGTAGCGGCAGGCGTCACTGCAGGCGATGCCGCAGGCGTCATACCGGGTACCGCGCCGGGCACGGCATCCGGCGTCTCGCCGGGTACGGGCTCCGCCGCGGGCGGGGTCGCCGGAGCGGCGGCGCTCGGGATCGGGGTCGCGACGGCGGCGATCTCGGCAGGCGCGGCAGCGGTCGAGGCTGCGACCGGCGACGCCGCGGGCGCCTGCACATCGGCGCCCTGCAGGATCCACCACGCCGCGAGCGCGATCACGACGGCGCCCGCGAGCATCGCAAGCCGTCGGCCCCAACGCTGCGTGTCCAGCGGCCGCGGCGCCTGGGGCGCGCGACTGAGGTCCGGCAAAGCCTGGTGTGCGCCCTGCTCGGCGGTCCACTGCGCGAGCAGCGGGTCAGCGGGCAGGCCAAGGAATTCGGCGTAGCGGCGCAGATGGCCGCGGCTGAACACCGGGGCGCCCAGTTCCGCCCAACGCTCGCCCTCGAGCGCGTCGATGACCTTGGGGTCGCAACGCAGCGCTGTCGCGACCTGGACGGGCGTCTGGCCGCGCGCCTCGCGCAGACGGGTGAGCTGGGCGCCGATGGGTTCGTTCATGCCACATCCCCCATGGCCACATCCCCCATGGCCACATCCCCCACGGCGACATCTCCGGTGGCGCGCGGTCCCATGGCGTGGGCGAGCTTGTCGCCGAGGCGCACGCGCACGCGGTCGTTCACGCGCCCGGCGAGTTGGCCGCAGGCGGCGTCGATGTCGTCACCGCGGGTGCGGCGGATGGTCGCGAGCACACCGCGCTGGATGAGCTCGTCGCGGAACGCGGTGATCACGGACATGGGCGAGCGGCGATAGCGCGTGCCCGGGAACGGGTTGAAGGGGATGAGGTTGAGCTTGGCCGGTTTGCCGCGCAGCAGCCGCGTGAGCGCGCGCGCGTGCGACAGCTGGTCGTTGACACCGTCGAGCATCACGTACTCGAAGGTGATGCTGCGGCCGTTCTGTTCGTCGATGTAGTGCCAGCAGGCCTCGAGCAGCTCCGCGATCGGGTGCTTGCGGTTGATGGGCACGAGCTCGTCGCGCAGCGCGTCATCGGGCGCGTGCAGGGACACCGCCAACGCGCAGTTGGTCTCCTCGGCGAGCTTGTAGATCTGCGGCACGAGGCCGGAGGTCGAGAGCGTGACGCGGCGGCGCGAGATGTCGAAGCCGAGGTCGTCGAGCATGATGCGCACCGCGGGCACCACGTTGCGGAAGTTGGCGAGCGGCTCGCCCATGCCCATCAGCACGACGTTCGTCACCGGCCGCAGGCCGCCCGGCTCGAGGCCGAGTTCGCGGTTGGCGAGCCAGACCTGGCCGACGATCTCGGCGGTGGTGAGGTTGCGGTTGAAGCCCTGCTGCGCGGTCGAGCAGAACGCGCAGTCGAGCGCGCAGCCGACCTGCGAGGAGATGCAGAGCGTGCCGCGGTCGGTCTCCGGGATGAAGACCATCTCGAAGGCCTGCGTGCCATCGGCGCGCAGCAGCCACTTGCGCGTGCCGTCCGCCGAGTCGTGCCGCGAGAGCACCTCGGGTGCGCGGATGACGGCGTGCTCGCCGAGCTGCGCGCGGAAATCGCGCGCGAGGTCGGTCATGGAGGCGAAATCCCCCTCCACGCGCTTGTACATCCAGTTCATGAGCTGGCGCGCGCGGAAGGGTTTGCTGCCGAGCGACGCCACGAACGCCTCGAGCGCGGGCCTCTCGAGCCCGAGCAGGTGGGTGCGTGCGTCGTCGGCAGCGGCGTCCATGATGGCGTCGCGGGGCGGTCAGCCGCGCGGGCAGATCTCGATGGAGCGGAAGAAGTAGGCGATCTCCTGCGCGGCGGTCTCCGGACCGTCCGAGCCGTGCACGGTGTTCGCCTCGATGCTCTGCGCGAGGTCGGCACGGATGGTGCCGGGCGCGGCTTTCTTCGGGTCGGTGGCGCCCATGATCTCGCGGTTCTTGGCGATGGCGTTGTCGCCCTCGAGGACCTGCAGCATCACCGGGCCCGAGGTCATGTACTTCACGAGGTCGTTGAAGAACGGACGCTCGCGGTGCACGGCGTAGAAGCCCTCGGCCTCACGCTGCGAGAGATGCTGCATGCGGGCCGCGACGACGCGCAGGCCGGCTTGCTCGAAACGACGGTAGACCTCGCCGATGAGGTTGCGGGCCACGCCATCAGGCTTGACGATCGAGAAAGTGCGCTCCAGCGCCATGGGGAGATTCCTTTTGTCAGGGAACGGGAAAGGTGGGGGCAAACGCGCATTGTACCCGTCTCCGGCCCCGGCCGGCAACGAAAGGCGCCGCGCAAGTGACTGGACGGAAAGGGTTTTTCAGACGGTGAAGCTTTCGCCGCATCCGCACTCGCCCTTGGTGTTGGGGTTGCGGAACTTGAAGGCCTCGTTGAGGCCCTGCTTCACGAAATCGACCTCGGTGCCGTCGATCATCGCGAGGCTCTCGCGATCGACGTATACCCGCACGCCATGGTCCTCGAACACGAGGTCGTCGGGGTGGGTCTCGTCGGCGTAGTTGACGACATAAGCGAAGCCCGAGCAGCCCGTCTTGCGCACGCCAAGGCGCAGCCCCAGGCCCTGGCCACGGCTGGCGAGGAAGTGGCGGACGCGGTCGGCGGCGGCGGGCGTGAGCGAGATGGCCATGTCAGGGGGACTCCGTTGCGGCGGTGATTCTATCAAGCGCTTGCCGCAGTGCATCTTCGACCCGCAACAGGCGCCCGAGTTTCTCGGTGGACACCGAATGCCGCGCCGCCCATCCGGCCGGCGTGCCGACCGCGGCAGCCGCCTCGGCGGCGTTCCGTCCCAGCAGCGACTCTTCCAGCCCGGCGGCCACCGCCCGGGTCTGCGGACAGCCGAAGATGCGCCACTCGACGGCGCTGATCCGCCCGGCGGGATCGGCGCGCAAGTAGCACCGCACCCGCGTCCCCTCGCGCACCCGCCCTGCCTCGCCCGCGACCCAGCCCTCGCCCGCCGGGGCGCCCGGCGCATCGGCTGCCCGCAGCGCGAGCACGGTGCGACGGAGGGCGGCTGCGGCCAGATCGGCGTCGGCGGGACGGTTGTGCCGCCCGAACATGATCCGCAGCGTCGCCTGGGCGAGTTCGGGCGCGAGACCGAGCGCCCGCAGCACATAGGACGGCTCACCGGAGGCGGAATCGCAGGCCGCCCCGCTCGACACCGCGACCTCCGACAGGCCTGCGAGCAGGCTCTCGCCCTCCACGCCCTCGAGGCTGATCGAGAGCAGCCCGGGCAGCCCCGTGGGCGCGGCCGGATCGGGCGCGGCATGCCCGGTCGATGCATGCCCGGTCGATGCATGATTGAACCTCAACCCGGACAGCCCCTCGAGGCGGGCGAGAAACCCTGCAGCCAGCGAGGCGGCGTGGGCGGCATCGTCTTCGAGGCGCCCGGCGGCGAGCGCCGCGGCCTTGCCGAAGCCGACGGCCTGATGGGTGGCGGGCGTGCCCGGGCGCAGCCCGCGCTCCTGCGGCCCGCCGAACATCAAAGGCTCGAGCCAGGGGCGCGCCGCGGCCGTGACCACCAACGCGCCGATCCCCTTTGGTCCGTACATCTTGTGCGCCGACACCGACAACAGGTCGGCGCCCAGCGCCGCCATCGACAATGGCAGCTTGCCCGCGGACTGCGCCGCGTCGCTGTGCAGCAATACGCCCTGCGCGTGACACACGGCCGCGATGCCGGCGATATCGTTGACGAGGCCGGTCTCGTTGTTGGCGTGCATCACGGATACGAGCTGCGTGTCCGGCCGCAGCGCTGCCGCGACGCTCTGCGGGGTGATGCGGCCCGAGGCATCGGGCTCAAGCCAAGTGACCTCGAAACCGCGCTTTGCGAGCGCGCGCGCCGGGTCGATGACCGCCTTGTGCTCGGTGCGGGCGACGACGAGGTGCCGACCGAGATCGGCACGACCGCGCGCGATGCCGAGCAGCGCGAGGTTGTCGGCCTCGGTGGCTCCCGAGGTGAAGACGATGTCTGCGGGCGCCGCCCCGAGCAGCGCGGCGACCTCGACGCGGGCCTGCTCGATGCGCGCCGAGGCAGCACGGCCGAGCGCATGCGTGGCGCTCGAGGCGTTGCCCTGGGCGTCGCTGCCGCGCAGGCATTCCGCCATCGCATCGGCCACGGCGGGGTCGAGCGGCGTCGTCGAGGCATGGTCGAGGAACACGGGCGTGGCGACACCCGCAGCGGCATCCGCGGCGGCGGGCGGCGCGATGCGCGTGCCCGCCATGCGCCGCTTGCGCTGCACGGCGGTGAGGATGCCGCGCAGGATGTTGACCTCGTTCTGGTCGAGCTCGGCGCGGTTGAGGAACCGGCGGATGCGGTCCATGAGATGCCGGCCGCTCGCGGTGCGATCGCGGAAGTCGATCTCCTCGAGGACGGCGGCGAAGTGCGTGTAAAGGCGCGCCATGTCGGCGGCTGTCGCGAGCGGCACGTCGGCCGAACCGAGCTCCTCGGCGAGCGCGCGCGGCGGCTGCGCATAGGTCGCGCCGCGCGCCCGGTAGATCTCGTAGGTGACGAGCTGCACCGCCATCGCGAGGTTGAGCGAGGAATACTCGGGGTTGGCGGGGATGCGCAGCAGCAGGTTCGCGAAGGCGAGCTCGTCGTTGGTGAGCCCCGTGCGCTCGTTGCCGAACAGCAGCGCCACCGGGCCGCGCGCCGAATCCTCGACTGCGCGGACCGCCGCCTCGCGCACTTCGAGCACCCGGATGTTCGGGTCACGCTCGCGCGCTGTGGTCGCGATGACGAGGCCGCAGTCGCCGATGCCCGAGACCAGGTCCGGCACGACGCGCGCTTGCTCGAGGACATCCGTCGCCCCCGATGCACGGGCGGTCGCCTCGGGATCGGGGAAGCTCTTCGGCCGCACCAGCACCAACTGCGAGAGCCCCATGTTCTTCATGGCGCGGGCCACCGCGCCGATGTTGCCGGGGTGGGACGTCTCGACCAGCACGACCCGGATGTCGGCGGGTCGGAGGCCGGCAGGGGCGAGGCCGGCAGGGGCGAGGCCGGCAGCGGCGATGTCGGCAGGCGATACGCTCATGCGTGGTATTCTAGCCGCCTTCGTACCCTGCTCTTTGCCAGCATGCCGCCACTTCTGAACATCGCCGTGCGCGCCGCGCGCCGCGCCGCGGACCTCATCGTCCGCAGCCTCAACCGCCTCGACTCGCTCGATGTCGCGAGCAAGGGGCGCAACGACTTCGTGACCGAGGTCGACCGGGCGGCCGAAGCGGACATCATCGCCACCATCCGTCGCGCCTATCCCGACCACGCCTTCCTCGGCGAGGAGAGCGGTCAGGTCGGCACCGGCGAGATCGAATGGATCATCGACCCGCTCGATGGCACCACGAACTTCCTGCACGGCTTCCCGCATTTCTGCGTGTCCATCGGTTGCCGCGTCCGCGGCCGGATGGAGCACGGCGTGATCTACGACCCGATGCGGCAGGAGATGTTCACCGCCTCGCGCGGCGGCGGCGCCCAGCTCGAAGGCCGCCGGTTGCGGGTCGGCAGCCTGCGCGGCCTCGAGGGCTCGCTGCTCGGCACGGGCTTCCCCTATCGCGCCAACGTCGAGTACCTCGACGTCTACATGGCGATGCTCAAGGATTTCATGAAGGTCGCGGCGGGCGTGCGTCGGCCGGGATCGGCGGCGCTGGATCTCGCCTACGTCGCCGCGGGTCGTACCGACGGCTTCTTCGAGATCGGGCTCGGCCCCTGGGACACCGCGGCGGGTTCGCTGATGGTGGAAGAAGCGGGTGGCCTGGTCGGCACGCTCTCGGGCGGTGCCTACACCCAAGGCGGCAACATCGTCGCCGCCTCTCCCAAGGTCTATGCGGCGATGATCGAGGTCATCCGGCCGCACCTCGTGCCCTCGCTCACCGAGGGCTGAGCCGGGCTCGGGCGCCTGCCCGCGCCGACGCCGATCGCCCCGTCAGGGCACGATCGTCGTGAACAGGAACACCCCGAAGATGACGAGGTGCACCGCGCCGTGAAGCAGCGTGGTGCGCCCGGTGCCGAGCGACAACGTGCACACGAGCAGCGACAGCCACAACAGCTCGACCTCTCGGGCGCCGAGCCCGAGTTCCAACGTCCAGCCCATCGAAAGCGCCAGCACGGCCACCACGGGGATGGTGAGGCCGATCGAGGCCAGGGCGGAGCCGATCGAGAGGTTGAGGCTGGTCTGCAAGCGGTTGGCGCGCGCGGCGCGGAACGCGGCGAGGCTCTCGGGCAGCAGGACGAGCGCCGCGATGAACACGCCCGTCGCCGCCTCGGGCGCCCCGACCGAATCGAGCACCGCCGTGATGCCGGGCGCCAGCGACTTGGCGAGCAACACCACGCCCACCAGCGCCACGACCAGCGCGAGCAGCGTCCAACCCATCGGCTGACGGGCGGGTCGCGGCGGCGGCGGCGTGCAGTCGTCGGTGGTGTCGCCCTCGTCCAGGAAATAGTGCCGGTTGCGCACCGTTTGCACGTTCACGAAGGCGATGTAAAGCACCAACGACACCGACGCGACGAAGCCGAGCTGGCTCGGCGAGAAGGACGGCCCCGGGGTCGACGTCGTGTGGTTCGGCAGCACCAAGGTGAACACCGCGAGCGCCGCCAGGGTCGCGAGCGCCGCGCTCACGCCATGCAGCTGGAACTGCTGCTCGCCGTGCTGCAGCGATCCGGCGAACAGGCAAAGCCCTACCATGCCGGTGATGATGATCATCACCGCGGCGTACACGGTGTCGCGTGGCAAGGCCATGTTGGGCGTGTCGTCCGCGAGCATCAGCGAGACGATCAGCGCCACCTCGATGACGGTGACGGCGACGGCGAGCACCAGCGTGCCGAAGGGCTCGCCCACGCGCTCGGCGACGACCTCGGCGTGGTGCACGGCGGCAAGCACCGTCCCCACCAGGGCGACGACCACCGGCACCCACAGCCAGGACGACCCCGCGAAGCCGCCGACGCCCAACGACGGCAGGGCCACCAACAGCGCGACCGCCGGCCAGATCCAGGGCCAGCGGCCGGTCTTGCCCGCCGCTGCCGCGCTCATGCCGCCGTGCTGCCGGGCACGTCCTTGTGCTCAAGGGAATCGACCACGGCGGTGGTGACCATGTCCGCACCGACGTTGACCATGGTGCGCGTCATGTCGAGCAGGCGGTCGGCGCCGAGCACGATGCCGATGCCCTCGGGCGGGATGCCGAAGGTGATGAGCAGGCCCGCGATGATGGGCAGCGAACCGCCCGGGATGCCGGCCGCGGCGACCGCGCCCAGCACCGCGAGCAACAGCAGCGTGAGCTGTTGACCCATGTCGAGGTGGATGCCGAACACCTGGGCTACGAACAGCACCACGCAGCCCTCATAGAGCGCGGTGCCCGCCATGTTCATGGTGGTGCCAAGCGGCAGCACGAAACCGGCGGTGGTCGGACGGATGCCGAGGTCGTCGCGCGCCGAGGCCAAGGCCGCCGGCAAGGTCGCGTTGCTCGAGCTCGTGGAGAACGCCGTCACCAGCACCGGTCGGATGCGGCGCCAGAAGTCCATGGGACGGTAGCGCGAGAAGAGCTTCAGCCACAGCGACATCGTGCCGAAGAGATGCAGCACCATCACCGCAAGGCAGCCGACCACGAACAGGCCGAGTGCGATGAGGATGTCCCAACCGACCTTGACCACGACGCTGTAGATCATCGCCGGCACGGCATAGGGCGCGAGCCGCAGCGCGAAGCGCACGATGCCGGTCATGAGCTCGGTGATCAGCTCAAGACCGGACTGCAGCTGCTCGCGACGGCGGCCACCGAGCTGGATGGCAGCGGCGCCCACCAGGATGGCGAACAGGATCAGCGGCAGGACCTCGCCGAGGACGGCCCGATCGTGGCCGGTGACCGCGCCGATGAGGTTGCGCGGCATGAACATGTCGACGATTGTCTGCAGGCTCATATCAGGCTGCGCCGCCTGCTTCTCGATGAGCTTGCCCGAGGCATCGCCGTACTCCGCCACCAATCGCGACTTGGTGTCGGTGTCGATGACCGCGCCCGGCTGCAGCACGTTCATCATCACGATCCCGAACGCGCAGGCGATGGACATGTTCAGGAAGAACAGCGTGAAGGTGCGCGCCGACAGGGGGCCGAGCCGCGCCAGGTCCCCCAACTGCGCGACGCCCGCCGCCAGCGAGGCGAACACCAACGGCATGACCACGAAGAACAGCAGCCGCAGGAACACCTGCCCGATCGGATCGAGGACCTGGGTGGCGAACGACCGTGCGGCCTCGAGCACCGCCGGCGAGCCGGCGCCGATGAGCAGCGTCAGCGCACCGGCGACCGCGCCAACCGCAAGCCCGAGCAGGATGCGGTTGGCGAGGCTCGAGTCGACCCCGGCAGCCATGTCAGCCGGTCTCCCCGGCCAGCCTGCGCGCCGTCACTTCCTGCCTGCGAGCGGACTCTTGCGGTAGCCGTAGAGCAGGTACACGACCAAGCCTGCCGCGGTCCACTTCAGGAAGGTCATCTGCGTGTGCATCGGCAGAGAGAGCAGCAGGAAGGCGCAGCCACCGAAGGCGAGCGGGCCGACCAGCCAGATCAGCGGCGTACGGAACGGACGGTGACGGCCTGGTTCACGCACACGCAGCACCATGACGCCGACCGACACCGTGAGGAACGCGAACAGCGTGCCGCTGTTGGAGATGTCGGCGAGCACGCCCACCGGGAAGAAGGCCGCGAAGATCGTGACCGCGATGCCGGTGATGAGGGTCACGACATACGGGGTGCCGTACTTCGGGTGCACCTTGGAGAGGGTCTCGCTGAACGGCAGCAGGCCGTCGCGCGCCATCACGAAGAAGATGCGGGTCTGGCCGAACAGCATCATGAGGATGACCGAGGGCAGCGCCAAGAAGGCCGCAAGACCGATGAGCTGCGCGACCTTCGCCCAGCCGATCATGTCGAGGACATGGGCGAGCGGCTCGTCGCTGCAGGCGAGCAGGTTGCGGTTGGCCTCGAGCGCACACGCCGCATTGAAGGCCTCGCTGCCGGGCGACAGGGCGATGCCCGACGCATCGGACACGGGCTGCGCGCCGATGGCGCCGACCGCGCCCGCCGCCACCAACAGGTAGAACACGGTGCAGATGGCCAGGCTGCCGATCAAGCCGATCGGGATGTTGCGCTGCGGGTTCTTGGTCTCTTCGGCGGCGGTCGCCACCGCATCGAATCCGACATAGGCGAAGAAGATCGAGGCCGCGGCGCCCGCGACGCCGATGCCGAGGCCGGTGGTGTCGAGGAAACCGTTCGGCGCGAACGGGGTGAAGTTGTCGTTGTTGATGACCGGGATGGCGAGGATCACGAACACGGTCAGCGCGACGACCTTGATGGCGACGAGGACCGTGTTGACGGTCGCGCTCTCGCGGGTGCCGATGATGAGCAGACCCGTCACCAGCATCGCGATGGCCGCCGCCGGCAGGTTGATGAGGCCGCCTGCATAGAGCCCCTTGGTGAAGGCCTCGGGCATGTCGAGCCCGAAGGAGCGCTCCATCAGTCCGACGAAATAGTTGGACCACCCGACCGATACCGCGCTGGCGGCGACCGCGAACTCGAGCACCAGTGCCCAGCCGACCATCCAGGCGATGGCCTCGCCGAGCACGGCGTACGAGTACGTGTACGCGGACCCGGAGACCGGGACCATCGAGGAGAGCTCGGCGTAGCAGAGCGCGGCGACCGCGCAGACGAAGCCCGCGATGACGAAGGACATCATCATGCCGGGGCCGGCCTTCTGGGCGGCCTCGGCGGTGAGCACGAAGATGCCGGTGCCGATGATGGCGCCGATGCCCATCATGGTGAGCTGGAAGGCGCCAAGCGAGCGCTTGAGGCTCTTCTTTTCGGCGGTGGCGATGATCTCGTCGAGCGGCTTGATGCGCCAGTTCATGGTCGATCCCCCCCAGGGAAGTTGTGCCCGATTGTAGGGGGGGGAAGCACCCGACCGCTAGGGTGCCGGACGACAGGCCTCAGGGCAGCTCGTCGATCGCCAGTTTCTTGCGGGTCGGGAACAGGCTCTCGGCGGTCAGGCCGGCGTCGAGCGCCACGGCGCTCGCGACGTAGATGGACGAGTAGGTGCCGACCAGGATGCCGACGATCAACGCGACCGAGAATCCGTGCAGGACCGGCCCGCCGAGCAGCAGCAGCACCACCACCACGATGAGGGTGGTCAAGCTGGTCATGATGGTGCGCGAGAGGGTCTGGTTGACCGACTGGTCGAGCACCGCGAAGGGCTCCAGGCGCTTGCTGGTCTCGAACCGCTCACGGATCCGGTCGAACACCACCACAGTGTCGTTGAGCGAGTAACCGATGACGGCCAGCAGGGCCGCCACGACCGACAGGTCGAACACGATGCCGGTGACGGCGAAGAACCCGAGCACGATGATCGGGTCGTGGATGGCGGCGATGATCGCGCCGAGCGACAGCTGCCAGGCATGGAAACGCACGAACACGTAGATGCCGATCAGCACGAGCGTGGTGACCAGCGCCACGATCGCCGAGTTGCGCAGTTCCGCGCCGACCTGCGGCCCGACCACCTCGAGGCGGCTGACCTGCACGTCCGGGTCGACGGCCTTGAGCACGCCCTCGATGCGGTTGCGCACCACGTCGGCCGACTGCCCTTCGGGCGGCGGCAGGCGCACGGCGACATCGCGGGACGAACCGAAGTTCTGGACCTGCGCCTCCGTGAAGCCCGCCTGCTCGAGGCTGGTCCGCAAGGCCTCGGGGTTGGCATCGGCCGTGAACTTGGCCTCGACGGTGATGCCGCCGGTGAAGTCGACGCCGAGGTTCAGGCCGCGGGTGAGCAGCGCCGTGATGGACGCCACGAACAGCAGGATGGAGATCACGTAGGCGAGCTTGCGGCTCGCCATGAATCCGACTCGGCTGTCCGAATTGAAGAATTCCATGGCTGCGGGCTCCGGCGGATCAGATCGAGAGGGACTGCGGACGGCGCGAGCCGCCGTACATGAGCGTCAGCAGCGCGCGGCTGCCGAGCAACGAGGTGAACATCGAGGTGAGGATGCCGAGCGACAGCACCACCGCGAAGCCGCGGATCGGACCGGTCCCGAAGGCCCACAGCACGATGCCGGCGATCAGGGTGGTGATGTTGGAGTCGGCGATCGCCGAGAACGCCTTCTCGAAGCCCTTCGAGATGGCGGTCTGCGGGGTCACGCCGTTGCGCAGCTCCTCGCGGATGCGCTCGTAGATGAGCACGTTGGCGTCCACCGCCATGCCGACCGTGAGCACGATGCCGGCGATGCCCGGCAGGGACAGCGCCGCCTTGAAGAGCGTGAGCAGCGCCGCGAGCAGCACCACGTTGGCGAGCAGCACGATGTTCGCGACCAGCCCGAAGGTGCGGTAGTAGGCGAGCATGAAGACGAACAGCAGCGCCATGCCGATGAGCAGCGCGTTGACGCCCTTGCGGATGTTCTCCTTGCCGAGCGCGGGACCGACCACGCGCTCCTCGACCACGAACAGCGGCGCGGCCAAGGCGCCCGCGCGCATCAGCAGCGCGAGCTCGCGCGCCTCGTTGGTGCCGAGGCCGGTGATCTGGAATTTGTTGGAGAAGACGCCCTGGATGGTGGCGACGCTGATGACCTTCTCTTCCTTGATGTCGCGCTGCACCTTGCGGCCGTCGACGTCGATCTCCTCGCGGCGCTGCTCGATGAACACCACGCCCATCGGCTTGCCGAGGTTGGTGCGGGTGGTGCGCAGCATCTCCTCGCCGCCGGCGTTGTCGAGGGTGATGGAGACGCCCGGACCCTGGTCGGTGGCGGCCGTCACGGCGTCGATCAACTGGTCGCCGGTGACGATGATGTCGCGCTTGAGGAGCACGGGCTGCCCGTCACGCGTCTCGTAGAGCTTGGAGCCGATGGGCGCGCGGTTGCGCTGCACGGCCTCGGAGACGCTGTTCTGCATGTCCTGCAGGCGCCATTCGAGGGTGGCGACCTTGCCCAAGATGTCCTTGACCTCGGCGGAGTTCTGGACGCCCGGCAGCTGCACGACGATACGGTCGACGCCCTGGCGCTGCACCACGGGCTCGGAGACGCCGAGCTCGTTGACGCGGTTGCGCAGCGTGGTGAGGTTCTGCTGGATGGCGTAGTCCTGACGCTCGCGGACCTGTACCGGCGTCAGCAGCATCTGCAACGCCGGACCATCGGCCGAGGGGACCTCCGAATACGCGAGGTCGGGAAAGATCTTGCGCACCGCAGCGCGCGCCGCGTCGACATCCGCCCCGGCCGGGAGCAGCACGCGCAGGCCGTTGGGCTTCGGGGTGCCGTCGGCCACCGGGGTGACATCGGTGAAGGCGAGGTCGGCGCCGGCCAAGGCGCGGCGGACGTCCTGCTCGTAGACCTCGAGCAGCTGCGAGACGGCGCCGTCGACATCGACCTGGTAGAGCAGGTGCAGGCCGCCACGCAGATCGAGGCCGAGCGGCATCGGTCGCAGGCCGAGGCCGCGCAGCCAGTCCGGCGCGCGCGAGGCGAACGACAGCGCCGTGGCGTAGTCCTTGCCGAAAGATCCGTTGACGGCGTCGCGCGCCTTCAGCTGCTCCGGCACCGAATCGAAGTGCAGCATCAACCGGCCCTGGTCCTCGTAGCTGCGCGACACGGCGACACCCTGGTCGGCAAGCAGCCGGACGACATCCTTGCCGGCATCGGCGCCGACGGCCGCGCGGTCCTTGCGCACGACCTGCAGCGCGGCGTCCTCGCCGAACACGTTCGGCAACGCCACCACCGCCGCGGCCAGCAGCACCACCGCCACCAGCCAGTATTTCCAGCGCGCGAACTCGAGCACGGCTCAGCCCTTCAGCGTGCCCTTCGGCACGAGCGAGCTCACCTGGAACTTCTGGACCTTGATCTGCACGCCCTGGGCGACCTCGAGCGTGACCACGCCCTCGCCGATCGCGGCGACCTTGCCGAGGATACCGCCGGCGGTGACGACCTCGTCGCCGACCGACAGCGCCGTGAGCATGGCCTGATGTTCCTTGGCCTTTTTCTGCTGCGGGCGGATGAGCAGGAAGTAGAAGATGACGATGAACAGCACCATCATCAAAAGCGGCGCGAGCTGGCCGCCCGGCGCGGCGGCGCCGGCTTGGGCATGGGCCTCGGGGATCAGTCCGTTCATGGCGGGCTCCTTGCGGGAGGTCGGGTCGAAAAAGGGCGCGAATTATGCCACAGGCGGGGCGGGCTGCCGCCGGGCGAGGAAATCCCGGGCAAAAGCCTCCACCCTCCCCCCCTCGATCGCCTCCCGCAGGCGGCGCATCAGGTCCAGGTAGAAATGGAGGTTGTGGATGGTGTTGAGCCGGGAACCGAGGATCTCGTTGCACCGGTCAAGGTGCCGAAGATACGCCCGGGAATAGTGCCGGCAGGTATAGCAGGCGCATTCCGGGTCGATGGGCCCCTGGTCGCGCTGGTGCGCGGCGTTGCGGATGTTGATGACCCCGGTGGCCGTGAACAGATGGCCATTGCGGGCATGGCGGGTCGGCATCACACAGTCGAACATGTCGATGCCCCGCAACACGGCCGCCACGATGTCCTCGGGGCGGCCGACGCCCATGAGGTATCGGGGCCGGTCGGTGGGCATCCGCGGGACGAGGTGCTCGAGCACGGCGAGCCGCTCGGCCTCGGGCTCCCCGACGGCGAGTCCGCCGACCGCGAGTCCGGGCAGGTCGAGGGCCATCAAGGCCTCGAGCGAGGCCTCGCGCAGGTCCGGGTACATGCCGCCCTGCACGATGCCGAACAACGCACCGGGCGGCGGGCCGTCATGGTCGCGGCAGTAGTGGTCGCGGCAGCGCACCGCCCAGCGCATCGAGCGCTGCATCGAATCGCGGGCGGCGGCGTGGGTCGCGGGCCAGGCGGTGCAGTCGTCGAACATCATGGCGATGTCCGAGCCGAGCGCGCGCTGCACGTCCATCGCGCCTTCCGGGGTGAGGTGCACCTCGCTGCCGTCCACCGGTGAACGGAAGCGCACGCCCTCCTCGGTGATCTTGCGCATCTTGGCGAGGCTGAAGACCTGGAAGCCGCCGGAATCCGTGAGGATCGGCCGCCGCCAGTTCATGAAGCGGTGCAGTCCGCCGAACTCCGCGACCAGCGATGCGCCGGGGCGGAGCATCAGGTGGAAGGTGTTGCCGAGGATGATCTCGGCACCCAGGCCCTCGAGCTCCTCGGGGGTCATCGCCTTGACCGTGCCGTAGGTCCCGACCGGCATGAACGCAGGGGTCTCGATGCTGCCGTGCACCGCGTGCACGCGGCCGCGGCGCGCGGCGCCGTCGGTGGCGAGGCATTCGTAGCGCAGGTTCATGGCGCGGCATCCTGCGGCGAGCGCGTGAGGAACATGGCGTCCCCGTAGCTGAAAAAACGGTAGCGCTGCGCCACGGCATGGGCATAGGCCGCGAGGATCGTCTCGCGTCCGCTGAAGGCGCTCACCAGCATCAGCAAGGTCGAGCGCGGCAGGTGGAAGTTGGTGATCAAGGCATCGACCACCCGCCAGCGATACCCGGGTGTGATGAAGATGCTGGTATCGCCCTGCCAGGGCGCGAGCGGCTCGGGCGCCGATTCGAGCGCGCGCACCACGGTCGTGCCGACCGCGACCACCCGGCGCCCGGCAGCGCGGGTCTCTGCGATCGCGGCGCAGGTCGCGGCCGGGATGTCGGCCCACTCGGCATGCATCACGTGCTCCTCGACGCGTTCGCCGCGCAGCGGCTGGAAGGTGCCGGCGCCGACGTGCAGGGTGACGGTGGCCCGCCGGACGCCCGCCGCCGCCAGGCGTTCGAGCAAGGGCTC